>Ga0255336_100830_pt1 | contig 33646 bp, 37 predicted proteins | sample MeOH1_35cm_T3_17_FD_189102 | JGI IMG/M metagenome (GOLD analysis project Ga0255336, IMG submission 189102) | Sandy soil microbial communities from University of British Columbia, Vancouver, Canada - MeOH1_35cm_T3_179 | ecosystem: Engineered > Artificial ecosystem > Sand microcosm > Unclassified ...
TGTTAGTATAAAGAAAACCCGGCTTTCGCCGAGCATAGCGAGAACGAAAGCCGTTGGTTGCACTTATGCTATCTGCCCTAAACTTATACTTTCTGTTAGTATAAAGAAAACCCGGCTTTCGCCGAGCATAGCGAGAACGAAAGCCGTTGGTTGCACTTATGCTATCTGCCCTAAACTTATACTTTCTGTTAGTATAAAGAAAACCCGGCTTTCGCCGAGCTTTGCGATATAGAAGACTTGGTCAGCGCCAAAGCGGTGGCCTTAGTCGCCTTATCCTGCCGAACTTAACCCCATTCATCGTAGGATAAAGAAGACTTGGCCAGCGCCAAAGCGATGGCCTTAGTCGCCTTATCCTGCCGAACTTAACTACTTGCATCGCAGGAAAGCGAAAACCGCTGGTTGCACTTAGAGTTTATCTGCCAAAAATTTATACTTCTGTTAGTATAAAAAAGGCTTTGCAAAACACGTCGTTAAACTGACATTTTGCAAAGCTTATATCTTCTTCCACTGTCTCGTTTCTTTTTATTTCAGGCCTACCTTGATTAACCCTGGTTCGCCCGACTCAACCCTGCCAATCACAGCTGAAGCAAGGGTTTTGCGCGTCCGCAAAGCTTCGATCAGAGATTCCAGACGCTCCTCCGGAACAGAAATCAGCAACCCACCCGAGGTTTGGGCGTCACAGCAGACAACTTGTAATTCCTCAGGAACCTCACTGGCGAACTCTACTTTATCGGAAAGATAATCCCGATTCGCCAGCGACCCCCCAGGAATGGCCCCTTTCTTAAGACAATCCCAGGTGGCGGCAAGGACAGGGACATTTTGAGCTTGAACTTGCGCTTGGACGCCGCTCCCTTTCATCATTTCGTAAAGATGCCCGAGCAAACCAAAACCCGTGATATCCGTTAACGCATTGACCTTAACCTCAATCGCTGCTTCAGAGGCAGATTTATTAAGCTCAGCCATAACTCGGATAGCTTCCTGCTCACTCTCGGACGATACCAAACCACGTTTGATTCCCGTGGTAATAATCCCGATCCCTAACGGCTTAGTGAGCACAAGATAATCTCCTGCTTGAGCCCCGGAATTGGAAAGCAATTTTTGAGGGTGAACTACACCTGTGACTGAGAGCCCATATTTCGGTTCCTGATCATCGATGGAATGTCCCCCCACCAGAACCGCGCCCGCCTCCCGAATTTTATCGTAGCCTCCTTGCAAGATTTGGGCAAGGATCGACTTATCTAATTTATCAATCGGGAAGGCCACCAAGTTCATAACCGTTAAGGGCTTGGCACCCATCGCATAGATATCACTGAGAGCATTAGCGGCAGCAATCAGGCCAAAGGAATAGGGATCATCGACAACCGGAGTAAAGAAATCGACAGTTTGGACAATCGCTTGTTCCTCATTTAACTTATAAACCCCGGCATCATCATTGGTATCAATTCCCACCAATAGGTTAGCATCTTCCACATTTTTCGGTATATGACGCAAAACTTGCGCTAGGTCCGCCGGACCGATCTTACAGCCTCAGCCCGCTTTACTAGAATATTGCGTCAGGCGAATTTTATCTCGAGTATTTCCTAATTGCATCGCCAAAGTTCCTCCTTAATCTTTTCCTCCAAAGGTTGTCTGATCTTCGATTGATAACCTTATTTCAGATTAATCTATAACGAGATAATTATAAACGGTTCGCTAAGAGCATGCAAGTTTAGGAAGTTTAGGAAGTTTAGGTAACGTATCTGCCAGCAGATCTCAGCAACTATCCTTGTCACTGCGCTCGTGTCCATTGGCTCATGATACCCAGGATTTCCTCTCTATCCCCTTCCAATAAAGTACGCGGGTCAAAGAGTATCCAATCCTTCTTGATCCGGCTCAGCACCGGAACCCCTGTCGTTCGTAAGAACTTCTCTAACTCGAGAACACTTCCTTGCAGCGGACGAACAGCACAAACCCACGTGGGCAACTCTTCAGTCGGCCAGGCGCCACCACCAACCTGGGAAAAATCTGCTTGCAGTTCCACTTGAAAATGGGCTAGTTTCGTAATCCCGTCTTTTAGAAGATCTGCCTCTATCTGCAGCTCAGGTTCTGGTTTAGAAAGCATCCTCCAAACCGGAATTTTAGCGACCTCTTCTCGCTCGTAAAGCCTTAAAGTTCCTTCGAGCGCCGCCAAAGTCAGCTTGTCGATTCGCAGTGCTCGGGTTAATTGATTACTTTTCAATTTCTCGATAAGCTCAGGTTTTCCGACAATAATTCCGGCTTGCGGTCCCCCGAGCAATTTATCACCGCTAAAGGTAACTAAGCTTAAGCCTGCCTGTACAGCCTGAGGAATCGTCGGTTCCGGGTGGAACCCTAAAGTTGACCCATCGAGGAAGCTCCCACTACCTAGATCCTCAACTACTGGCACGTGAAATCTTCGACCCAATTCGACGAGTTCCTGACTTGAAACGGAATGCGTAAATCCTTCAATCCGGTAATTACTCGTATGGGCCTTAAATAGCATCCCAGTCTCCGGATGGATTGCCTCTTCATAATCTCGTAACCAAGTTCGATTCGTGGACCCGACTTCCACGAGGTCTGCGCCGCCGGCCTTCAGTACCTCGGGAATCCGAAAGGATCCTCCGATTTCCACAAGCTCACCCCGGGAAACGATTACTTCTCGCCCTTGGGCAAAGGTATTCATAACCAAGAGAACTGCCGCCGCATTATTGTTCACGACCATTGCTGCCTCTGCACCTGTAAGCGTACAAAGTAGTTTTTCCACATGAACATAACGCGAGCCCCGCTCTCCAGTCTCCACATTGAGTTCCAGATTACTATATCGCTCCGCCTGCTCGGCCACAAAGGCAGCCACCTCTGGAGCAAGGATCGCCCGACCACAATTGGTATGGAGGACCACTCCAGTTGCATTAATCACGTGCCTCAAACTTGTCGGTTGTTTACGGAGCGCCCTGCGCACTGTTTCCAAAAGCCAAGGCCAGATTTTACTTTCCTCCAGCATCTCCTCCTGCCCGGATAGGACGATTTCCCGAGCTCTTTGCAAACTCTCCCGGATCAATTGCGTCAAACGATGTTTATCGCCATCATTCGTCAAAAATGCAGTGAATTCTTCCATCTCTTCAAAGCGAGCTTGGACTTCATGCACTGCGGGTAACGCTCTCAGTAAGGATTTCAATCGTTCCACCCTCAGACACTCCTCAATTTTTTATTCTTAACTCGACTTATTTTCCCTCGTCTCGCCCGCACTCTTTTTAGGATTTCGACATTGGTTTTGTCCTATAATTGCTGTACACGCTAGACAGGAGGTATCACCCTATGCCGTCATTTTCCTCAGACCACGAACAACCGCATCAAAAATCCGGTGTCGTTCTTCTTTTTGAAACTAGTGCTGCTAAGAAGCGACCCCAAATCTGTATCTTTTGCGGCAAAACCCATCAGCTCCAAACCTTCAGGGGAAAAACTGTTTGCTCTGCCTGCCTTCACCGCATTTCTGCTCTCTTTATCTGCGGCTAACATAATTATACCGAAATTCCGGGGGAAAAGAAACTTTTGGAAAAATTGTCAAGAGAATAATAAAAGGGGATGCCCCAAGCTAAAGATAAATTTCTCAGCTATTGGGTCATCCCTTTTCTTTGAGCAATATTCAGTTAAAAAGTTTTTTTCAATGTTTGGATCGCTCGTACATCCATGATGATCTGCCCATGTTCTTCTAAGAACACTTTGGAAATGTCAACAATCTCACCGTACTCATCCATGAGTGCTTCGGCATATTGTTTTTTCTTGCCTGTCCCAAGATGACTCACGGCCAGATAGTACTCCCCTTCAAAAATAAAGAGGCTAGACCGCACTCGAGGAAAATCAGGAAACCGTTTAACAGCAGCTAACACATCCTCGAAATCAGCAAATACATAGATCCATTCGAGAACCCGTGGACGCTGCCCACGCTTTTTCTCTTTCCCTTTTGTTGGCATCTCGATAGCATCGTCTTGCCGCATAACAGTAATAATGAATTCATCGTTTGCAGCTGCGGTTGCCTGAATCCAAAAGGGTTGGTCAAGGTTAAACTCCACTTCTTCCCTTGCCTGCGCGATCAATTCCCAAAATAACTGCTCTGATTTCGCCGAACGTTGGAATAAGTCGGCCATCGAAATATCGCGATCAGCAAGTTCAGTAAAGGAGATGAAGATGCGGATTGTACTCTCATTAACCTTTTGTATGCGCATAACCTCCACCTCTCCTTCCCTAGTCTATACTTAGTTTATTCTAATAATATCATATTACGACTAGTCTTTGTTGGGTAAAAGATTTTTTTCTCAGCATTTTTCTTAATCTAGAGAAATCAGCGTATATTGGCGGCTTCCTAAGCCAATTTTTTCTCCATAGGCAAGTTGAACTGACCAATCTACATCCGGATGAAGGACTCGGAACTTATCCGTTTCGTCATGATGCTCCCCTAAAAGAGAATGCGGATTACCGTTCGCTTGGTTCACTAGATCCACGGCTGCCTGATCAATCGCAATGGGGTCGGTTGAGGCTAAGATGCCGATATCCTGCACGATCGGAATATCATTCCACCCCACGCAGTCACATAGCGGAGAAACGTTATTGACAAAAGTGATAAATCCAACCTTGCCTTCTTTTCCTTTTAAAACTCCTGCCGTGTACTCGGCAATTTTTTCTTGAATCACATCAGGCTCAGTTTTCCAGTTCACAGCGATGGCCTTATGGGGACAAGTCACAGCGCACTCCCCACAGCCGATACAAAGCTCTTGATTGATATGAGCCTTTCCTTCAACCGTAATCGCTTGAGCAGGACACCACAGCTTACATTTTCCACAAGCGATGCAAATTTCTTCATCCACAGTCGGCAAAATGTCAGAGTGTTGTTGCTGTTTACCGGCGCGACTACCTAATCCCATGCCTAAGTTCTTCAGAGTTCCACCGAAACCTGTTGCTTCATGTCCCTTAAAGTGGGTGATCGTGATTAAGGCATCCGCATGCACTGCCGCACTGCCGATTTTCACCTCTTGGAAGTGTTTCAAAGCCACCGGCACAGATACATAGTCTTTCCCATTTAAGCCATCGGCAATCACGAGAGGAGCCCCGACCACCGAATAATCGAACCCATTCTCGATAGCGGTTTCCAAGTGATCCACGGCATTCGAACGGGACCCTACATAAAGGGTATTGGCATCTGTCAGAAAAGGACGCCCTCCCTTCTTTTTAACTTGATCTACAACCCGCCTTACAAACTGAGGGCGAATATAAGCTAAGTTCCCTCGTTCCCCAAAATGCAATTTAAGCGCCACTAAATCTTTAGGCGCAATCCCCTCTAAGATCTTCGAACGGTTTACTAATCTTTCGAGCTTAGTGAGTAGGCTTTGCCCATTCTTAATCTGAAAGTTTGTAAAATAAACCTCAGCACTCATCTGTGCATCACTCCTCATCCATGAACTTTTAAGGCAAAACTTCACACTGATAGACTATCAGATGATTTGGTAAAGCCTTTATTTTGACTTGGTCCTCGATATTAAGGGTTTTATAGGTCTGGTAATCTACCCATAGAGTTAACGGCTCTGTTCCCCTTTTGACTTGAATGCTATAGGGATTCGCTGAGCTGTTGGTCAAGGACTTTCCTTGAATCTCACCTTGAATTACCCCAGGTTGATCAAACCAGTCCGGATTAGCCAGGTTAAACATTAAAAGGTAGGCCCCTAAAATTCCTAACCAAAATCCCACTCTGGGAATAATGAGCAACCGGCCCCACCTTTTATAACGTTTAAGATCGTTTCCTACCTTCCAAAGGAGGCGAGCAATGATAAAAATTGTGATGCTGCTCACAGCTAAAACGTCTAGCCACGTTATCTTCCAAAGGTAGATATAATAATCAAGCATTTTCCACCCCAGGGCACACCTCGTACCATAAAGACATTATAGGATGTTCTTCGCCACGGGTCAACGAGGAAAATAGGGGCATTCTGTTTTGAGGCATTGCTGATTGCGCCAAAAATCTTTACAGACTGGAACTTCATGAGCTTCTGCGGGAAATTGGACGACGCCATCCCGCTCAAGAATTTTCATGGCTGCACGCAACGCTGAATAGGTGCTTCGCTTACAACACCTTGGTCCATCATAAGCACCAACACTCTGTAAAATTTCCCCTGTATCCCGATTCGTCTGTCCCCATGTTTCCTTACTGAGAGGGGTCAGACCTCGAAATACGCTAAGTGCAATCCCTGTACCAAGCGCAGCTCCACACGCTCCCCAGCTCCCACAACTTCCCCCCGGAACCTGTTTGGCGCGAAGCCAAGCATTTTGCATTTGCGTATCTGTAATCTTTACGCCAAGGTTCTTGAGCGTGGTCAATAAAACCATCGGGATCATCAGATGGTGTTCAGGACCATGCATTTGAAAAACGGGTGAAGCCATAATTTCACGAGCAAGCGCGACCGGATTCGTATTTGAACTGGTTTCGAGAATAATCTTAATGATTTGATTGGAATCAGCGCGGTGACATTCATCGCAAATATAATGATTATGCGCACAGGAAATGCTACTTGAGAACTCTTTTTTGCAATAAGAACAAGTATAAGTCCGAGCATTCTCTGAATAAATCAGTTCTTCGCCGCAAATCATGCATCCTTCAGTATGCTTCTTCCCCGTTAACTGTAGACTAAGCGAGTTATCCTGAGTATTTCCTAAGTCGATCGGAATCATCTGAACTCCTCCTAAAACACACCTGTTTTTTGTCAAATGATTATACCCACTCGGGGTATATTTTACCCTTAGTATATCACGATCCTCGCTTACTGCCTATAAACAAACACTCAGATAAAGAAAACCCGGCTTTCGCCGAGCATAGCGAGAACGAAAGCCGTTGGTTGCACTTATGCTATCTGCCCTAAACTTATACTTTCTGTTAGTATAAAGAAAACCCGGCTTTCGCCGAGCATAGCGAGAACGAAAGCCGTTGGTTGCACTTATGCTATCTGCCCTAAACTTATACTTTCTGTTAGTATAAAGAAAACCCGGCTTTCGCCGAGCTTTGCGATATAGAAGACTTGGTCAGCGCCAAAGCGGTGGCCTTAGTCGCCTTATCCTGCCGGACGTAACCACTTGCATCGTAGGATAAAGAAGACTTGGCCAGCGCCAAAGCGATGGCCTTAGTCGCCTTATCCGGCCGGACTTAACTACTTGCATCGTAGGAAAGCGAAAGCCGCTGGTTGCACTTATACTATCTGCCCCCAGACTTATTCTTTCTGTTAGTATAACAAAAAGGCCGCTATTCCTAAGAATAACAGTCTCAAGCTTGAGCATCGAATTTTCCAACACCGTTCATAATCTTTCGTACATAGTTTTGCGTTTCCTGATAAGGAGGAATTCCTTGATATTTATCGACCGTCCCAGGCCCAGCATTATAGGCGGCCAATGCCAGTGGCACATTTCCATGAAAACGGTCGAGCAAATCTCGGAGAAAATGCGTTCCACCGTCGAGATTCTGGACCGGATCCAGAGGATTTGTAACACCATAAGTTTGCGCCGTTCCTGGCATCAGCTGCATCAGCCCCATTGCCCCAGCCTGCGAAACCGCTCCTGAATCAAAACCGGACTCTGCGAGTACGACTTGCCGAATCAGGTTTGAGTCCACGCCGTATTTCTGCCCAACTTGGGCGATCAGGCTTTCGATGTCTGAGTTTCCTGTTCTTAGCGTTGGCGAAGTTTGATGGAGCGGGTTAAACCCAGAATAGCTTTGTAAGCCTAAGTCTTGATATCCTTGACTTCCCGCTGACGCTGTCCCCGGCCCTGCGCTGAGGGCTGATTCTAACAGAGCTTTAAAAAGAAGAGTTTGCGATGAATCGGTAGTTGATGTTGGGTTAGTTTCTGAGCTGTTCGTCCAGGCTTGATTCATGTTTTGAAGTTGGTAGAAAAGAAGCATTTCCGCTACATTCAATCGTAACTCCTCCTTTCCTTTTAGACCAATTGACGAAGTCCCTGAATTTCTTCTCTTTCGAGAATCCTTTCAGGGATGAGGCACATAATAATGCGCTCGGGTAGATTCACAATCCCCCCAATAAAAGGAGCTGTCACCAGTTGAGGGGGTGGCAAAATCTCATCAAGAACTCTTATTTCCCTGACCTCGTCCACAGCAAATCCAACAGCTTCTCCATCAACTTCGGTAATCAGGGCTAATTTATGTTCGACACTCGCATCTCCCTCGGTAGATGCTACAATGTCGTCTTGCGCGATTCCAAACCGGGAACGCAGGTTAATGAGGGGAATAGCTGTTCCCCGAATATTGATCAGGCCCTTGACATAAGCGGGGGCCTGGGGGATCGGACGGATATTATCGAGACGCGTAATTTCACGCACAACTTCGATTGGCATTGCATATTCTTCTTGTCCAAGCGCAAAAATGACCATTTGTTTTCCCATCGAATTCACTTCCTATCATCCAATCACATGAATATCACTATGATGACTCTAATCTCAGACTTTTCCCACTTCATTTACAGCTTTATCAAGAGTCGTATCCAGAGTCTGAATGACCTTTTGATTCGCTTCATACGCTCTCATCACCGTAATCATCTTGGTCATTTGTCCGGGAATATCAACATTTGAGCCTTCAACCGCACCCTGACGGATCTGTATTGTACCCAGTCCCACATTTTGGATTTGTCCAGGTTGGGCTGAAGAATACAAGGACTGTCCTTCTCGGACCAGCGTTTCTTGGGGAATTTGCACTAGCTTTAAGCGATCAATAACTCGTCCTTGATCAGATACCGTTCCATCTGCGCTGACTGTAAACGTCTTGCTCAATGTCCCAATCGGGCCATTCTCACCGAGAACCGAAAGGCCATCTGCGGTTTGCAAGGTCCCGTTAGCGCTGATCTGAAAATGTCCATTTCGAGAATAACGTTCCCCGTCAGGAGTCTGAACCGCAAAAAAGCCTGGTGAAGTGACTGCCAAATCTGTCGGTAAATCCGTCGTTTGGAGCGCACCCTGAACATTCATGCGGGCAACACGATCCACAACGACACCTGTACCCATACTCCCAATCAGGGTATTTTCCGCCCTTCCGTTGGTAAGGGCTGTTCGCTCAATTAACATATCGGGAAAAGCCTTAACTATTCCGTCTTCTTCCTTGTAACCCGGGGTTCTGACATTAGCAACATTATCCGCGATGATATCACTTTGCGTTTGCGATGCTAACATGCCAGCTGCCCCGGTGTAAAGTCCTCGAATCATGATCTCACGCCTTCCCTATCCAGAACTTTTAACTTCTGCTATTTTCCCTGAATCACCATGCGCAAAAGACCCAGTTGAGAAGTCACGGCCTGAGTCACTGAATTGTAATACAAACCATTTTCTGCGACATTGGCCATCTCTCGGTCAATATCGACATTGTTGCCATCATTTCGCAAAGTCGTACTTCCATCAGTCACTACACCGGATTGATTACTCCCCGTAACGCCTTGAATATGTTGAGGAGTTGTTACTTTCAGGGGAAGGTCCGTCCCCGGTTCACCCAGGGCCTCTCCCAGAACTTGCTGAAAATTTACATCAGAGCGTTTGAAGTTAGGCGTATCCACATTCGCAACATTATTGGACAGTACTTTCTGTCTCATGCTTGATGCATCTAGCCCTGTTTCCAATACCGAAAGCATCGGATTATCTAACCAACCTGACATATTCATTACCTCCTTAGGGAGTTCGCAATGCCCCACATCTGATCGCCATCGGAGACCATCCGAGAATTCATCTGATAGGCCCTTTGGACTTGGATCAAATCCGTCATATTAGCAGCCAAATCAACATTTGAAGCTTCTAAAGCTTTACTCTGCAGACTTCCCGCCCCCGTTGTTCCCGCTTTCGCGAACTGGGCTGCACCAGAGCTTGCGGATATTCCATACAAATTCGAGCCCATCTTTTGAAGCCCTTCCTGATTGGGGAAAACCACAAGCGGGATCTGTCCATAGGACATTCTCTGCGCGGCAAGCATGGCCGTTACCGCTCCATCACTGCCAATTTCAAGCTCTTGGGTATTCAAAAGATTTCCATTCGGCATCACATTCCCCTGATCATCCACCAACGTGACAATATTCCCATTTGTATCACACAAATTACCAGCAGCATCCACTTGAAAATTTCCATCCCGAGTATATGCTTTTCCACCATTGGCCGTTGTTACTTCAAAGAAACCTGATCCATTAATAGCAACGTCCGCCGAACGATCGGTTGTCATCATCGCTCCCTGTTTAAAATCTGTACCAATAGCGTTGTAAAACACTCCTGCTCCGACATTAAGGGTTGCTCCTACAGGTGCGCCATTCAGTGTCACATTTGCAGGTCGCAGTTCAGTTGCCAGTGCTTCCGCAAAATCCGGTTGACTTGCTTTAAAACCAGTAGTATTGGCATTCGCCATATTATCGCCGACCACATCCAGAGCGACCTGTTGGGCTCGGATTCCAGCAGCACCCGTACTCAGTAAACGCATAAAATTGCCTCCGATTGCGCTGTTAATTAATTCCGTTTAAGATCAATAAGCTCCTGAAGCATCGTATCCGATACTGTGATCACACGAGAATTCGCTTGGAAACCACGTTGAGCCGTAATCATATCCGTAAATTCCTGAGAAAGGTCAACGTTAGACATTTCGAGAGCTCCGGTAACTAATGATGTTCCGGAAGGATAGGGAGTACCACCCCCATAGGAAGTAGCAGCCCCGGAGTTATTGGAAACTTTGTAAAAACTACCGCCTATACTTGTCAGTCCAGCAGGATTTGGAAACGTTGCAATCTGAATTCCCGCTCCAATTGTTACGGGTGTTCCGTCCGTTAGCTTATAACCTGTGACAACACCTGTAGGAGCGATATCATAGCTGCCATAAGTTGCCGGGTCAATTGTAATAGTATTACCTGCTGAATCTAATACCAGTGCTCCAGATGCCGGATCAACCAGCTGCCCAAGAGCATCTTTATTAAAGGCACCCGAGCGGGAATAAACTGTCTCTCCCGCAGTCGTTTTCAACGTAAAAAAACCAGGCCCAGCGATCTTCAGGTCTGATGGATTTCCAGTTGTCTGCTGAGATCCGTCAGTCATGATTTGGTCAATGGAAGCAAGTGAAGAGCCTAAGCCAACTTGCATAGGATTGGTACCTCCAGCTGTTCCTGCTGTTGGTGTAGATGCCCCCTTCATAGTCTGACTCAGCATCGTAGAAAACGTGACCCTGCTCTTTTTAAAACCAGTTGTATTTACATTGGCAATGTTATTGCCGATAACATCCATTTTCGTTTGGTGATTTTTCAGCCCAGATATGGCCGAATAAAGTGAACGCATCATAACGGGTTACCCTCCCTTTATTTTTTATTTCGATACATCTGTTATTTGATTCATTTCTAATGTCTTCAAAGAACCATCCGTTTGTAACAGACTAAGTTGGGGATTACCATTGAGCCATTGGACTGAGTCCACAATCCCAGAAATGACGGTTACTCCGTCAGTGTCCCTACCAGAGACCTGCTTACCAATTAGAGCTGATCCTTGAGTAAGAAGGGACTGCTGCATAAAGCTGGTCAAACTAGTCTTCAGATCACCCACTGACGTGGCCAGATTATTCATTTGTTCCAGAGAACTAAACTGAGCCAATTGGGCGATCGTATCCTTGTTATCCATCGGTTGTAATGGGTCTTGATTTCTCATTTCTGTTGTCAGCAGTTTTAGAAAATCATCTTTTCCCAACGTTTGATTGACTGCGGAAGTTATCGACTGGCTTGAACTTTGCGTTCTTGGGGTCGTAGGATTCGTTGCACTGATCGTACTCATGTTACCTCCTATGCTGTTACGTTGATCCGGTTATTTTGAGTTAGTCCTTGATCTAAGCCATAAGTCGGCAATACATCTAATCTCACATCATCAAGTTTAAGAGAGGTATTTGACTCTTGGTTGTTTTGATTCTTGCTTTGTGAGCTAAAGGTTTGGTTTCGACCCTGGTTAAAATTCTGATTCGAATCTGAAAGTCCCATTTGCATCATGCCACATTGTACGCCAGATTGTGAAAGGCTCTCACGCAGTTCGGCAAAATTATTCTGCAAGATTTGTCCAGTCGCAGCCTCTGAGGCCTTCATCTGCATATTGACCTGTCCATTATCCCATGTAAGGTTAATACTAATTTGACCAAGTTCTGCTGGGTGCAGTTGAATATTTAACTCACGAATTGTAGGAAGTTGGTGAAGCACGTTGGCTTGAAGCTCTTGAGCAACCTGCTGCCATATTGGCAAATTCGAGGAAACTCTCGTTTTGTTTCCCACATCTGCTGTTGAAATTAAAGTTAAATTTGCAAGATTGAAATTTCCCAGAGTAGAATTAGTGCCTTCCGTTTTGCTAGCCTTGGAATTCGTGATATTACCGTTACCCGAAAGATCCTTTTTCTCGTTTCCAGTACCACTCTGACCTGTTTCCGTCTGGATATTCATGTGAAGAAGATGGTTTCCTGTGGGTAACCCTCCCGGTTGAGGGGTATTCTGAGTTTGAGCTAATGGAATGTTCTGGGTCGGGTTGAGATTTTGAACTACAGCCTTTTCAATATTCGGATTGGACTGCACTGCTTCTTTACTTTGAGCACTCAAATTCACAACTTGGGCTACATTTGTAACTTGCTCGCTCGCCTTGCTTTGAATACCTTTCTGGATATCATTCGAGTTCATAATTTGAGTCTCACTCGGTACTTGATCCTTGGAAACAGCCAATGAATTTGATACCGTTTGAGTGAAGCTAGGCTGGGTTTGAGCCAAAGCTGTGTTTTGAGTTAATGAACTTTCTACTAGTTGACCTAAAATGGACTGAACGTTAAGTTTCGCTCCAATGAAATTTGATTGATCAGCATTTATACTTGATGTGTTTAAATTCAGTTCTTGACTTAATTGGGTAAGAAGTCCTTGAATATCAGTGGGTTTATAGGACACCTTACTGATTTCTCCGGACATGTCCTGTAATAGCTGGGTAATTAATACTCTATATTGATCCAACTCCGTTAGTGGGGATTTTCCCCCTTGAAGTTGCCCTGATCCCATCCCTGGACCAGTGACATCCCCTTGTAGGTTTCCTTGGGAAAGAAGAGTCATGATCTCTGGACTAATCGCCTTCATCAAAGCATCACTACCTTGCTGATTTTGTCCGCTGGCAGATCCCAAATTGAGCCCGGCTATCATCCGTAATGAGCCCAACATGCCCTCTAACCCCTGAAACCCTGTTTGTCCGGAATTGGCCTCCTTGCCTGCCGGATCACTGCTCTGGAGCCCAGAGTCTTGTCCTTGTCCTAATGCTTGAGCCATCCAGCCACCAAGAATTGCCGCGAATTCCATTGCCGCACTGTCTGGACCTGAATTTTTCTCAGTTGAAACGACCCCATCTTTGACTTGGGGAGTAGCATTTCCACTAACAAGGACATTGATTTCTGACATGGCACCACCTCCAAAAATAGACTCTATTAACTCTATCGTAAAAACCTGTCGAAAACTTAAGGTTACTGCAATCAATCTCAATGGATTCATACAAACCGAAAACTCCGAAACAACAAATCAACAAAACACTAAAACAATTTTAAATCACAATACTCTAAAATAAATTCTTCTTCTGCCGACTTAAACGTCCTCTTAAGCGTAGAATGGCTTGGGAATGAAGCTGAGAAATTCGCGATTCGGTGAGCTTCATAACAGCGGCAATTTCCTTAAGGGTCATATCTTCCTGATAGTACAGAGCCACGACCAGCTTTTCCTTCTCGGGAAGCTTTTCTACTGCATCAGCCAATATTTTATGCTGTTCCTCAATTTCAACTTCCTGATAAGCTTCCTGGGCCAGAGGATCCTTTAAAATATTTAAAGGCGACAGACTTTCTCCCTCTTCTCCTGTAGATAGCTCATCGAGAGAGGTTAGGTTGAGGATCTGCCCTTGCTGGATAGCCCCTTCGAGTTCGCGTACATCGATCTGTAAGTAAACAGCGACCTCTTCAATCTCAGCAGGTCGCCCTTGTGTTGCTTCGACTTGAGCAAAGGCTTCCTGAATATGTTTTACTTTTTGGCGAGCAGAATGAGGCACCCAATCCATTGTCCGCAAACCATCGATTATCGCCCCCCGAACCCTTAAAGTTGCATACGTTTCAAACTTGACCCCGCGCGCCAGATCAAAACGTTCCAGAGCATCGAGCAAACCAAAAACGCCATATCCGATCAAATCATCTTCATCAACAAATTGGGGAAGTGAAATCATAAGTCGACCCGCAAGGCGTTTTACCAGAGGCAAATATTTTTCAATCTGCTCAACATTCCAAGGACCACGGTTATTGGCACCCTCGTAAGGATTAGGTAGCACGCGAATCGACCTCCTTTACTTCTCTTACTCACTCCAGCCCATACGTTGAACCATTTCCGCTTGTTTTTTCGTATCCAGTATTCCTTCGGATAAATTAGCAGCCACTTGACCTGCAATTGGCGACCCACTTCCCTTGAAGGAAGTCCCACCATCCTCAGGGGAACGCGCATCCGGCTCAAACTCTTCTTGACCCACGGCAACGTCTAAATAAACTCCACGGTCTCCGTTGGCTTCATCGATTCCAGAGATATCTTCCGAAATTTCTTCGGAGAGAGGAGCCGCTTTTTCAAACCCGTACAAACTTCCGTAACTCAGTCCATACATCAAAAGAAAAGATAAGATCATCCGGATAATACTCCATAAAAAGCCAACATCCGTCTGCCAGCTGAGGATTCCCACGATGATTGCTGTCCCGAGCGCTAATCTCCACGCCCATTTATTGAAGGTTTCTTTGTCCAAATCAAATCACCTTTTCGCCATGGTTAATCGTCCGAACCTTTAAATCTCCGGTACCGACGTCAAAATGAATCGTCCGCCCGAAGCTGCCGCCGACATCAGTGACGAGCAGAGGTATGCCAAAGCGTTTCAGTTCCGCTTCCACTGCTTCCGCATTCCGGTCACCGATCTTAAGAACATTCGTCTTTCCCGGAAAGGAGAACATTTGCGCCCCGCCAGCGATTTTGGCCCGCAGACGTATTTTATGGGCGCCCAAGCGAAGGATGTCTTGGATTAAAAGCTCAATCGCCGTATCAGCATATTTCGCCTGATTTGCTCCTGGATTTCCATTGGACGAGGGTAGCATGATATGAGCCATCCCGCCTACCTTCTCCACGGGATCATGAATGCAGATCCCGATACATGAACCTAGGCCAGCTGTCATCAAAATATCCGGAGTTTTCGAGGTCTTGTAGTCCGCCATCCCCACCGTGATTACATTACTCATACTCCCAAAGCCCCCAACAGTTTCTTTAACGAACCTTCGTTCGGAAGAAAAATAAATTGCCCCTCAATTTGGGGTATTCCCGAAAGTTGAGTATCAATAAATAAAACGCTGTCATCGAGTGAACCATCTTCGAGCAGAATGGCATCAAGAATTGCTCCTGCCATATCAACAGCAAGTGCCGGGACTGAGGGCTGTAAAGGAATTCCGGAGAAACTGGTCAGCGCCATTAAAAAAGAGCTGACCATGATATTGCCCACTTCTTTGAGTGCGGATTGAACCATTTCATCAGCAAAAAGATCCATCTGTTGGTCCGTGCCAAATAAGGCCTGGACTAAAATCTCGGCGCTCTCTAACGGGAAGAAAAAGACAGCTTTACCATGGGCATCTCCCTCAACTTTAACGTAGACAACGGCTTGCGGCGTGTCCAGTTGTCCGATTACAGATTCGACATTTTCAAATGGCACAGCCCAGACCTCTGGAACCGACATATCGATTCGCCGTTGGAGAAGAGCGGATAACGCCGTCGCTGCATGCCCAGAGCCTATATTGCCGATTTCACGCAAGGCATCCAATTGAATTTGTGAGATTTCCATAACTAGACCAGTCCTTTCTTGCGCATGACCCTTTGGAGATCAAAAACACTGCGGATGATGCGATCTCGATCACGTTCTGGAATCTGATAAAAATCAACAGAAATACTGTAGTTTTTACTATCTGGGATTTTATCCGCTCGACAAACTCGAGCTGACGTTTGAATCGGTCCAGAGGGCAGGTCCAGATAGGCTAAAAGGATAGCCCCCAGCTCCACCGATTCGCTCGTCTGAAAACGCATTCCGCCTCCGCTTAAATCGAGCATCGTTCCTTTTTTAGTATCACTTAACCCTTGTCTGTCAACAGATCGGAAGGTCAAGGGATAAACGGCAGGAACCCGTACAAAGTTCCGACGTTGAACGCGATAAATATCCTCCGGTAGTTCCAAGACAAAAATAGGAACAGGAACTGCGATTCTCTGGATAATAACCGTCTCAATTGCATACGCCGCCACATCATCCCAAAAAATGACTTTTGCTCGGGTTCCTTCCCGAAAAGGAACAACCTGGCCTTGCATCATTGGCGCAAAAACCGAAAGAATCTTTTCTCCTACTTCATCGAGATGGGTTTTATATTGTCCAGCTAAATCTCCATCGGCAATCACAAGATCAACAGCCAGACCAGGTACAAGTATTTTGCGGTAATCCATACCACCACCTCCTATTCAGGAAATTGATAGGTCTATATTAATGACGCAAGAGTCGCGTCAAAAATCCTCGTATGCCACTCTCCTTGTGAGGGGGTGCGAGATAAAGTCCGGAAACGGATCCGGCAATCCATTGAATACAATGATAAGCAGCACTCGTAGGATAGGCTATCGCCAAGGGCTCTTGCCTCATAACAGCTTTGCCCACCAAGGGATCTTCGTATACCCACCCCAGTAAGCTGACCGACCCCTGTAAAAATCTGCGGACAGCATTTTCTAAGCGTTCAAAGGTTGCTCTGGCATCAGCTTCATGACTCACCCGGTTGACCACTACATGCACCTGTATTTTCTTCTGCTCATCTGAGCGCAGCGCTTTGAGCATTCCATACGCATCCGTAAGCGAGGTTGGCTCTGGTGTAGTGAGTAGGATGATATCATCTGACGCTTTAAGAAAATTCGTTACCGTATGTCCTAGACCTGCACCTGTATCGATGAGTAGGATATCTGCCAGTCCTTCCAAGCGTCCTAAATTACGAATTACATTTTCAAGATGAATCCGTTCAATATTTGCTAAATCCTGTACTCCTGAGCCACCGGGTAAGATTCCCAGTCCTTTGGGACCAGTGATTAATATTTCTTCGATCGTTTTCTCGCCACTGAGCAGATGTTCGAGCGTAAAGCGAGGCGTGAGACCACAAGCGATATCAACATTTGCCAAGCCCAGATCACCATCAAGAATGATGACACGATAACCAAAATCGATCAAAGCCAAGGCAAGATTCACTGTAAAATTCGTCTTCCCGACTCCCCCTTTACCACTCGTCACGGAAATAACGCGAAATGATTTTCTGGGTGCTTCATCCGGATGGGAGGCCATTTCTCTTAAGATTGTTGCTTGATCATGCATGTCTATTTTCCTCCCCAAGAATATAGCGGGTAAGACGGTCCGGAGTTGCGGCCTCGATATCGTCTGGTACGTTTTGACCATTCGTTATATAGGCAACGGGTAAATTGGTCTGCTCTAAGAGGTTGAGGATCGAACCTCCATTCACTGTCTCATCCATTTTCGTGAAGAGAAGGTGAGTGCATAAGGGTTCAAAGCGGCGTAGAACTTTAAGTTGGTCGGCGGAATGCATCGTCGCACTCAGCACCAGAATCGTTAAATCCGGCTGCGCTTTATCGAGGAAGGACTTGAGTTCTGACATATGTAATTCATGATGTGGACTGCGACCCGCCGTATCAACAAAAATAAGTTCCTTATCCTCATGAGTCGTGATCGCATCTTTTAAACCGGAAGGTGTCATCACAACATCCACCGGAACCCCTATAATTTCACCAAAGGTTTTTAACTGCTCAACCGCAGCAACCCGGTAGGTATCAGCCGTAATCAACGCCACACTCCGTTTATCAACAATGCTGAAGCCTGCTGCCAATTTACCGATCGTCGTGGTTTTACCCACTCCCGTTGGCCCAACTAAAGCAATGACCCGCGGCTTTTTAACCCCAGGTTGAATCGTGGCCGTGTTATGGCAGATCTGTTGAATTTCCTCTTTTAATTTCACTCTGACCCGAGAATCGACTGACCAATCCTCTTCTCTTAAGTTCTGCTGCAAATAACGCATCAGTCGTTTCACAAGTTTAGGCTGAACCCCCCGCTCTTGGAGTAAATCCGCCCATTTTTGCAAGGGTACCGGCCAAATCACCTGTTCCCCGCCAAACCCCTCCATTTGCTGGTTCATTCTAGTGAGAAGTTTACGCATTGACTGTAATTCTTGCTCCAAAGACACGGTTTTCGAGGTTTGAGCATATTCCCCTGCTAAGGAATTCTGAAAGGGCTCTGGATTAGGAGCTTTCGGGCGATAAACCGCCTCATTTGTGACACGTGTCTGGTCTAACCTTTCAGGATTTACTGGACGTACTGGCTTCTTACTTACTGGCTGCTCTTCAATGGCTGCCGTGATTTCCACCTTTGTCTTACCAAATAAGCCAAATACTCCGCCTTCGCGGAACTGCCGAGTCTGCAGGATCACCGCGTCCGAGCCTAAATCTCGTTTCACTTTGCCCATGGTTTCGGCAACATTATCCCCAATAAAACGTTTAACTCGCATTTCCAGCCACCACCATCCCTACTGCTTGTACTTGAACTCCATGAACGAGTTCGTTATACGATAAAATAATCAGTTGTGGAAGTTGTCTCTCCGTCACGCGCTTCAGATTGATCCGCACTACCGGAGCACAAACAAGCACAGGATTATATCCTTTGAGCATCATCTTCTCGATTTCCTTGCTCAGAGATTGCATAAGTTCCTGGAGGACATGTGGATCCAGGGTGAGATAACTTCCAAAGTCTGAAGGTTGGACACTATCCAAAATTTGTTGCTCGAGTTTTGGCTCCAGCGTTAGCACCGGAAGATTTTTATCCGGGCCCAGCAATTGCTGCAGAATTTGCCGTGATAAACCTTGCCGAACATACTCGGTTAAACGATCGCTATCCTTCGTTCCCGCTGCGTAATCTGCCAGGGTTTCGAGAATGGTCACCATATCCCGGATGGGCACTCTTTCCCGTAAGAGGTTACTGAGAATTTTCTGAATCTGCCCCAGGTTGAGATTCTCCAACGCGTCATCAACTGCAGCCGGGGCTTGTTCCTTCGCATGATCCAGCAGTGTTTTAACGTCCTGTCGGCTCAAGATCTCCCAAGCATTGCCTTTGATGACTTCTGTTAAATGGGTAGCCAAAACGGTTGGCGCATCAACCACTGTATACCCTGAAAGTTCTGCCTGCTCGCGATAAACAGCGCTGATCCATTTCGCGTCAAGCCCAAAGGAGGGCTCCTTCGTCGGGATCCCTGGAATACTCTCATCCTCGATCCCACTGCTCATGGCGAGATAGTGATCAGCTAGTAGCTCCCCGCTTGCTACCTCTGCCCCTCGAATCTTAATCAGATATTGGTTTGGCTGCAGATTCATATTATCGCGTACCCTAATGACAGGTACGATGAACCCCATCTCAGTCGCGACCTGGCGGCGGATCAGCACTATCCGATCGAGAAGATCTCCCCCCTGCTGGACATCCACTAAGGCGATCAAGGCATAACCAAGCTCAAGCTCCATATTATCCACCTGCAGGAGATTAAGCACATTTTCCGGCTTTTTACTTTCTTCAATCGCCGTTTCTCGGGCTGCCGCGCTTTCGTCAACAACATTTTGCTGGGAATTCTTTTGTAAGTACACACCGGCGCCAATCAAAACAAGCGCAACCGCAAAAAAAGGAAGTTTAGGTAGTCCCGCAAAGGCCAGAAAGACAAGTACTCCTGCCGTAATAAAAAGCGCCTTCGGCGTTCTGAAAAGTTGCTTCGCTAAGTCTTGTCCAAGGTTTGAATCCGAGGTGGCGCGAGTCACAATCAAACCCGTAGAGGTCGAAATTAAAAGAGCAGGGATCTGTGAGACCAGCCCATCCCCGATCGTCAGCAAGGTATAGGTTTGTAGAGCTTGGGTAACCGATTCGCCCCGCATCATAATTCCAGTGATAAATCCTCCGATAATATTGATAAAAAGAATAATGATAGCGGCGATGGCGTCCCCTTTGACGAATTTACTAGCACCATCCATCGATCCGTAAAAGTCAGCTTCCTGTTGAATCTTTTTCCTGCGATCCCTGGCTTGCTGATCATTGATAAGTCCTGAATTCAAATCAGCATCAATGCTCATTTGTTTCCCTGGCATCGCATCCAAGGTAAAACGAGCGCCAACTTCAGATACCCGCTCTGCGCCTTTGGTGATAACAATAAAATTAACGACAACAAGGATGATGAAGACGACTAGGCCAACGACAGGACTCCCACCGACGACGAACTGTCCAAATTGCTGAATGACGTTCCCGGCAAACCCATTTAAGAGAACCAATCGGGTTGTAGAGACGTTCAAAGAGAGCCTGAAGAGGGTCATGATCAGCAATAACGAGGGAAGGACTGAGAAGTCTAAGGGGTCAACCGTGAACAAGGAGAGCATCAGGATCAGGACGGAGCCGGTAATACTTATAGTGAGTAAGATGTCGAGGAGAAAGGAAGGAAGCGGGATGATCATCATGACGACAATGGATACGATTCCGATAGCTGCTAGGACGTCGGTGTTGGCTAGCAAGCGTTTATTCATGTTGGTTGTTGCCACGTCATTGCTCCTCCTTTCTGCAAAGTATAAGTGCTTTATTAAGTAAGTCTCTGGGGTCTAAGTTCTGGGGTGTCGGCGAGACGCTTTGCTCGCTCATCACGGCGCCGGGGCTATTCACTTGGCGACTCCGCTACCTCGCCAAACCTCAGGGTAATAAAAGAGGTACGCCGCTCCTGCGCGTCCATGCGCCCGCGGCATCAGTCCATCCATGGACAAGTCCACGGCTCGGCTTCACGCTGCGCTGCCTGCGTTCACTACGCCCCTCTGCTTTAATTCTTCGCTACGCAAATCGTTTCGCCTGTCTTCGCAGTATGCTCGGCTCGGCTTTGCTTTCTTGCATGTCCACTTATTCTCCTTTGGAGAATATCGTCGCTAAGCAGAGATGAAAGTTCGATTAGCGTCGGGTGTGTGATTGCTTGATGAATGTTTTCGCTGGGCTGATGTTTAGGCGATTGGGCGTTTTTTCTTCAGGCGGTAAACGAAGGCTAGGACTTCGGCGACGGCTTTATAGAGATCTGCTGGTACGGCTTGCCCGATTTCGACTTGGGCGTAGAGAGCGCGGGCCAGCGGCTTGTTTTCTAAGATGATGATGCCGTATTCTTTGGCGTGTTCGCGGATTCGGAAGGCGACTTCGTCGGCTCCTTTGGCGACAATGAAGGGAGCGGGATTTTCTTTGGCGTTATAACAGAGGGCTACGGCGAAGTGGGTTGGGTTTGTGACAACGACGTCTGCCTTTTTTAGGTCTTGCATCATGCGGCTCATAGACATAGCCCGTTGTTTCCGTTTGATTTCTGATTTAAGTTGAGGATTTCCTTCGGTTTGTTTGTACTCTTGTTTCATTTCTTCGTGAGACATGCGTAAATTTTTCTCATAATCCCACCATTGGTAGAGAAAGTCTATGACAGCAATAAAAACGAAGGATATAGAGATTTTCCAAGCAAGGCTCAAGAGGGCTTGCCCGATGAACATCGCAGCTTGAGCGACACTAAGCTGTTGCAAGGCTGGATAAACCTGAAGATTATCCCGTATCGAAGCATACAAGAAATAGCCAATAAGGATCACTTTGAGCAGGGATTTAGCGAGTTCAACCCAGGCCTTTACCCCAAACATTCTTTTAGCTCCATTGACCAGACTAATTCGAGAAAATTGGGGTTTAATCGTTTCAAAGGTAAATAGGGATCTCACCTGCAGATAATTACTGGCTATAGCAATCAGGGTACCGACAATGAAAACGGGGCCGACGATTTGGATCCCCACCCAAATCACGTTGATCATCAGCGTCGGTACGGATTGCAAACTCCAGTCATTGGGAAGGCTATAGACGTAGGAAAAGAGTCCCCCCATTTTTGTTAACATCGTCGGCAGCCAGTACTTTAGCAGAGCAATGTATCCCAGGAGCATAAAGGCAGACACCATTTCCTGGCTCTTAAGGACTTGACCTTTTTTACGCGCATCCTGTCGTCGTTTTGGTGTGGCTTGTAAGGTCTTTTCACTCATTGCTGCCACCCCTTATAGAGCTGCAAGACCCAGGTCATGCTCGTATTAAATAAATGACTGACAGATACTCCAAAGAAGGGAACTGCGAGGAACAAGATGACAAATCCCAAAATAATTTTGACGGGAAAGACAACTGTAAAAATATTCAATTGCGGTACTGCTCGGGATAAGAGCCCGACCCCAATATCCGCAATCAATAGGGCTCCAACAACCGGGAGTGAGAGCTGTATCGATAAGGAAAATACTGCAGTAACCAAGTTAACGAAAAAATCGAGTCCTTGTGGCAGAGCTGTCGGATTCACCGGGATATATGAATAACTTTTCACCATCGCTGCAATAAGGTAGTGATGAGAATTTGTGGCTAATAAAAGCATGGTTGCGAGCACAAGTTGAAAGTTACCCATCATCGGACTTTGCATTCCATAAACCGGATCAATCATATTTCCCATCGTGAAACCCATTTGAAAATCAATAAGCTGCCCCGCTCCTTCTAAAATTGCGGTGATTGCATAAATCACAAATCCAATGACGAGCCCGACAAGTACTTCTTTAATAACTAATGCTCCATAGAGCAAAAGTTCATTTGGGATCTGTGGTCCCGAGGCTTGAATCAGGGGATAAACAATAATCGAAAGGCTAACAGCCAGTCCTAACTTCACCATGCCGGGTACTCCCCGAGCGCCAAATACTGGGGCGAGCATGATCATTCCCGCCCAGCGGGAAACGATCAGTAAAAAGAGGGATACATTCCATTGTAAAAATTGAGCAAGACCCATGTCATCATCTCCGACTAGTAGTTGCCGAAAGTTGCAAGTTGTGTAAACAGGTTTGTGGTGTAGGTTGTTAAAACGGTCAACATCCACGGTCCGAGAAACAACATTACGGCAATAACCGCTAGAATTTTGGGAATAAACGATAAGGTTTGCTCCTGAATCTGGGTCATCGCTTGAAAGATACTGACCAAGAGTCCCACCAACAAACTCACCAGTAAGATCGGTCCACCCACGAGCATCGCGGTGCCTAGAGCTTCTTTAGCAAGATATAAAACTTCACCCTGGCTCATCAGCAAAACCTCCCCAAATAAGAATCATCCTAAAATTCTGTTGCAATTACTTAGTGAACCTTCATAGAGGAGCAGCGTTAAGCGAATGCAGTCTACGGAACGTTAAGTCGCGCCCTTTGTTAACTTTAAGTACTACTACTCTGAAAATCTTAAACGACCACCCATAAGCGTAGCTTATCGCACAGAAGTGAACGATTTGCGCGGAGGGGCGTTCAGGCGATCGACGCTTTGGAGGGTTGGCGGCGCCACTGGTTCACTTCAGGTATTACCCTGAGGTTTGGCAGAGCCCCCTCGAAAGCAAGAATGCCAGCCCTGTAGCGGTAAGTGAACGGATGTGCGATAAGCTACATATTTAATGGAAACTCGTAACAAGCGACTGCACGACAAGATGCCAGCCATCAACCAAAACAAAAAGCAAAAGTTTAAAGGGTAGAGAGATCATCATTGGCGGCAGCATCATCATCCCCATGGACATCAGCGTACTGGATACAATCATATCGATAACCATAAAAGGGATAAAGATGGCAAAACCCATTTGAAAAGCGGTTTTCAATTCGCTAATAATAAAAGAAGGAATGAGGACATAGGTAGGGATGTCATGGTAGGTCTTAGGCCGCTCCATTTTAGCCATGCCCACAAACAACTCGAGATCTTTTTCACGGGTCTGTTTAAACATAAAGGTTCGCAAGGGTTCCTCTGCCTTCTGCAGGGCTTCCGTCTGGGTAATCTTGTTATTCATATAGGGTTGCAAAGCCTGAGCATTGATGTCATTCCAAGTCGGCTCCATGACAAAAAAGGTGAGAAATAGTGCTAACCCGATCAGTACCTGGTTTGGGGGCAATTGTTGTGTACCTAAGGCATTACGCACAAAGGACAAAACCACGATAATCCGGGTAAAGGAAGTCATGAGCACCAAAATCGCCGGAGCTATCGAAAGCACGGTTAAGAGTAAAAGAATTTGCAGCGAAGAACTCGTTTGCTGGGCACCATTATTCCCTAAATCCAGCGTTAATACCGCTGCCAGAACTGGGCTCGCCTGCTGCAAAATTCCTAATCCGAGAACACCCCATCCAAACGCAAATTTCAGTAACCTACTCTTCATTTTTGATTTCTTTAGAATGGAGTCCGGCTTTTGGTCGTTCGAACGTTTCGCACTGAAAAAGGAACTCATTTTTCTACCTCCTTTATCAGGCGTTCGAGTTCGCTGGAGAAGGAATCCTTTCCCGTACGTTTCTTTCCGCTAAAAAGCCTTTGGCATAGCTTACCGAGTGTCCCTTCAGCTCGTTCCATAGGACGATTCGCTAGTTCATCAAGAATTTCTGCAGCCAACTCTGGATCCTCAATCTCCGTAAGTTTCACCAAATGATGATCAGACCCACCGAGGACCTGTAACTTGCCGGCAATCTCGACCAGATAAAGAGACTGCTGACCTGATAGAATTTGTCGATCCAAAACCCTAGCCCATGGTGCATTCATCCCTCGCAATGCAGAGCGATTCAAACGTCGGATCAGTCCTAAGGCGATAATCAAGATAATTATAAAGATGAGCACCGTTGCCACAAATCCCCCCCAGGAAAAACTGGTGGCCTGAGCCGTTACTGCCTCACTGGGAGCCCATAACTGCTTTTCAATATCTGACATACTCTATTTCAGCGCCTTCGATACTGCCTCAATCACGCGATCCGATTGAAACGGCTTCACGATGAAATCCTTCGCACCCGATTGAATGGCATCAATAACCATTGCTTGTTGACCCATGGCACTACACATGATAATTCTTGATTCAGGGGCACGTTTGCGAATTTCCCGAACGGCCTGCAGCCCATCCATCTCGGGCATCGTGATATCCATAATTACGAGATCAGGAATTAACTCCATATACTTATCCACTGCAATTGCGCCGTTTTCAGCTTCACCAACGACGTTATAGCCGTTTTTCGTCAATATGTCCTTCACCATCATTCTCATAAACGCAGCATCATCAACAATCAATATATTTGCACTCACTGGTGTTCCTCCTCATCGCCTTCGGCGTAATATTCTAAGCATTTCCCCGTCTTATTGGATAGTGGTCATCCGCTCACTCGGCAGAACGATATCCGTAATCCGGATGCCAAACGTTTCGTTAATAACGACAACTTCGCACTTAGCTACTAATTTGCCATTAACAATCATATCGACAGGTTCTCCAGCCAGCCGATCCAGTTCAATGACCGAACCAGGACCTAATTCCAAAATCTCTTTAATCGTCTTTTTCGCTTTACCGAGCTCGACACTGACTTGAAGGGGAACATCGAGAATCAAACCGAGATTATCCTGGTTAACCTTAAGATTCGTCGGACGTAGTGGCGCAAATTGGGCCGGCTGAACTGAAGTAGGCGGATAATTCGGCTGAGGCTGGGCATAACCGGAGGAACTCGTCTGATTCTGTTGAGGTGGTGGGTTCAGGGGAATAGCACTCTGCGCCCTTGGTTGAGGTTGAACCGGGGCAGTCACTTGAGGTACAGGTGAATCCATCGACCCCAATAGTTTGGCAACCATTCCTTTGGCGACGTCGATCGGGATCACTTGGATCAGGATACTATCAATGACATCTTCAACAACCATTCGAAAAGAAATTCTGATCAAGGGTTCACCCGGCGCAAAAAACTCGTGAGCCCCACCCTCAACCGACCCAAAATCATTGAGTACCAGCTGGGGAGGAGTAATATCCACCATGGATTTAAACATCGTGGACATTGAGGTCGCCGCCGAGCCCATCATTTGATTCATGGCTTCCGATATTCCACTGATCTGAAGCTCGGAGAGCTCAGGTGAAGGGTTTTTACCATCTCCACCCATCATCAAATCAACGATAACCGAGGCATCCCGTTGGGACAGGATGAGGAAGTTTGAGCCTTCAATCCCGGCTTTATATTTGACATCCACAATCACCGACGGAATCGGGTAATCTTTGCGAACTTGTTCGGCGTCGGTGACGTCAACCTTAGGCGTCGTGATATCTACTTTTTTACCTAAAAGCTGGGAGAGAGTCGTCGCTGCAGTTCCCATGGAGATATTCGCAATCTCGCCAATGGCATCCTTTTCCATATCATTAAACTCTGCAGCCGGTTCCACTGCAGGAGGCTCTGGTGTGTTCGTTCCGCGGAGCAAGGCATCTATTTCTTCTTGGGAAAGCATCCCGTTACCCATCTTGTTCCCCTCCTTCTTCATCGACAGTTTCAGTTAATTGAACAGCAAAATGTTCCCCGCTTAAGCCAGGAACCCCACGAAACTTCTTAAAGTCCCCAACATAAATCGAGAGGGCGTTTTCTACCCCTTGCTGAAGAGGAATCACATCTCCTGGCGCAAGTTCTAAGAGGTCTCTCACTGAAATTTCAGTCTGTCCGAGCAGTGTGGTCATATCTATTTTCGCCCATTCAATTTTTTTGCGAATCGCTCTAACCTGTTCTGGACTTCTGACCTTGGATTGGGTCGCAAACAGGAAAAAGGTGCTCAGTTTCTCCAAGATAGGTTCAATGACCAAATACGGTAAACAAAAATTGATCATCCCCATCGTTTCGCCCACTTTTACTTCAAGCGTGATCAGAACTACCATCTCATTTGGCGCCACGATTTGCGTAAAAGAAGGATTTGTCTCCAAGGCTATCAATTTAGGCTTGAGCTCAGCGACGTCAGACCAAGGTTCTTCAAGGAGCTCGATCATTTGACCCAGCCTATGCTCGATAATCGTACTCTCGATCTCTGTTAAGTCTCGGTTCTTTTCGGATGTAGTCCCCAATCCACCTAAGAGCAAATCGATAATCACGAAAGCCAACCCTGGACTCATCTCCATAAGTAAGGTTCCCTCGAGTGGCTCAAAAGCAAAAATCCCGAGAATCGTTGGGTTAGGTAAAGAGCGGATAAATTCATCATACGTAATCTGTTCAATCGAAAGCACCTTGGTCTCAAGCACCGAATGCAAGTGCCCTGATAGGTAGGTTGTCAGCGCTCGGCAATAGTTCTCATAGATATTCTGGAGAGAGTGAATCTGATCTTTGGAGAACTTATTCGGCCGTTTAAAATCATAAGTACGGACTTTCTTTTGGATTTTGGTGGTTTTAATTTCTTCCGCATCCACCTCCCCTTCGGAAAGCGCGCTGAGAAGCGCATCAATTTCCGCCTGGGATAGAACGTCTCCCATAAGATCCCCCCTCTCAACCGTTTTTCAAGATAATTTAGTTACTGATAAATAAAGGTAAGGAAGAGTACGTCCTGAACTTTGTTGCCGGTCACTTCATTCAACTGGGCAATCAGCTCTTTTTTTAACTTATCCCGATTCTGGGGCTGCATATCTGCAAGAGACTTGCTCGACAACATGGTATTGATTCGATCTTTGATAAAGTCAATCTTCGCTTTAATCTCGACATCGGATTTCTTATCTGTTCCTTCGACTGCGATCTGAGTTTTTAGGAAGGATCCACCTTGTAAATTGACCGTGAACTCCGCAATTTCAACCACGGGCCCATCCTGGGTTACAATTTGTGTGGTCGTTGCTGGTTTCGGAAGGAGAAAAGACTGAACGCCAATCGTTCCACCGACACCAATTACAACCCCTAAGATAGCTGTAATAATCACCGTAACTACACTTTTCCGACTCATTCCTTCGACTCCTCTACATCTGAATACAGGGGATGGCACCGCTGATGATAATTGGTGATTCTGGGAATCAGCACGTCCATACGCTCAGAGACGACATATTTATTTCCACCCGTCAAGGTAATTACCGTGTCCGGGGTTTCTTCCATCGTTTCAATCAGGTCACAATTCAAAACAAATGCCTTACCATTAAGGCGAGTCACATAAATCATAATGATTTCCATCCTCTTCTTCATAGTCCTTTTGTTCCTGTTGGCGGATAAAAATGACCTGACCGGCTTCATCTAAAATGTTCTGTTCGCGCCGTTGTTCCTTTAACCAAAAAGCCGCTTCTTGTTTTTCTTTGAGCTTTCTTAGTTTTTCCTGTTCCTGATGTGCTGTTCTGACACATAAGCGCTGCTCTTCCACGACTTTTTCCTGTACTGCTAATTCCTGCTGCAGTTCCCTGAACTGCTTATGTAAACTGACAGCATACACTTGCCAGCTTCCTAATTTCTCGGGCTCCCGAATCCCCGCTTCTTTCTGACCTTTTAAAGCACCTTGCCACTGTTTTTCTTTATCAATACAGGCTGCTTGCAAGTGGTAAAAGATATTCAGTTCTTCAGCCAAACGTCGACGCTCATTTTCCAACTCCTGCTCAGCCAAGCGCAACGCTGCTTCCAGCCGAAACTTAAATCGTGGCATCTTTTAAGCATCCTCTCATTTGCTCTAACATTTCGTCAAAACTTACTTTTTCGTTTACATCTTGGCGAAGAAAGGAACGAATTCCCTCCATATGAACAATTGATTCATCAATTCGCGAATTGCTCCCGAAGACATAGGCTCCAATATCAATCAAATCCTTCGCATCTTGATAAATTGCCTGATACTCACGGAGCATCCCGGCCATTTCCTTATGCTCGGGAGTCACAATGTCAGGCATCACCCGACTCACGGATTGCAAGATGTCAATCGCCGGATAATTGTTCTGACTCGCTAAATCCCGAGTGAGCACAATATGTCCGTCGAGGATTCCCCGGACTGCGTCGGCAATCGGTTCATTATGATCATCACCATCCACCAAAACCGTATAAATTCCGGTAATACTCCCCTGCTGAGACATTCCTGACCGTTCAAGCAACTTGGGTAGGAGAGCGAAAACTGAAGGCGGATAACCCCGAGTCGCTGGCGGTTCTCCAGCCGTTAACCCCACTTCCCGCTGAGCCATCGCAAAACGGGTCACTGAGTCCATCATCAGGAGAACATTCTTGCCAAGATCCCGAAAATACTCGGCAATTGCGGTTGCCGAGTAAGCAGCTTTTAAGCGCACTAAGGCGGGTTGATCGGAAGTCGCAACGACTAAAACAGAACGCTGCATTCCCTCCGGTCCGAGGTCCTTCTCAATGAAATCCCTCAGTTCTCGGCCCCGTTCGCCCACGAGAGCAATGACATTGACATCGGCCGTGGTGTTCCGAGCCATCATTCCCAGGAGCGTGCTTTTACCAACTCCCGAACCGGAAAAGATGCCGATCCGTTGCCCTCGCCCTACCGTGAGCATCCCATCCACTGCCCGCACGCCAACACTCAGCGGGTCACGGATCCGTGGGCGCAAAAAAGCATTGGGCGGAGAATTTTGCAGTGGATATTCTCCATCTTCACAGTTCAGAGGACGCCCATCCAACGGATGTCCCAGGCCGTCCAGAACACGACCTAATAAATTCGGCCCCACCCCTACCATGAGCTTGTGCTGCTGCGGTACCACCCTGTCTCCTGGAGCGATCCCCTCTAGCTCAGCCAAAGGCATGAGCAGGGTCGTAGAATTACGGAAGCCCACGACCTCGGCGGGAATCTTGTTCCCCTCGCGCGTGATAATTTTGCAGTATGCACCAACGCTCACCCGCGGACCAGCGGATTCAATCATTAAACCGATGATCTTCGCGACCCGCCCTTGCGGGATAACGGGTTCCATATTTTGTACTTTATCGGCCAGCCTGTCCCAATTTCTCATGTCTTAATTCCTCTCTCAGGAGTTGCTCTAAATGAGACAATTGAACGTCTAAACGCGCATCGAAAATTCCCTGATCACATTCTAAAAAGCTGTCCCCCGGCTGTAGATTGTCATCTGCGACATAGATGAGATTAAGTTGAGTCTCGGTAGCACTTTCCTTAAGCCAGACGAAGTTTTCGGGTGAAACGTGTAATCGCCAATGCTCACGCTCCTGCGGAAACAACGTAAGAGCTTGGATCTGACGTAAAATTAGCTCTGGTTCAATATCTAGACTGGCACGAATCACCTGTTCGGCGATCTTCAAACTCAGATGAAGGAGCTCACTATCCACTTTATTGAACTCTTCTTGAGCTGCATTTTGCACACACTGAAGGAGAGCCTGGGCTTGCTGTAATTTCCCTTCAACTTCGTGTTCGCCCTGAGCTTTTCCCTCGGCATGTCCTTCGGCCTGCCCCTGAATAAATCCTTTTTCATACCCTTCAGACTGAGCTTTTGCCGCAACTTCCTCGCCAAGCCTCTGCTTCATTTCGGCCGCTTCAACTTCGGCCTGCCTCTGGATTTGTTCAGCCTCAGCTCGCGCTTTGGCTAGAATATCTTCGGCCTGAGCCTGTTCGAGCATTTCCGAAGCTTCCGCTTGCAAACCAGTCACTCGGTTTTCTTGAGAATCTTCTTCCCTGACATCGCGGACAACTGTTAGATGATTGCCCAGAAATTGAAACTTCTCGGTATTGTGTTCCACTAACCGTGGGATTGAGACTGCAACCGCCTGGCTTTTCACGACACGTGAGCTAATAAATGAGTTCATCGCCGCCACCCCTCGAAATCACAATTGCGCCACTTTCTTCAAGTCGCCTAATGACCTTAACAATTCGTTGTTGAGCTTCTTCAACATCCCTCAACCGAACCGGCCCCATGAATTCGATATCTTCTTTGAGCATCTGGGAAGCCCGGGCGGACATATTAGACATGATCTTCTCGCCTACTTCCGGATTCGAACCTTTGATCGCCAAAGCCAAATCTTTCGAATCCACTTCCCTGAGCACCAGCTGAATTCCTCGATCATCTAAGATGACAATATCTTCAAAGACAAACATTTGACGTTTGACTTGTTCGGCGAGTTCCGGATCGTCCACTTCCAAGGCGTCCATTACGACTTTAAGCGTACCTGGATCGCTGCGGTTCAGAATATCTACTACATTCTGAATCCCGCCAGAGGAAGTATAATCGGTAGGCGCAAGGCTCGAGATCTTGCGTTCCAGGATCTTTTCGATTTCCTTGAGCACATCCGGGCTTGTCCTTCCCATCAAAGCTATCCGCCGCGTGATATCGGCCTGCTTCTCATGGGGGAGACTGGAAAGAAGGGTTGCCGCTTTGTCTGCCGGAAGATGGGTCATAATCAAAGCGATCGTCTGTGGATGTTCTCCTTGAATAAAGGAAAAAAGCTGTTTGGGATCAGTCCGGCGCACGAGATCAAAAGGACGCATTTTAAGTGAAGCAGAGAGACGGGAGAGGATATCAAAGGCCCGCTGTTCACCTAAAGCCCGCTCTAAAACATCCCGCGCATAATCAATTCCCCCCTGAGCGATATAGTCATTGGCAATACACATTTGGTGGAATTCATCCACAACGGTATCGCGTTGTTCAGAAGAGATCTTATGGACATTCGACATCTCGAGCGTTAATTGATCAATTTCCGTTTCGCTGAGATGCTGAACAATTTTTGCTGATTTATCCGGTCCGAGGGCAATCATTAGGATTGCTGCTTTCTGAATTCCATTTAAACTCTGAGCCATTCCTATTTTTCCTCCGCTAACCATGTCTTAACAAGTCGAGCCACTTCATCCGGATTATTCTCGGCGTAAGTTTCAACTGATTCCTTGATTTTCTGTTTTTCAATGTCGTCCGCAGATCTTTTTCGTTTCTGTGCGAACTTAAGTTCTGCTTCTTTCTCCGCTTGTTGTTGGGCCTGTTGTTGAGCGAGTAAGAGTTCCTCGGCAGCAGCCAACGGAACCGAGTGAAATTCTCCTCCCAAAATTAAAGCCTCTTTTTTACGTTTAGAACGCGTCCGCAAGACCAAGAAAATGAAGAATAGGGTAAGCAAACCACCTATCCCCAGCTCAACATATCTTAAATTCTGTTGATTACGAGCAGCTGCATCTCTTTGCTGCTGTTCTTGTTGTAATCCCGTTTTATCAAAGGGTAAAGCAGCAACCTGAATCTGGTCTCCGCGTGGGATATTAATCCCGCCGGCAGAAGCCACAACCGACTGGATTTGGGCCAGTTGGGCTGCGTTAACAACATCCGAATCAGCTAATACAGAGACAGATAAGCGTTTAACCGCACCCGGCGCCACAACACGCTGCTCTTGGGACGTATCCACTTGATAGTTTTTCGTCGTATTTGTTTTCTGCGAAGTTGAGTTCGTACCATTGGCAATTGGAGTCTGATAACCCGGAACATTCGTAATCGTCCCAGGCACCGTTCCCGGAGCCGTGCCATTTGTCGAACTATCCGTGCTGTTCTGTTCGCTAACAACAGCGCCTGGTCCATTTTTCGTAGAATTGACCGAAACTTGATCAAAATCAAGCACAGCATTCGTTCTCACGACTGTTTTTCCCGCCCCAAAAACCTGATCTAACATGCTTTGGATAGACTTCTGAAGGTCTCCTTCCACTTGTTGTTGAAGCTGGAGCTGAGTTACGGTTAGTTTTTTGGGATCCGATTTTGAACCTAGGACATCTGAAAGCGTATTTCCGCTGGTATCGACAATCGTCACATTTTCCGTCTTCAGTCCTTCGACAGATCCAGCTAAAAGATTAGCAATACCATTGACCTGTTCATCGGCCAGCTTCTTACCCGGAGCTAAATTCAAGGTGACTGCAGCTGTCGCTGGCTTTTCTTTGTCCACAAAAAGAGAGGGGTCTGGCATAACGATATGAACTCTCGCATCTTGTACTCCGGCCAAGGTTTTCAGGGTCGTTTCCAACTCGTTCTGCAAGCCGAGAACATAACGAAGTTTGCGATCAGCATCCGTTTCCCCGAGACGGACTTGGTTCAGGCTATCAAAGCTGAATTTACTTCCTTGTGGAAGACCGGCATTGGCCAGTTGCAGGCGAACATCAGCGGCTTGAGTTTTCGGTACCATAATTGTCGAACCGTTAGCCGCCAATTGATAATTCACTTTGAGGTCTTTCAACTTTGTGGTAATTGCCCCAGCGTCAGTGTCGCTCATATTCGAGAAAAGGGCGACATATTGTGGCCGACCTGCCCAAAAAATCAAAGAAAATAAGGCTACCGCTACTAAAAGAGGAGCGATAACGGTAATTATTTTTTGTGGACGGGATATTTTGCCCCAGAACTCACGAATTGACTGTTGAATTCCAGCCCACGAAAAATTCATCAAATGCTCCTCCTTTCTTAACCGTTATTACGCTCAGTCTGGAATAAATTGCCGGGTTTTAGCACCCTCTTATTCCGATCTAATGACGTATTAATAAATAGTAATAAAGTTATAAGATTACATCTGCATCCGCATGATTTCTGAGTAAGCATCTAAGACCTTATTTCGAACTTGAACGGTCATGTCTAAAGAAAGATTCGCTTTTTGCAAAGCGATCATAACGGTATGGACATCTTGGATCTGACCTGTTGCCAGCCCTAGACTTGCCGTATCCGCATTTTTTTGCAAAGCGTCCACTTGATTTAAAGCATTCGTTAAAAACTGACCAAAATCTGAACCCGTTTTAGCTG
>Ga0255336_100831_pt1 | contig 33631 bp, 32 predicted proteins | sample MeOH1_35cm_T3_17_FD_189102 | JGI IMG/M metagenome (GOLD analysis project Ga0255336, IMG submission 189102) | Sandy soil microbial communities from University of British Columbia, Vancouver, Canada - MeOH1_35cm_T3_179 | ecosystem: Engineered > Artificial ecosystem > Sand microcosm > Unclassified ...
CGGTCCTCGCCCGCGAAGCGGGTCACCGCGTCACCGGCTGCGACGCGGGCGTCTATCCGCCAATGAGCACGCAGCTCGAAGCGCAGGGCATCGAGTTGATCGAAGGTTACGGCGTCGAGCAGACCGCGCTCGAACCGGATCTGTACGTAGTGGGCAATGTCGTCACGCGCGGCAATCCCCTGATGGAAGCCATCCTCGATCGCGGCCTGCCGTACACGTCCGGCCCGCAATGGCTCGGCGAGCACGTGCTCACCGGCAAATGGGTGCTCGCGGTCGCCGGTACGCACGGCAAAACCACCACGAGTTCCATGCTGAGCTGGCTGCTGGAAGACGCCGGCATGAATCCGGGATTCCTGATCGGCGGCGTGCCGCTGAATTTCGGCATTTCGGCGCGGCTCACGGATTCGAGCTTCTTCGTGATCGAAGCCGACGAATATGACACGGCCTTCTTCGATAAACGCTCCAAGTTCGTCCATTACCGGCCGCGCACGGCGGTGCTGAACAACCTCGAATTCGATCACGCCGATATCTTCCCGGATCTCGCTGCTATCGAGACCCAATTTCATCATCTGGTGCGCACCGTGCCGGGCGTCGGACGGATCGTGACAAACGGGCGCGAAGCCGCGCTCGAACGCGTGCTGACACGCGGTTGCTGGTCAGGCGTCGAGCGCTTTGGCGTGCAGGGCGGCTGGGAAGCGCTGCCTGCCAGCGACGGCATTGCCGTGGACGAGCAGTTCGCCGTGTACTGGGAAGGCAAGCGCCTGGGTGTGGTCGACTGGCAAGTGCAAGGCGAGCACAACCGAATGAATGCGCTGGCGGCCATCGCCGCGGCGCGTTCGGTGGGCGTTCCGCCCGCGCAGGCGACGCAATCGCTGAGCACGTTCAGGAACGTGAAACGCCGGATGGAAGTGAAGGGCAGCGTGGACGGCGTGACCGTCTACGACGACTTCGCGCACCACCCCACGGCAATCGAGACGACGGTAGCGGGCTTGCGCACGCGCATCGGCGGACATAGCCGCATTCTGGCCGTGCTCGAACCGCGTTCGAACACGATGAAACTCGGCACCATGAAAGCGCAATTGCCGGCCAGTCTCGCCGACGCCGATCTGGTTTTCGGCTACGGCGCGCACGAAGGCCGCGACAAGCTCGGCTGGGACCTGCAAGCGGCGCTGGCGCCGCTCGGCGACAAAGCCCAGGCCTTCAACGACCTCGCGTTGCTCGTCAATGCGCTCGCTGCAGCAGCGCGGCCGGGCGACCATGTGCTGGTCATGAGCAACGGCGGTTTCGGCGGCGTTCATCAGAAGCTACTCGATGCACTGTCGGCGCGGCCGGCCACCAAGGAGCGGGCGTGATTCTCTATCTGCACGGCTTTCGGTCATCGCCAGAATCGTTCAAGGCGCGTGTGATGCGCGCGCGGCTCGAAGAACTGGGGCTGCTCGACGAGTGGCAGTGTCCGACGTTGCCGGTGTCGCCTAAAGAAGCCATCGCGCTCGCCGAAACGCTCGCCGCGCAGGCCCGTGACGACGAGATCACGGTGATCGGCAGTTCGCTTGGCGGGTTCTACGCCACGTGGCTCGCCGAAAAACATGGCTGGCGCGCGGTGTTGCTGAATCCGGCGGTCGTGCCGCAAAAGGATCTGAGCTGTTATCTGGGCGAGCAGCCCTTGTGGCATGGCGGCGGCACGATTGTGGTCGAGCCGCGTCATATCGATGAGCTGCGCGCGCTTTCGGTCGCCTCGATTACCCGGCCGGAGCGCTACTATCTGATCGCGGCGACCGGCGACGAAGTGCTCGACTATCGCACCATGCTCGCGCATTACCCGGACGTGCGCACCACGCTGATCCAGGGCAGCGATCACGCAATCAGCGACTTTCCCAGTTATCTGGATCAGGTGCTCGCGTTCTGCGCAGCGCGGCCCCCCGCGGTAGCGGCCTGAATTGCCCAAGCGCATCCATTTTTCGTTGGCTTGGCGCTTCGCTACCGGGATGCAAACCCGACTGCACGCCACACCGACCAACAGTCTTTCGAGAGTATTGAGTGAACGTTTTTTTCGAGGAATCGGGTAGTTTCAAGGCCGGCGCCGTTCTGTCCAAACAGAACGATGCGTTTCAGGTCGAGTTGCCGGGCGGACGGCGGGCAAAAGTGCGCGCCAAAGACGTATTGATCGAATTCGAGAAACCGAACGCAGCCGATCTGATGCAACAGGCCGACGCCATCGCGCAGGGCATCGACCTCGATTTCCTGTGGGAATGCGCGCCGGAAGAGGAATTCCCGTTCGCGGAACTGGGCGCCGATTATTTCGGCGATAAATTCGGCGCGACCGAACGCGCCGCGCTCGTGCTGCGCATGCATGGTTCGCCCGTGTATTTCCGCCGCAAAGGCCGCGGGCAATATCAGCGCGCGCCGCAGGAACAGTTGCAAATGGCGCTGGCCGGGCTCGAAAAGAAACGCCAACTGGCGCTGGTGCAGGCGGGTTACGAAGCCGAACTGGTCGCGGGCACATTGCCCGAAGCACTCGCCGGCAAGGCGATCGGTTTGCTCACGAAGCCGGATAAGAACTCCATCGAATATAAGGCGCTCGAGGCGGCGGCCGCCGAGCGCGGGATTTCGCAAGCGCGGCTGATGCTGGAAGTCGGCGGGATTGCGTCGGCGCGTGCGTTGCACGAAGCGCGTTTTCTGTCTGAGTTTTTCCCGCATGGCACGGGCTTCGCCCCGGTCACCGTGCCGCCGCTGCCCGATGATCTGCCGCAAGCGGACGTGGAAGCGTTTTCCATCGACGATGTCACGACCACCGAAATCGACGACGCATTCTCCGTGCAGCATCTCGCCGATGGCCGCGTGCGGATTGGCGTGCATATCGCGGCGCCGGCGCTGGGGATCACGCGCGGCGACATGATCGATGCGATCGCGCGCACGCGGCTTTCCACCGTCTATATGCCCGGCGACAAGATCACGATGCTGCCGGACAGCGTCGTGGAAGCGTTCACGCTGGCTGAAGGCGGATTGCGCCCGGCGTTGTCGCTGTACATCATTGTGAATCGCGAAACGCAGGAGATCGTGGCGAGCGAAACGCGCGCCGAGCGGGTGTTCGTGAAGAACAATCTTCGGCACAACCATCTGGACGAACACGTCACCGAGGAATCGCTCGCGGCGGGTAGCGGCGAGTATGCGCACAAGGATGACATCGCGGTGCTGTGGCCGCTCGCGCAAGCGCTGTTCGAAAAGCGTCAGCAAGCGCGCGCGGGTTACGGCCTGCGGCGCGAAGTGCAGCGCAATAACGACTTCAACTTCTACGTGCAAGGCGAGCACATCACGATCACGCCGCGTCGGCGCGGATCGCCGCTTGATCTGATCGTCGCTGAACTGGCGATTCTCGCGAATTCATCGTGGGGCGCGTTTCTTAACGATCACAGCGTGCCGGGGATCTACCGGTCGCAGCGCGGGTTTGGCGCGCCGGGGCCGAAGCGCACGCGCATGCAGACCACGCCCGCGCCGCACGAAGGGCTCGGCGTCGCGCAATACGCGTGGAGCACGTCGCCGTTGCGCCGATACGTCGATCTCGTCAATCAATGGCAATTGCTCGCGTGTGTGCGGCATGGCGTGACGGCTGCGCTCGTCGCGCCGTTCAAGCCGAAAGACGCTGATTTGTTCGCGGTCGTGCAGGGCTTCGATGACCAGTATTCCGCGTACGCCGATCATCAACGGCGCATGGAGTATTTCTGGTGCCTGCGCTGGTTGAAGCAGGAGAACAAGAAGCAGGTGGCGGCGTCGGTGGTGAAGGACGATCTCGTGCGTCTGGATGATATTCCGCTGATGCTGCATGTGCCCGGGCTTGGCGTGCATGCGCGCGGCACGAAGGTGATGCTGGAGGTGATGAACCTCGATGAACTCACCGTCGAGGCGTCGTGCCGCTTGCTGCATGTGATCGATGCGCCAACGGCTGCATCGGCGCAAGAGGCGGAGGCGCAACAGGAAGAGACGGAAGAAGAGTTGATCGAAACGGAAGATTTGAGCGCTGAGAGTGAAGCCGAGGCGCAGGCCGAAGCGCCGGCCGACGATGCTTCGACGCACGCTGAAGCTCCTACGGATGAGCCGGCCGGCGAAAGCACGCCCGACACGACGGAGCCGACACGATGACGTCCGGTGCGCGACGTGAAGGCGTTGAGCGCTATGCCGTGATCGGCAATCCGGTCGCGCATAGCAAATCGCCGTGGATTCATGCGCGTTTTGCCGAGCAGACTGGCGAAGCGATCGAATACGGGCGCGTGCTCGGAACCATCGGCGCGTTTGCCGACGATGTCCGGGCGTTCGCCCAGGCAGGCGGTCGCGGCATGAACGTGACGGTGCCGTTCAAGCTCGATGCGCACGCGTTCGCCGATACCCTCACGCCGCGCGCAGCCGCAGCGGGCGCGGTCAACACGCTTCGTTTCGGCGATGCAGACGGTGTGCTCGGTGACAACACCGATGGCGTTGGCCTTGTACGTGATATCGAAGGGAATCTGGGCGTTGGCTTGAAAGGCGCACGCGTGCTGCTGCTGGGCGCGGGCGGCGCGGCAAGGGGCGTTGTGCTGCCGATGCTGGATTGCGGCGCGGCGGCGCTGACCATCGTGAACCGGACGGCATCGAAGGCGCAGCAACTGGTCGATCATTTCGCCGATGCTGCCCACGCCGCGCACGTGCGTTTCTCCGGCGGCGATGCGCATAGCGTGGAAGCGGGCCCTTACGATGTGATCGTGAACGCGACGGCCGGCAGTCTCGACGACTCGCTGCCCGATTGCGACGACGGCTCGTTCGGCCTTGGCACACTCGCCTACGACATGATGTACAGCGCCCAGCCGACGGTGTTCATGCGCCACGCGCAAAGCCTCGGCGCGCGTTCGGCCGATGGCCTCGGAATGCTGGTCGAACAGGCGGCGGAATCGTTTTTCCTGTGGCGCGGGGTGCGCCCCGAGAGCGGCGCGGTGCTGCGTGCGTTGCGGCTGGAGTTATCGACGAAGGTTTAGAAAAGCGCGTGGTTGAGCGCGCCGTTGCGTTCCAAACAGAAGAAGCACGATGACAAGAACAAAATCGCCCGTTCGTCTCGGGCCGGCTCGGTGGATTGTCTACGCCATCTCGGTGATGGCGATTGCGGCTATCGCCACGCAGGTCTACTTCTTCGCGATGGTGGGCATTTATACGGTCGTTAATCCGTCATCGACGGCATTCATGCGCTCCGACGCCTGGCGGCTCGCGCAGGATCGACCCGATCTCTCGGTCCAGCGCACCTGGGTCCCCTACGAGCAGATTTCGCGCAATCTGAAGCGCGCGATCATTGCGTCCGAGGATGCCAACTTCGTCAACAACAACGGGTACGAAACCGATGCCATCCTGCAAGCCTGGGAGAAGAACAAGGCGCGCGGCAAGATTGTCGCGGGCGGGTCGACCATCTCGCAGCAACTGGCGCGCAACCTGTTTTTATCGCGGGAAAAGAGTTATGTGAGGAAGGCCCAGGAGCTCGTCATCACATCGATGCTCGAGCTCTGGATGGACAAGGAGCGCATCTTCGAAATCTATCTGAACTCCGTTGAGTGGGGTAATGGCGTGTACGGCGCTGAAGCGGCGGCGCGGTATTACTACAAGACGTCGGCGTCGAAGCTGAGCGCGTGGCAATCGGCGCGGCTCGCGGTGATGCTGCCGAGACCGAAATACTTCGATGAACATCGCGCGTCCGCGTATTTGTCGCAACGCGCGGGGGTGATTGCGAGGCGCATGGGGGCGGCGGAGTTGCCGCATTGATTTGGCGGGGCATAACACCGCCGCGACGTGAGTTTGCGACGCTTTGGCACCCCCAAAAACCCCGATTCGTCGGGGTTTTCTGTTTCCCTTATGCCACGCAGCATCTCTTCAAATCTCCCAATATGTGAACACATCAATCACATATTGAATAATCGCGACACACGGCTCTAAAATCCGATCACAGCCAAAACGGCAGTTACACGCGGCACCGGGGTTTTCCCGCCGTCCACGTGCAACGAAAAAAGCACTCGGAGACAAGTCATGCAAACGTCAGCGCAATCAGCGCAATCGCATTCGCATTCGCTCAAGCATCCGCGCGTCCCGCACTCCTCATCGATGATTTCCCGCGCCGCGTCCCGCGCGACGCTTCGCCACGTGCCCCCGGCCCGGTAACCCGCGTCGTGAACGAAAGCTCAGTCATTCTCAAGCCGCGGACATCGAGTGCCATGACCAAGACCCTGAACCCCACCGTCGAACAAGAATTGTCGACGGACCGCGCGGCCAGCAAACCGGCAGCGCCCGATGTCGACGAACCGAACGAAGCGCAAGCGTCGGCGGCCGCGCTGCTCGACCTCACGCCCCAGCAAGCGGGCACGCAAACCCTGCTGCGCGGCCTTGCGATTCTCGAAGCCGCAGCAGGCGGCGCGCGCGATCTGCGCAGCATCGGCGCGGCGCTCGGCACGACCCGCAGCACGACGCATCGTCTGGTCAGCTCGCTGGTGCAGGCGCGTTATCTGCGCCAAGTCGGTGGCGGATATTTGCTCGGCCCGAAGCTGATCGAACTCGGCACGATCGCGCTCGAACAAATGCCGCTCACCGCGGTCGCACGGCCGCATCTGGAAGTGCTCGCCGAGCACACGCACGACACCATCCACCTTGGCGTACGCGACGGCGACGACGTGCTCTACATCGACAAGATCCCCGGCACGCGCGGCCTCGAAATGCGCTCGCGCGTGGGGCACCGGATGCCTCTCGCATCCACGGGAATCGGCAAGGCGATGATGCTCGACCTGCCGCCCCAGACCTGGTCGAAGCTGCTTGAAGCGTCGCATCGGGTGCTCGCGAAGGTGAGTTTCAAGCCGGACCATCAGCCCGATATCGATACCTTCGTGCAGCGCATGACGCGTTATGCGCAAGGCGGTTTCACCTTCGATCTCGAGGAAAACGAAGCGTCCATCCGCTGCGTCGCGGCACCGGTGCGCGATGCGTCGGGGGCGATCGTGGCGGCGTTGTCGGTGGCGAGCACGATTCCGTACATGCCGCCGGAGCGCATGGAAGAACTGATTCCGGTCGTGCAGCGCGAGGCGCGCGCGATCTCGCAAGAACTCGGCTGGCGTGTACCGCAGCCCGCAACACGCAGGATCAAACGATGACGCGGACTGACACATCGGCCGTGACGCAACAAGCGCAACACGCTCCGGCGCTGATCGCGCTCGACTGGGGCACCACGGCGCTGCGCGCCTATCTGCTCGACGCACAGGGCGTGGTGCTGGATTCGCGGGCATCGTCGGCGGGAATCATGAATCTGCCGCGCCCCGCAGCGCAAGGCGGCTTCGACACGGTGTTCGATGCAACCTGCGGCGCCTGGCTCGCCGGCGGCGCGCAGCTTCCCGTGATCGCGGCGGGCATGGTCGGCAGCGCGCAAGGCTGGATGGAAGCGCCGTACGTCGCAACGCCCGCCGATCCCGCCGCCCTCGTGGCGGGCATCGTGCGCGTGACAACGCTCAAGGGCCTCACGGTTCATATCGTCCCGGGCGTGCTGGAAGACGGCGCGTTGCCCAACGTGATGCGCGGCGAAGAAACGCAGATCTTCGGCGCGCTCGCGAGCGACACCACGCTGGACCACGAACCGCACGGCGGGTTGATCGGCTTGCCGGGAACGCATGCGAAGTGGGCGGTGGTATCGAAGGGGCGGATCGAACGGTTCTATACCTTCATGACGGGCGAGACCTTCGGCGCACTACGCGATCACACGATCCTCGGGCGCACCATGCGCGCGACCGATCAGCACGATCTGGCCGCGTTCATTCGTGGCGTCGATACCGCCAAAGACGCGGGCCACGCAGGCATGCTCGCGACGATTTTCAGCACCCGCACGCTGGGACTGACCGGGCAACTGAAGCCCGAACAACAAGCCGATTACCTTTCGGGCCTGCTGATCGGCCATGAGTTGCGCGGTCTCAACGAAGTGCTGGCGCGCGAGCAAGCGGATCTCGCCGGCAAGACGCTAAGGCTGATCGGCAACGACGCGCTGTGCGAACGTTATCGCCTCGCGCTCGCGCGTTTCGGTTGCCACGACGCGCGCACCGTCGCGCACGCGACCGAGCGCGGGCTGCATCGAATCGCCCTGCAGGCCGGGCTGATCCGCTCGACGACCAGCGCGAACTAATCAGGAGCAGAACATGATCGATATCAACCTTCCCGCGCCCTACACACCGCACGCGGGTCTGGCCGCCGCGTTCGAGCTGTGTCCGCTGATCGCGATCCTGCGCGGGGTGACGCCCGCCGACGCCGCCGATCACGGCCGCGCGTTGTACGAAGCGGGCTTTCGTATCGTGGAGGTGCCTTTGAACTCGCCGCAACCGTTCGACAGCATCGCGGCGATCCGTCAGGCGCTTCCCGCCGATGCGATCGTCGGAGCGGGCACGGTCCTGCACCCGCATTACGTCGATGAAGTGAAGAAGGCCGGCGGCGAGTTGATCGTGATGCCGCACAGCGACGGCGATGTGGTACGCGCTGCAAAAGCTCAAGGACTCGCCTGCGCACCAGGCGTTGCGACGCCGAATGAAGCGTTTATCGCGTTGAAGAACGGTGCGGACGTGCTGAAGATGTTTCCCGCCGAGCAGCTCGGAGTCCATGTGATGAAGGCGTGGCGCGCGGTGATCGCGGCGCGCGTGCCGCTGGTGCCGGTCGGCGGAATCGCGCCGGACAACATGGGGCCGTTCCTCACGGCGGGCGCAAATGGTTTCGGCCTCGGCTCGGCGCTGTACAAACCGGGCCAGAGCGCAGCGACGACTTCGTCGCATGCGAAGGCGTTCATCAACGGGTTAGCCGTTGCACGAGGCCAGAAGAAATGACCCGGCTCGCAGGCAAGGTCGCGATGATCACCGGCGCCGGGCGTGGCATCGGTGCGGCGATTGCCAGCGCGTTTGTACGCGAAGGCGCGGTGGTGGTGCTGGCGGAACTCGATATCGCGTTAGCGCGTGAAACGGCAGCGCGCATCGGCTCCGCGAGCAACGTGCTTGCAGTGCAGACGGACGTGACGCAAAGCGCTTCGGTGCAAAACGCCGTCAGCGAAGGCGAAGCCAAGTTCGGCGCAATCGACGTGCTGGTGAACAACGCGGGCATCAACGTGTTCTGCGATCCGCTGACCATGACCGACGACGACTGGCGCCGCTGTTTCGCCGTCGATCTCGACGGCGTCTGGAACGGCTGCCGCGCCGTGTTGCCGGGCATGGTCGAGCGCGGGCGCGGCAGCATCGTGAATATGGCTTCCACGCACTCGTTCAAGATCATCCCCGGGTGCTTCCCGTATCCGGTGGCGAAGCACGGCGTGATCGGATTGACGCGGGCGTTGGGTATCGAATACGCGGGGCGGCAGGTGCGGGTGAACGCGATTGCGCCGGGTTACATCGAGACGCAGCTCACGCACGACTGGTGGAACGAACAGCCCGATCCGCGACAAGCGCAACAGGCGACGCTCGATCTTCAGCCGATGAAGCGCATTGGCCGCCCGGAAGAAGTGGCGATGACGGCGGTGTTCCTTGCATCGGACGAAGCGCCGTTTATCAACGCGAGTTGCATCACGGTCGATGGCGGGCGCTCGGCGCTCTACCACGACTGAAGAACCGGATACCAAGCTCAGCAGCACAGGATGACGCACTGGCCGTGGTGCGACGTCATGACAACAAGACGCGGCCAACACCTTCGTACCAACTAGATAGACCATCAAGTCAGGAGACAGACCATGAAACGCAGAATGTTCCTCACGCTGGTTGCCACGGCCACCGCAGCGAGCGCGACCTTGTTCACGGCGCCGGTGGCGCAAGCCGCCGATAGCGTCAAGATCGGCTTCCTCGTGAAGCAGCCGGAAGAACCGTGGTTCCAGGACGAATGGAAGTTCGCCGAAATCGCCGCCAAGGACAAGGGCTTCACGCTGGTGAAGATCGGCGCGCCGTCGGGTGAAAAGGTGATGAGCGCCATCGACAACCTCGCCGCGCAAAAGGCGCAGGGTTTCGTGATCTGCACGCCCGACGTCAAGCTTGGACCGGGCATTGTTGCCAAAGCGAAAGCGGCCGGGTTGAAGATGATGACGGTGGATGACCGTCTGGTGGATGGCTCGGGAAAACCGATCGAATCCGTTCCGTACATGGGTATTTCGGCGTTCAATATCGGCAAGCAAGTGGGCGACGGAATTGCCGCCGAGATCAAGAAACGCGGCTGGAACATGGCGGAAGTCGGTGCTATCGACGTGACGTACGAACAGCTTCCGACCGCCCATGACCGCACGGCAGGCGCAGTGGAAGCGCTGGTCGCAGCGGGCTTTCCGAAGGCCAATATCGTGATGGCGCCGCAAGCCAAGACCGATACGGAAAACGCCTTCAACGCAGCCAACATCGCGTTGACGAAAAACACCCAGTTCAAGCACTGGGTGGCGTTCGGTCTGAACGACGAAGCCGTGCTGGGCGCCGTGCGCGCAGCGGAAGGGCGTGGCTTCAAGGCGGACAACATGATTGGCGTGGGCATCGGCGGCTCGGATTCGGCGTTGAACGAGTTCAAGAAACCGAACCCGACCGGCTTCTACGGCACGGTCATCATCAGCCCGAAGCGTCATGGCGAGGAAACGTCGGAACTCATGTACACGTGGATCAAGGACGGCAAGGAACCGCCGCTCGTGACGCTGACGACCGGCATGCTGGCCACGCGTGACAACGTCGGTGAAGTGCGCGAGAAGATGGGCCTGGCATCGAAGTAAGGCTGTTCCGTAGTGCAACACCACGGACCGCGGCGCGTGTCGAAAAAGGGCGCCGCGGTCCGCACGAATTCCAAGGAGGCGATGTGTCAGCGACGCTGCGTTTTGACAATATCGGTAAGGTTTTTCCAGGCGTGCGCGCGCTCGACGGCGTGTCGTTCGACGTCAACGCCGGCGAAGTGCACGGCCTGATGGGCGAGAACGGCGCGGGCAAATCGACTTTGCTCAAAGTGCTGGGCGGTGAATATCAGCCCGATTCCGGACGCGTTCTGATCGATGGCAACGAGGTGAAGTTCGCGAGCGCGGCGGCATCGATTGCAGCGGGTATCGCGGTGATTCACCAGGAACTGCAGTATGTGCCCGATCTCACCGTAGCCGAAAACCTGCTGCTCGGCGCGTTGCCGAGCACGTTTGGCTGGGTGCATAAGCGCGAAGCGAAACAGCACGTGCGCGAGCGGCTGGTGCAAATGGGCGTCGATCTCGATCCCAACGCGAAGCTCAAGAAACTCTCCATCGCGCAACGGCAGATGGTGGAAATCTGCAAGGCACTGCTGCGCAATGCGCGCGTGATCGCGCTGGATGAACCCACGTCGTCGCTGTCGCATCGCGAGACCGAAGTGCTGTTCAAGCTCGTGCGCGACCTGAAAGCGGACAACCGCGCGCTGATCTATATCTCGCATCGGATGGACGAGATTTACGAGCTGTGCAACACGTGCACGATTTTCCGCGATGGCCGCAAGATCGCCTCGCACCCAAATCTCGCCGAAGTCCCGCGCGATACGCTCGTGCAGGAGATGGTCGGCCGCGAGATTTCCGATATCTACGATTACAAGCCACGTGCGCTTGGCGCTGTGCGCTTCGCCGTGAAGAACGTGGAGGGCCACGCGCTGCGTGAACCGACGAGTTTCGAAGTGCGTCGCGGCGAGATTGTCGGCTTCTTCGGGCTCGTGGGCGCGGGGCGCAGCGAACTGATGCACCTCGTCTATGGCGCGGACCGGAAGAAGGCCGGGACCATCACGCTCGATGGCGAGCCGATCAAGATTCGCAGCGCCGGCGAAGCGATCAGGCACGGCATCGTGCTGTGCCCTGAAGACCGCAAAGAGGAAGGCATCGTGGCGATGGCGACGGTGTCCGAGAACATCAACATCTCGTGCCGCCGGCATTACTTGCGCGCCGGGCTGTTCCTCGATCGCAAGAAAGAAGCCGAAACCGCTGACCGTTTCATCCAGTTGCTGAAGATCAAGACGCCGAGCCGCCGTCAAAAGATTCGCTTTCTTTCAGGCGGCAACCAGCAGAAAGCGATTCTGTCGCGCTGGCTCGCGGAGCCGGAACTGAAAGTCGTGATCCTCGATGAACCCACGCGCGGTATCGATGTGGGCGCCAAGCACGAGATCTACCACGTGATCTATCAACTGGCCGAACGCGGCTGCGCGATCGTGATGATCTCGTCCGAGTTGCCGGAGGTGCTGGGAGTATCGGACAGGATCGTGGTGATGCGGCAAGGGCGGATCGCGGGCGAATTGCCACGCGGGCAAGCGAACGAACAATCGGTGCTGAATCTTGCGCTGCCTGTGCAATCTGAACCGACTGCACAAGCAGCCTGAAGCAAAAAAGTGGAGATTGGAGGACATCATGGAAGTCAGGGAAAACATAAGCAACACGCTGGTGCCATCGAAAAACGATAAGCAGAAGTGGTGGCAACAGATCACCGAATACAGCCTGATCGTGATCTTCATCGTGATGTTCATCACGATGTCGCTCTCGGTCGAGCACTTCTTCTCCATCGAGAACATGCTCGGGCTCGCGCTGTCGATTTCGCAGATCGGCATGGTCGCCTGCACGATGATGTTCTGCCTGGCATCGCGCGATTTCGACTTGTCGGTGGGGTCGACGGTGGCGTTCGCCGGCGTGCTCTGCGCGATGGTGTTGAACGCCACGGGCAATACGTTTATCGCGATAATTGCGGCGGTGGCGGCGGGTTCGGTAATCGGCTTCGTGAACGGCGCGGTCATCGCGTACTTGCGGATCAACGCGCTGATTACTACGCTTGCTACGATGGAAGTCGTGCGCGGGCTGGGTTTTATCGTGTCGCATGGGCAGGCGGTGGGCGTGTCGTCGGAGACGTTTATCGAGCTCGGCGGGCTCACGCTGTTCGGCGTCTCGCTGCCGATCTGGATCACGCTGGCGTGTTTTATCGTGTTCGGCGTGCTGCTGAATCAGACCGTGTACGGGCGCAATACGCTTGCGATCGGCGGTAACGCGGAAGCGTCACGGTTAGCGGGTATTAATGTGGAACGCACGCGCGTCTGGATCTTCTTGATCCAGGGTGCGGTGGCGGCGCTTGCCGGTGTGATCCTGGCGTCGCGGATTACGTCGGGGCAACCGAACGCTGCAGAAGGCTTTGAGCTCAACGTGATTTCCGCGTGCGTGCTCGGCGGCGTGTCGCTGCTCGGGGGCCGTGCGACGATCTCGGGTGTGGTGATCGGCGTGCTGATCATGGGCACGGTCGAGAACGTGATGAACCTGATGAACATCGACGCGTTCTATCAGTACCTCGTGCGCGGCGCGATCCTGCTCGCCGCCGTGCTGCTCGACCAGTTGAAGAATCGCGGTTCGCGCGACTAATGAGAGGTTCGTAAAAGATGGCCAGTTCAGTCGATCAAACCCTCGCCCGCTATCCGAGCCTTGCCGGAAAAGTGGTGCTGATCACCGGTGGCGCGACGGGGATTGGCGCGGCGTTCGTCGAGCATTTCTTCGATCAGGGCGCAAATGTCGCGTTCTTCGATATCGACACCGACGCAGGCGTTGCGCTGGCCGATCAACTCGGTGCGGATCTGGCCGAAGGGCAATTCCGGCCGCTGTTCCTGCGCGTGGATCTGACGGATATCGACGCGTTGCGCAAAGCCATCGCCGATGTGCGCAGCACGCTCGGTCCCATCGGCGTGTTGGTGAACAACGCCGCGAACGACAAACGTCACAGAATCGAGGACGTGACGCCCGAGTCCTACGATGCGGGAATCGCGGTGAATATCCGCCACCAGTTTTTCGCGGCGCAAGCGGTGATTGACGACATGAAGCAACTCGGCGGCGGGTCGATCGTGAACCTGGGATCGATTAGCTGGATGCTGAAACAAGGCGGTTTTCCCGTGTACGTAACCGCGAAAGCGGCCGTGCAAGGTATGACGAATGGGCTCGCGCGCGATCTTGGCCCGTTCAATATCCGGGTGAACACGCTCGTGCCGGGCTGGGTGATGACGGATAAACAACGTCGCTTATGGCTCGACGACGCCGGCAAGCGCGCGATCAAGGAAGGCCAGTGCATCGATGCGGAATTGCTGCCCGTGCATCTCGCGCGCGCCGCGTTGTTCCTGGCGTCGGACGACAGCAGCATGATGACCGCGCAGGAAGTGGTGATTGACGGAGGCTGGGCATGAAAGCGCATCTGCTGATCGACAGCAAGTGTGCGCTGGGCGAAGGCGCGACGTGGTGCGCCGCGACCGGGCGTTTTTACTGGACGGATATTGAAGGCGAGCGTTTGTGGCGCTACGATCCACGCGATGCCAGCCGCGTTTCCTTCGCCATGCCGGAACGGCTTGCATGCTTCGCGTTATGCGCCGATGCTGATGTGCTGCTGCTCGGCCTCGCGTCGCGGCTGGCGTTTTTCGACTTGAAGACCGGCGCGATCGATACGATCACCGAGGTCGAGGCCGATTTGCCGACGCGTATCAACGACGGCAAATGCGACCGGCAAGGCCGCTTTGTATTCGGGACGAAACACGATGTCGCGAAGGCGCAGAAGATTGGCGGGTTTTATCGATTGAACCTGGATTTGTCGCTTGAGCGTTTGCCGCTCGGCGAGTGCGCGATCTCGAACAGCATCGCGTTCAGTCCAGACGGATCGCGCATGTATTTCTGCGATTCCCCGGCGCGCCAGATTCGCGTCTGCGATTACGATGCGTTCGAGAATCAGCGCGTGTTTGTCGAGTTGACCGATGCAAGCGGCGAGCCGGACGGGTCAGCCGTTGATCGCGATGGCGGCCTGTGGAACGCGCAGTGGGGCGGCAGGCGTGTGGTGCGTTATGACGCCGATGGCCGGGAAACTGAGCGCATCGACGTGCCGACCGCTCAGCCAAGCTGTGTCGCGTTTGGCGGCGCGCAGCTCGGCACGCTGTACATCACGAGCGCGCGGGTCGGGCTGGATGCGCACGCGTTGCAGATCGACCTGCAGGCGGGCGCGGTGTTTATCGCGACGCCGGCGGCAAGGGGTATCGCCGAGCCGGTGTTTGGCGGGCAATGACGGCCGGATTGGGCTCGTCGGAGGACGGCTGCGGCGAGCGCCCCCGCAACGCCCTGGCGCCGGTGGACGAGTCGAACGTATGAACCGGGCGTAAGGCCCGGCAGCAGTCCTCCAGCATCACGTTGCAAATAAAACACGAGGCGGCGCACACGACGCGCTGCCCACATTTTCCCGGACACGCTGAGGTTGTACGCCACGGCCACGGGATCGTTCGCCTCTCGGAGACAAGCACATGACCGTTGCACGTTCAGCAGCAGGCCCCAAGACCCCGCCGGCATCGTCCCGTCCCGCACCGACTACCCGCCGTTCGAAGCTTGCCGCCGCGACCGAGCCGCCGATTCGTCCGGGGCCGGCCACGTCGGTCGTTGCCATGGGCGGCGCGGGCGTCGACGGTTGCATCACGCTCGCCAACGCGCAATTGCGCCTCGATATCGCGCCCGCGCTCGGCGGTGGCATCACGCGCTTTGACTGGCGCAGCGACGGCGCGCTCGTGCCGATCTTCCGGCCCTGCCTCGCGCCGAGTGCGGCCACCGATCCGAACGAACTCGCGTGTTATCCGCTGCTGCCGTATTCGAACCGCATCGGCGGCGGGCGCTTTCAGTTTCTCGGCCGCGGTGTCGATGTGCCGTGCAACCGGCCCGGCGAGCCGTTGCCGCTTCATGGCGACGGCTGGCTCGGCGCGTGGGATGTCGCGTCCGAGAGTTCGACGTACGTGCAGCTCAAGCTCGACCGACGCAATGGCAAGCCGTATTCGTATCGGGCGACCCAGTCGTTCATGCTGGATGCCGCGACGCTGGTGGTGACGCTTTTTATCGAGAATACGGGGCGTGAGGCGTTGCCGTTCGGGCTCGGTTTGCATCCTTTCCTCACGCGTGAAGCCGATACCGAGTTGTCCGCTGCGGCCGATGGCTTGTGGCTTTGCGGCGATGACTTCCTCCCGGTCCGGCACGTGCCTGCGCCGCCCGCATGGCAATTCGGCGTGGCGTACCCCATGCCCGCCGCGATGGTGAATAACGCATTCACGGGCTGGAGTGGGCGCACGAGCGTGATGTGGCCAAAGCGCCGTTTGTCGCTGACCATCTGCGCCGATACCGATTACTACGTGCTCTACGCACCGGCGGGCAAGGATTTCTTCTGCTTCGAACCCGTCGATCACCCGATCAATGCGGTGAATCTGCCCGGCGGCGGCGCGGCGCACGGCATGACGGTGCTGGCGCCCGGCGAGAGCCTGACGCGCGAGTTCAGCTTTACCGTCGAACGCTCGGGGGAAGCGAAGCGGCGTGGACGGCCGAAGCAGCCTGCGGGGCAAAAAGCACGCAAGGCGGGCCCGACGGTTCGATAGCGCCTCGTTTGTGCGCGTTAAAATGCGGGATCGCTTATTTGCCCTCTCGCCCCGGATGCCTATGTCTTTTATCGAATCGCTCCACGCCGCGTGGTCGCGCACCCAGTCGCTACTCTGTGTCGGGCTCGATCCGGAGCCTTCCCGGTTTCCGGGCGCATTCAACGGCCGCGCTGATTCGATCTTCGATTTCTGCCGCGAAATTGTCGATGCGACTGCCCCGTTTGCTTGCGCTTTCAAGCCGCAGATTGCGTATTTTTCCGCACATCGGGCAGAGGATCAGCTTGAGCAACTGATTGCGCATATTCATGCTGAGCATCCTGGCTTGCCGGTGATCCTGGACGCCAAACGTGGCGATATCGGCAGTACCGCCGAGCAATATGCAATTGAAGCCTTCGAGCGATATCAAGCCGATGCCGTCACGGTTAATCCGTATATGGGGTTCGATTCTGTTCAGCCGTATCTGGAACATGACGGTAAGGGCGTGATCGTTTTGTGCCGCACCTCCAATGCCGGTGGCTCGGATCTGCAGTTTCTTAGCGTCGATGGAACACCGCTTTATCAGGTGGTCGCGAAGCTCGCTGCTGAGAAGTGGAATGCCAACGGGCAGTTGGGATTGGTCGTTGGCGCGACGTTTCCGCGGGAAATCGAAGTGGTGCGTTCTATGGTTGGCGATATGCCGCTTTTGATTCCCGGCATCGGCGCTCAAGGTGGCGATGTCGAAGCGACCGTTCGCGCCGGGCGGGATTCTTCCGGCAAAGGTGGGATGCTGATTAATTCTTCGCGCGCGATTATCTATGCCGGCAAGGGCGATGATTTCGCCGATGCCGCGGCCGAAGCGGCGCGGCGGACCCGCGACGCGATTAATGCGGTGGTTTGAGGGTTTTTGCGTGAGACGGGAAGCGTATCTTTGTCGCGGGCGGCAACCCTGTTTGTGCACCCGTCAAGACACGCGCTAGGGGCGGCCCAACGGTGACGGCCGAGTGGAAGGTTATCCTTGCGCTCCGTCGAACCAACCCTGTTATTTTGCATGGGTTCACTTCGCTCTCAAGGGAGCAACGGGCCGTTAGACGGCTCGTCGAAGATCCGCCGACTTTCAGATGGTCGCTGCCGTAGGCCATCGCGGACGATATGCACGGCTTCGCAGGTGAACTCCCGGTTGCAGCGGGGCGCGCATCCAGTGGCAACAACTCCCTCCCACTTCAAACTTTCGACACCGCTTCGCGAAATCAAGTGTGGACCAGGCAGCATCGAGAAACTGGAGGTAGTTACGGGACCAGTTCGCCCTTACGATCTTCGCATGACTCGTTCCTCCCTCACGTCAATGCAGAAGCCGATCTTGACGGTCGACCCGTTTTCAATGCCCACCGGCAACGCTCGCAATGCGGTAGACCAGCACGTTGCCACGTCTCGCCGATTGATCCGCGGTACGGTCTCACGTGTCGACCGCCCTTCGCGCGGCGTCACTATCTTGAGCGTGCGTGTCGACTTCGACACGCCCTTCTCCTACGCTCCCGGTCAGTTCATCAATGTGCTCGGCAACGACGCCAGATTCAGAAGTTACTCGCTCGCGCGTGCCGACGTTCTCAATGGATGCATCGAGCTTCATATCGGCCGTGTACCTGGCGGTGTTTTTAGCGACGAAGCAATGCGTATCGCCAAGCCGGGCGACCCGCTTTCGTGGCTGGGGCCGTACGGCGAATTTGCCTGGCATGTCGACGCGGGGAAGCGCGCAATCTTCGTGTGTACCGGAACCGGGTTCGCCCCCATTCGAGCCTTGCTGGAACGCACGCTCAGCGCAGCGATCAGCACACCGATCATTCTCTACTGGGGCGGGCGCAAGCTCTCCGATCTATATTTTCGTGCGTTGTTGCAAAGCTGGGCGCGTGAGCATGCGAACTTTCGTTTTGTTGCTGTTCTATCGGATGGCGTGGCCATTGAGGGCTCGTCGATCCGGCGGGGTTACGTGCACCAGGTTGTCATGGAAGATATCCAATCGCTCGACGACGCGATGGTCTATGCGTGTGGGTCGCCAAAGATGGTCAACGCGGCACGACATGCTTTCATTGAACAGCGGGGCCTTCCCGCACGGGCATTTTTCGCCGATCCGTTCGGTGAAATCGACTCTACACCGGGACCTGATGTTGCCGATGGCGAATGCGCACAGCTCCAGATTGATGTGAGCGGAGTGAAATACACGGTGCGAGCCGAAGGCACGTTGCTCGCGGCATTGAAGCGAGCGGGAGTTCCGATCCAGAGCGTGTGCGGCGCTCAGCGAGCGTGCGGCACCTGCCTGGTTGAGGTCGCTGCCGAGTGGTGCGGCAAGCTTGCCGATCCGAAGGGCGAGGAACTCGACCTTTTGGCGTTCACTCCCGAGGCGACCTCCTCATGTCGCCTTGCCTGCCAAATCAAACTGGATCCGGCGATGAACGGGCTTGCCGTGCGAGTGCGATAACGCCGTGAACCCAAGTTCGAGCACGATCAACGATTCAGATAATCGATGAAAGTCGGGCTGTATTTGCCTTGACGAGCAACCCGTCCGCACGAACCCAACAATGCATTACCCACACTGAACCGACAAAACGGAGCTCTTGCCCATGAACACAATCGCCATGTCCGACCTGGAACGCGTAGGCCTCGACTTTTCCGCTGCCACCATGCTGTCCGTACGCGACAAGACGCGTGCGGCAATCCACACGATCGCAGCACAGTGCCGACCAGGCATGGTTGAAGAGGTCGCGGTCGAGATGGCCAAAGGCATTCTCAAGCAGGCCGGCATGCAGCGCGGCTGGCACGACGTCTATGTTCGCTTTGGTTCGAACACGACCAAGACCTTCGGCGAAGCATCGGACCCGGGCATCGTGCTTGGCGAGGACGATATCTTTCTGATCGATATCGGCCCTGTGTGGGAGAAATGGGAAGGAGACGGTGGCGATACGTTCGTGACCGGTGCTGATGCCGAGATGGCACGCTGCAAGCATGATGCGAAGGCACTCTTTCATCTCGTACGTGCAAAGTGGCGCGACGAAAAAGTAACGGGCGAGGCCTTGTATGAGTTTGCCGAACAGCAGGCGAGCGCACTCGGTTGGGCGTTGAACCTTGATTTGTCGGGTCACCGGATCTCAGACTTCCCGCATGCGGCGATCTACGAAGGGCCGCTCGCCGAAGTACCGTTTCATCCGTCACCGTTGCTTTGGGTCCTCGAGATCCATATCCGGCATCCGGAGAAACCGTACGGAGCCTTTTTTGAAGACATGCTGCTCGACGACGATTACTTCGAGCGGGCTGCCTGATGCAGCTCGCGCGCTTGGCGCGAGCCACTGGTGAAAATCCGGCGCGCTCCCGGGCGGCACGCGGACCGTCGGCGCGCAATCGCGCCGATCAGGCCTGGAGGCTGCGCAAGCTTGCCCCGAGTCGCTTGACCGCTTCGGCAAGTTCCAACTCGTTAAGGCTTGCGAAACCCAGCCTTACCCCTGAAGTGGGCTCGCCTGAGATCGAATAGGTCGCACCCGGCATGAACTTCACGCCATGACTGCCTGCAGTCATGGCGAGGCGTGCCGCGTCGATCGATGGGTCGAACCGCACCCAGAATGCGAGACCGCCGTCGGGCACGTCAAAGTCGATCAAAGAACCAAACTCGCGCTTCAACAGGCCGGTGAATAACATCCGGCGGTCGTCGTACACGCGCAATACCTTGCGGGCGTGACGCCGGATTTCACCCGAGTCCATCATGTCTGCCACCGCCAGTTCGGTCGCTGGGTCCCCTTGGCGATCGATCAGCAGGATCTCCTCAGCCACGCGATCGACGAAACGTTTCGCGCCCGCAATATAGCCACTGCGCAGGCTCGGTGTCAGCAGCTTTGAGAGCGAGCCGATATACGCAACCTTGCCCCACTGGTCCGCGCTGGCGAGCGGCAGCATTGGCCGATGAGAAAAATGGAAGTCGTGGTCGTAGTCGTCCTCGATGATGGCGAAGCCGAACTGATCGGCAAGGGTGAGCAGGCGCAAGCGCCGCTCGGGTGGCAGCAAGACCGTAGTGGGAAACTGGTGGTGCGGCGTCAGGTACACGCATCGGACCCGTTGGGCGCGGCATACCTTTTCGAGCTCGTCGAGACGCAGGCCTTGTGCATCGACGCGCACCGTCACGACTTGCGCACCGTTGGCGAGGAATGCTTCGCGCGCGGGCGGATAACTCAGGGACTCGAGCACGACGGTGTCGCCTGGTTGCGTGAGCACGCGCGCGGCGATGAAGATTGCCATCTGGCTACCTCGCGTCAGGCAAATTGTCTCCGCGGTGGTGTTGAGCCCACGTTCGGCGTTGAGCATGCCGGATACCGCGTTGCGCAGCGCGACCGTTCCGCGCGGATCCCCATAACCGAGAAGATTGTCGCGACTTAACGACAGCAGGCTGCGCCGGTAAGCGCGCGCGAGTTCGTTGACAGGGATCAGCCGCGTATCAGGCGCACCGTCGTCGAACATGAGTACGCCGGGTTCGGGCAACAACATGTCGATGCGGCTTTTTTGACCGGGAAGCCGGAAGTCGGGCTCTTCTGGAATCGACGGCGCCTCGATCGGGCGAAATGCAAACGCTGCGGGTTGCGCCGTCGGGAGGCTCGGCGAGACGAACGTCCCACGAGCGCGCTCTGGGGTGAGCCAGCCTTGTGCGGTCAATTCATCGTACGCCAGGATCACTGTCTTGCGATTCACTTCGAGGGCTTTGGCCAGGTCGCGTGTGCTCGGCAAAGCGCTGCCAGGGTGAAGGCGACCTCGTCGAATTTCTTCGATGATCGCGTGCGCGATCTGCAGATACGGCGCGATTTTTTGCTTGCGGTCGATAGTAATCCGGATTTCTGTCGGCCTTAGCATACTGGTCCACCCTAGTTAATATTTCTGGAGGATTCATCTGGTCCATGTCGATCGTACCATCGGCTCACTGCTAGAAGTGCACCCCCCCGGCACTCGCGGCGAAACGAATCCATCGTCATCGACCTCACAGGTGCAATCCATGGAAACACGTCCTCTTCGCGCCAACTGTCTGAACTTCTCCGAACTGCTGGGTCAGGCCGTCGCGCTTATCTCGCCGACGATGACGGCCGCGCTGATCATCCCCGTGATGTTCGCCAGCACCGGAAACATGAGCTGGCTTGCCTATGCGCTCGGCACGCTCATGCTGCTGTTCGTTGCGTTCAACCTGAATCAGTTCGCCCGGCGCTCGGCGGGTGTCGGCTCCATGTACGCCTACACCTGTCGCGGACTCGGACTGACCGCCGGGGGCATCGCCGGCTGGTCGCTGATCTGGGCGTACCTGGGAATCGCCATGGCGGGGATCACCGGCTTCTCGGTGTTCGCCGGCAAGCTGGCTGAAATGGCCGGCGTCAGCATGTCACCCTTGGCTTTCTTCGCGATATGCGCCGTGGCTGCGTGGTACTGCGCATACAAGAACGTACAGTTGTCCGCCGTATTAATGCTGGTGCTCGAAGGCGTCTCGATGCTGCTGATTGTTGGACTTTGCGTGATCGTGCTCGCGCAGCATCACTTCGTACTCGATACCAGCCAACTGAGCCTGCGCGATACGCCGCTCTCGAACATGGGGCTCGGGGTGGTGGTTGCGATTTTCAGTCTGGTCGGCTTTGAATGTGCGACGGCGTTCGGTACCGAAGCGAAGAACCCGCTCACGTCAATTCCGCGCGCGGTCATCTGGAGCCTGATTGTGTCAGGGGTGTTCTTCGTGTTCGTTACCTATGTGATGGTCCACGGCTTCACGGGTTATGCGACAACGCTCGACAAGGTCGATGCGCCCCTTAACGTGCTGGCGGAGCTTGCCCACGTGAAATTCCTGCAGCTACCTTTGTCGCTTGGCGCGATGTTTACGTTCTTCTCACTGGCGCTGTCCTGTATGAACGCCGGTGCACGCGTAATCTTCGCGATGGGCCGTCACGGGCTGCTTCCTTTGATCACCGCAGACGCGCATGCGGTCAACGAGACGCCGCACGTGGCCGTCACGATAATGGCGGTCCTCGCATTCGTGGTGCCGTTCGCATTGTCCCTTGTGCATACGGCTGAGCTCGATATATTCAGCTACGTGGGCACGCTCGCGGCATTCGGCTTTCTCGTGCCGTACTTCCTGATCACGATCGCGGCACCGGTTTATCTCTCGCGTCTTGGCCAACTGCGCAAGCGCGACATCGCGTGTTGCGGCATCGCGCTGTTGCTGCTGCTGATCCCGGCCGTCGGCAGTGTTTATCCAGTGCCGGGCGCGCCAGTCGTTTATTTCCCGTATCTGTTCCTGGCTTATCTTGGTGCGGGTGCCACGTGGATCATCACTTTCCATCGTCGGGTGCCTGCGGCCGGAACCCGGATTCGTCAGGAACTGGCTTCGACGCACGAGGCCTATCAGCCGTCAGGTTTGGAAACGCTTAAGGAGGGCTAGATCGTGAAGCACGTGTTGGCGATCCGCCATGTCCCATTCGAAGATCTCGGCACGTTCGAGTGCATGTTTGACGAATGGGGGTATCGCGTCGAATACGTCGATGCGCCGACAAGCGAACTGTCAGGGCTCGACGTGCTCGGCCCGGACCTGCTCGCCGTACTCGGCGCTCCGATCGGTGCTTACGAGGAAGACAACTATCCGTTCCTCATTTCGGAGCTTGCTTTAATAAAGCAGCGCCTCGAGTCGAAACGTGCGCTGCTTGGAATTTGCCTCGGCGCCCAGATGATCGCCCGAGCGTGCGGCGCGCGGGTTTTTGCCGGGCCGACGAAGGAAATTGGCTGGGGGCCGGTGGCGCTGACCGGCGCCGGCGCATGCTCAGCGCTCGCGCCGTTGGCACGGGGTGCGCCCGTGTTGCATTGGCACGGCGATACATTCGATCTTCCGACAGGTGCTGTGTGTCTTGCATCGACCGCGGCTTACACTCAACAGGCGTTTTCGATCGGGACACAGGTGCTCGGTTTGCAGTTTCATCTCGAAGCATGCGCGACTGGGCTCGAAAGCTGGCTTGTCGGCCACGCGGTCGAACTCGCACACGCCGGCATCAGTCCGCAGTCCTTGCGTGCGAACATACCGTCATCGGACATACCAAGACTCGTCCTTCAGACGTGGATAGCGAGTGTCGTGTTCGACTAGCACGGAGGGGTTCATCGTTTGCTCTTTGTGAGGAGCTTCAGTATCGAAAGCCGGGTGCGGTCTCATCGCACGTCCCAAGCTTGCGCGCGCCGCACGATGCCACTGAACGCAACCGCCTTTTCTCAGGCTGGGTGTTGGCGGGCAAAGATGTGCATGAACGCATGGCCCTATCTTCGTATTACCTCCTCTATTTGTGCCAGCGCCGCGTCGGTGGCGCCTGCTACGGCGCAATCCACGATCTTTCGATCCTCGATGCTTCTCAGCCACGTCAGTTGGCGTTTGCACAACTGGCGCGTCGCGAACACGCCTTTATCGCGCATGGTCGCGTAGTCGATTTTTCGGTCCAGGTATTCCCAGACTTGCCGGTATCCCACACAGCGCATCGATGGCATGGCCGGCGTTAAATCACCGCGCGCGCGCAGGCTTTCGACTTCTTCGACCAGGCCCGCCTTCAGCATCTCGTCAAAGCGCTTTTCTATCCGGCCATGCAATACGCTTCTATCCGATGGCTCCAACGCAATCGGAACGAATTCAGGTTCGCTTTCCCGGCTTTTTTTCGGGTCTTTTAATATCGCGGATAAAGCTCTGCCGGTCAGCATGAACACTTCCAGCGCGCGCTGGATTCGCTGGGAATCGTTCGGCGGGAGTCGCGCAGCGGTTTCCGCATCGATAGCCATCAATCGCGTGTGCATTGCCGGCCAGCCGTCTCGTGCCGCTTCTGCGTCGAGTTCAGCGCGCATTTCAGGATTCGCCTCCGGCAAATCGTTTAATCCGCGCGTCAGGGCCATGTAATACAACATCGTCCCGCCGACCAATAGGGGGATCCGGCCACGTTTCTCAATTTCCGCGACGAGGCGTAGTGCATCGCGCCGAAATTGCGCAGCCGAATACGACTCAGTCGCATCGATGATATCGATCAAATGATGTGGCGCCAGTGCACGCTCTTCTTGCGTTGGCTTCGCGGTCCCTATATCCATTCCGCGATAAACCAGCGCCGAATCCACGCTGATGATTTCCACCGGCCGGCACTGTGCGAACGCAAGCGCCGCAGCCGTCTTTCCCGATGCCGTCGGCCCCAGCAAACACGCAATCCGCCGCGCGCTCATTGGCCGCGCATGAAAAGTCGATCGAGATCGCCAAGCGTTAGCTGGAACCAGGTCGGGCGGCCGTGATTGCATTGATCACCACGCTCGGTGGCTTCCATCTGGCGCAACAGCCCGTTCATCTCGTCCAGCGTCAGCCGCCGGTTCGCCCGCACCGCGTGATGGCACGCGAGCGTGCCCAGCAATTCATGCTGGCGCTCGGTCAACACCCGCGAGCCGCCGTAAGCCTGCAAATCTGAAATCACCGCGCGCGCCAACGACTGCAGATCGGCATCTTTCAGCAGGGCGGGGACCGCGCGGATCGCAATCGAGCCCGGCGACAGAATCGCCAGATCGAACCCCAACGCGTCCAGCACTTCGCGCTCTTCCTCGACCACGCCCATCTCTACCGCATCGACGGTCATCGTCACCGGAATCAGCAACGGCTGAACCGCGATCGCCCGGTCAGCCAGCGAGTTCTTGAACTGCTCGTAGAGGATACGCTCGTGGGCCGCGTGCATGTCCACGATGATCAATCCCTGCGCGTTCTGCGCCAGCACGTAGATGCCGTGAATCTGGCCCAGCGCGAAGCCCAGCGGCTGCTCAACGGCCCCTATATCCGGCGCACCCGGCATCGCGGCGTAGAGCGGCGCGCTGGCCTGGTTCGGCGAGTAAGCGTCGGAGGTAACGCTGGCGGCGAGCGTCGTGCCCTGCGGCGTGCCGGCATTCACATCGCGGCGGCCGAACAACGCGTCGTACAGCGCCAGCGGCTGCGCGACCGGCAGATTGCCCTGCATCATCCGCGATTGCCGCAGCCAGTTCGTGCCGTTGTCGGTCTTGTGCTCCGAACCCGGCGTCGAATCGCTGCTCGGCGTACCGAGACCCGCGCCCGCGTAAGGCCGTGCGCTGAACGAAGCAATTCCCGTCGGCTGCAATTGCGCGGCGTGGCCACCGGCCGTCGTTTCCGGCGATGCCCCCGCGTTGCGCGCCAACGCGCGCTGCACGGCATGAAACACATATTGGTGGATCGAGCGCGAGTCGCGGAAACGCACTTCGATCTTCGACGGATGCACGTTCACATCGACGGATTCCGGCGGCAGGTCGAGGAACAGCACGTATGACGGATACCGGTTGCCGTGCAGCACGTCCTCGTACGCGGCGCGCACGGCGTGCGTGAGCAGCTTGTCGCGCACGAAGCGCCCGTTGACGAAGAAGTACTGCTGGTCGGCGCGGCCGCGGCTTGCGGTTGGCAAGCCAGCGCAGCCATACACGGCGAGCGGTCCGGCGCGCTCGTCAAGCGGCAGATGGGCGGTGGCGAAGACATCGCCGAGAATTTTTGCCACGCGCGTGGACGGGTCCGACGCGTTCCAGTGCTCGACGGCCTTGCCGTTATGAATCACCGATATCGCGATATCCGGACGCGCCAGCGCCACGCGCCGGATCACTTCCAGGCAGTGCCCGAGTTCGGTCTGCTCGCTTTTCAGGAATTTGCGGCGCGCGGGGGTGTTGAAGTACAGCTCGCGCACTTCCATGGTCGTGCCGATCGTCCCGGCCGCCGGCGAGATCGCGCCGGTCTGGGCATCGATGCGGGTGGCATGCGCGCACGAGGCCGTCCGGCTGGTGATGAAAAGCTCCGCCACCGATGCAATCGACGCGAGCGCCTCGCCGCGAAACCCGAGCGACGCCACGGCTTCGAGCTCGGCGAGCGAGCGGATCTTGCTGGTGGCGTGGCGCAACAAAGCCAAAGGAAGTTCGGCCGGCGGGATGCCGCAGCCATCGTCGACGATCAGGATCCGCTTGACACCGCCTTCATCGAGCGTGATCCGCAAGCTCGACGCACCGGCGTCCAGTGAGTTTTCGAGCAGTTCCTTCACGACAGACGCTGGCCGTTCGACCACTTCGCCCGCCGCGATCTGGCTGATCAACTGGTCGGGCAGCGGCTGAATGGCGCGCGGCAAGCGCCCGACGGGGGCGGCGGCGGCGGGGTTAGATATCGTGTCGGATGAATCGATGAGATCGGGCATGGCGAAATTATAAAGCTTCACGCCCGTGAACGATTTCAGCGCGATCCAGCTTAGCCGCGAAGCACGTTCTCATCGGAAATCGCGCTTCATTCCACCCCTTCCGGTGGGGAAAAAGCGCTCGGATCCGCGCCAAAACCGGTGATTGAACTAAGCGTCCGCTAATTTTACGCCGGCGACTTTCGGTATCATGACGCGACTGTTTTGATCGCAACGATGTGCCCGCGCCTGCACGCTGCCATTGCTAATTTCACTAATTCCACTTTGATCGAGGCCTCATTTGGATACGCTGCTGTCATTCCTGAGTCTTATTCTCCACATCGACAAATCGCTCGGTTTTTTCATCCAGCACTACGGCGCCTGGGTGTACGCCGTGCTGTTCCTGATCGTGTTCTGTGAAACCGGGCTCGTGGTGCTTCCGTTCTTGCCGGGCGACTCGCTGCTGTTTATCGGCGGTGCGTTTGCGGCGAGCGGATCGATGGATCTCGGCGCGCTGATCGTGCTGCTGCTGATCGCGGCGGTGCTCGGCAACACGGTGAACTACTGGATCGGCCGCGCGATCGGCCCCAAGGTCTTCGATACCCACATTCCCGTGCTCGAACGTTTCCTCGATCGTGAAGCGCTTCGCAAGACGCAAGGCTTCTACGAGCGGCACGGCGGCAAAACCATCGTGCTCGCGCGTTTCGTGCCCATCGTGCGGACGTTCGCGCCATTCGTGGCGGGCGCATCGACGATGAACGCATCGCGCTTTCAATTGTTCAACATACTCGGCGCGCTGATCTGGGTGTTGCTGCTCGTGCTGCTCGGTTATTTCTTCGGCAATATTCCGTTCATCCGCCAGTATCTGAATGTGATCGCGCTGGTCGGCGTGTGCGCGGCGATCGTGCCGATTGCGCTGGGCGCGTTGTGGAAGGTCATGCGGCGAAAAGCCAGCTAATAAAGAAGGTGTGGATGGAACCCAAAAGGCCGCCCTCGAGCGGCCTTTTGTTTGGCGCTTCGCGCCGCGGTGTTCGATTGAGCGCGTGAACCGCGCTTAATTCAAGTCTACAATCCGGCTGCGCGTTACGCCGGAAAGTTCTCAAGCCGGCCATTGTGTCCGGCGTCGTTTTTCGCCCTTTCCCGATGTAAGAGACTGTTTAGGTGCGACGCGCAAAACCTCTTAAAGCTTCCTCGTTATTTCGCCGCCGCCTGTTGACCTCCGGGACCTGTTCCTGACGGGTTCAGAGCTAGCCATATCGAAGCGCCGATTCGGAATGTTCCGAATCGGTTTCCAGTCAAGAAGCTGGACATACTTTTAGGAATACAGATCATTATGAACAAGTCATTCCTTCCTCGTCGCCCTCCAGAAACCTGAGCCGCCATCCGCCGCCAAGCTCGGCCGGGCACGGATCAATCTGGTAGTGGTAGTTAGGCATGGATTTTCCCTGTTCTCCGGTTCAGGCGGACGACCCGGCGGGCTGCAACGGAATTACGTCTGGCTGCCCGCGTTGCTCGGCAAGGCTCAGCTCGTAGTTGCTCTGTAAGGTCATCCAAAACCGCGCGGTACTCACTCCCGCTCGCTCGAGACGCACAGCTAGGTCAGGGCTAATACCCGCGTGTCCATGAAGGACTCGCGAGAGCGTCGTGCGCGACATCCCAAGCCGCGCTGCGGCGTCCGTAACTTCGATCCCGAGCGGCAACAAAACGTCTTCGCGCAACAGCTCGCCGGGATGTGGATGATTTTTCATCATGGCGTTCATTTTCCTCAGTGATCGTCCTGATAATCGACTAGCTCGACGTCGGCACCGACAAAGCGGAACGTGATGCGCCAGTTCCCATTGACCCATGCCGACCAGTATCCTTTCAATTCACCCTTCAATGGATGAAGCTTGTAGCTGGGCTGATTAAGTTCGGTCGGCGAACTGGCAGCATCGAGCGCCGCCAGAATACGGTGCAATTGTTGAACGCGATGGTTTCAGTGCGCGTTCGGAGGGGAAAAGCAATAACAGCTGCTTTTTCGCGCGCTGGTGAGCGCCACAGCTCCCTCGTATCTGAGGCAACCCTTGTCAGATGTGCCGTCGCGCTCAAATTCAGCGCCGCAAAGACCTGCAACCAGTTGTTAACTTACGCAACCCGCCAGTAATTTTTGCGGAAGATGCCGGCGCCGCCTAGCAACCGATCTTTCTACCTTGCAACTCGCATCGGGCTATATGAGCCGGCACAGATGCGAATCTTATTGCCGGCCGCTACTCGCGTCGATGACGAAATCGATAAAGCGTCTCACCCGCAGCGGCAACTGTTCGCGATGCGGGTAGTACATAAAGAGGCTCAATCGCGCGGTTGCCAGCTTTGGCAAAAGTGGAATCAGCGTGCCGGCCTCGATGTCCGCCTCGACCATGTAAGCCAATAACTGGCCGATCCCGATACCCGCGCGGACGGCTTCAATCTCAGCGGAAACTTCGTTGAAGCTCGCAACTGCCGGCACGCTCTGGAACACCAGGCTGCCATCGACTTCCAGCTCCCAAGGCACCAGCCTTCCCGTGTTCGGATGCCTGAAGCCCGTGCAGCGATGCCTTAGCAACTGCGCGAGCGTAGTCGGCTTGCCATGTTCGGCGATGTAGTCCGGTGACGCGCAGATCGTCAACCGTAGTTCGCGCAGACGCCGGGCGATGATGTTGCGCTCCGGCGTCGTGCCGGCTCGGAACCCCACATCGATTTTTGCGTCGACGAGATCCGTAAAGTGATCCTCAAGCAATACGTCGAAACGCGCTGCAGGGTGGCGCCGCTGAAATTCGCGCATCAACGGAACCAGAATGTCCGTGCCAACCGACAATGGTGCCGACACACGTATCAGTCCATCGATTTCTTCCCTGCTGTGCTGGACCTGTTCGAGCGCTTCGTCGAGCAGACGCACGCCCGGGCTCGCCAGTTCGAAAAGACGGGCGCCCTCGTCCGTCAGGCTCAGCTTTCGGGTCGTACGATGCAGCAACCGCACGCCAAGATGCTCCTCCAGCTGCCGGACGGCCTTGCTCATGGCCTGCGGCGTCAAGCCGGCGTCGACCGCGGCGCGGCTGAAACTCATCGATCGTGCAACGCCCAGAAACAACGTGAGTGCGCGAGTCTTGTCCATATATTCGCAACTATGGGTTGTAAGTTAAACAAGTTTAGTGCGTCTTGTTTGGTTATGCGAGCGGTCATAGCATTCGTCTTGCCGGCTCACCTCTTCGCAATTCCAACGCCGAATGGACTGAACCGATCTCACTCACACCTAGGAGCTGATCATGTCTGACGCAAAGAAAGTCTGGTTTATCACCGGTGCATCGCGCGGCTTCGGCGCACTGATCGCACGTGACGCATTGCAACGTGGCGGCTCCGTCGTCGCAACGGCACGCAACCCTCAAGCTGTTACAGACCGCCTCGGCGATCACCCGAACCTGCTCGCCGTCAAGCTCGACGTCACAAGCGATGCGGACGCACAGCGCGCAGTGGAACTTGCCGTCGAACGTTTTGGGCGCATCGATGTTCTGTTGAACAACGCGGGCTATGGCTTGCTGGGCGCGGTCGAAGAATCATCCGGCGATGAAGTACGGGCAGTGTTCGAGACCAACGTGTTCGGCCTCCTCGCCGTCACGCGCGCCGTATTGCCGCGGATGCGCACGCAGCGTAGCGGTCACGTGATCAACGTTTCGTCTGTTGGCGGCTATGCGTCGTATGCCGGATGGGGTGTTTATTCGGCGACCAAGTTCGCGGTCGAGGGACTGACCGAGGCGCTGTCGTACGAACTCGCTCCCCTCGGCATCCATGTCACCGTTGTCGAACCGGGTTTCTTCCGCACCGATTTTCTGAATACGGATTCGCTGGTCTCCACACGCGTGCATATCGACGACTACATGGAAACTGTTGGCGCCATGCGCGACTTTGCCGCCGGCGCGAACCACAAGCAGCCCGGCGATCCCGAGAAACTCGCCGGCGCGATGATGAGGCTCGTCGACAGTGCCAAGCCGCCGCTTCGTCTGCCGCTCGGCACTGATACCGTCGTGAAGATCATCGAAAAAAATCGCTTCGTTGAAGGCGAATTGAACGACTGGCGCGACGTTGCAATGTCGACCGACCACGACGATACGAAAGGCTGAATGCAAGGGCCAGTGGGCTGCCGGGGAGCTACATACGATTCGTACCAGAGATGCAGAATACCGGCGACAAAGACTGATACCTGCATAGTGATCCGAACTATCTGGATTGTCCGGCCTGATCAAATTAGGTGAAGACATGAATGCATGTGGGCTCTACCCCAACGACGACACGTCCGCGACGCGGACCTGATGACTGCGTCGAAACCGTCGCGGCCGGCGTTTTGTTGCAACCAGCCTGAACAGTGTTGTGCAGATTGGACCGTTTATCCGCGCCGGCCCTCCACCTACACTGCCTCCAAGCCGAACAAAATGGCCCGACAGAAATAAGTCACTCGAATTCGCAAACGGGTGTTTGCGATCAACTAAAAATCTTTAGAGGTGTCACCATGAAACTCGTTCAATTGCTGGTTATCGCTGCAGCGCTTGCCATTCCGGCCGTAGCGTCGTTCGCTCAATCGAGCCCGTCCATCAGCCGCGCCGAAGTTAAGGCGGAGCTGGTCGAGCTGCAAAAAGCCGGCTACAACCCCGCTGCCGACCGCACGCAGTACCCGCGGAACATTCAGGCCGCCCAGGCGCGCCTGAATGCAGAAACCGGCTCCGTCTCGGCATACGGCGGTGTCGCCGATACCGCCTCGGGATCCGGCGCGCCGGTCCGCACGGTCTCCGCCAGCGACCCGCGCAAGATGTACGGCCGTCGGTAATCTCATGTCGCTGCCCACCGGCCCTCGTAAGTCCGAACTGCTTGCCGGCATCGACGGCAAGCAGCTAGGCCCGGCGCTCGAACAGGAATTGAACCGGCATTTCGGTTTCGGCTCACCCGCGTACGTGATGTTGGGGCAGTTGCTGAAAGCGGGTATCGAAGAACAATGGGCCGCATACACCCAGATCGATGGCCCGGCCTACCGGCGCGGCCGCATCGCGGAACCGTCCGGCCGGACCCCGTGGCGCAGCCAGTGCGGTGATGCCGATCGCAGGCGCGCAGCGCCCACATGATCGGTTTTCTCGATGCGGTCGGCCGCCGCGATGAAGATTGCCTTCACTTCATCGTAGAGGCCGGAGTTGTGCAGCGAGCCGCCCTTAAGTCCGTGAATCAGCGCCGCGTGCTCATAGGGACCCGGCGATGGCGGCAGCCCGCGCAGTTGCCGGTAGGTCCTCAGGACCGGCACGCAGATCGCCGGCAATGGAATTGCACGCGTCTTTCGGCCCTTGCCGAGCACGTGCAGCGTCCAGCACTCGCCGTCGTCGACTTCGAGCTTCGGCAACTGCCCGTCGTGGGACCACACGAGTAACCAGGCGTACCGGTACAGCGCCCAGATGGCGCGGCGCCGCGCGACGACCAGCACGTCATCGTCGTTGGTGCCTTCAGCGACCAAAGCGTCGCATGCCGCAAGCAACGCGCTCGGCAGCATCCGTTGCGGTGCGACGCTCGTGCGCGAGCGAGCGCCACGCACGAGCCCTGCAGCCGGATTGGCGGTCAGATAGCCGGTCTCGGTCCAGTAGCGGAACGGGCTTGTGACGACCGCGAGCGCCTGGGCCTGGGTCGTTTCAGCCACCGTCCGGTTGTTATTGTCGTCGACGGCGTTATGCGAGGGCTTGCGCAATGCCTGCCGGTACGCGAGCCGATTCCACCGATCACAACAAGGTCACACTTGGCGGAACGGCTGCGACGGACGGGGTGCAATTGACGAACATGAAGGCCGGCGAACTGTCGTCGACTAGCGCAGACGCCATCAACGGCGCGCAATTGAACGCGACCAATGAGCGTGTCGGCGTCACGGAAACCGCGATCGCTGGTTATCAAGCCGCGGGCCTGGGCTTCATGACGGTGAATTCATCGGCGGCTAGCGGATCGAAGCCTGCGGCATCGGGTCAGGACGCAGTAGCGATTGGCGTGAACGCTGTGGCCTCAGGCAGCAACTCGGTGGCGCTCGGTGCGAATTCCGTCGCCAACGAAGCCAACACGGTATCCGTAGGCTCAGCCGGCAACGAACGCCGCGTGGAGAATGTGGCGTCGGGCGTGAGCGGCACGGACGCGATCAACATGACGCAGATGAACCCGTTCCGTAGCGACGTCGGCGCCAGCCTGACGACCTAGCAAAAGGCGGCATACGGTGGCGTGGCCGCGGCCATGGCGATGCCGAACTCCACGCCGAGCGGTCCCGGCAAGACGATGGTGAGCGCGGGCGTGGCGAAATACAAGGGCTATAGCGCGATCGGCGCAGGCGTGACGCATCGTTCGCTCGATGGCCATTGGGTTGTGAACGGCGCAGTCTCGGCATCGCAGAGCGGTGACGCGTGCGTGCGTGCTCATGCTGACTACGAGTTCTGATCGAAGGGTTTTAGAAGGCTGAACTTGCTGTAGCGGTTGTAAAAAAGAAAGGGCGGTCCGCATAGTCGGATCGCCCTTTTTATTGGTGTGGGGACAGGTCCGCAGTCGGCCCGTGTCTTCGCCGTGAAAACGTAAAAGGTTAGAATGCCAAATCTTGAAAGGGCGGGAATCACGCGGTTGGCAGGAACGATTCCGGCGAATCATGAACAAATGTTAAATGTCTTATGCTGGCGAAGAGCAAGGTGGGACGGGTCATGCGGGAACAAGCAGGAATGTTGCGTCGTCTGAAGTTGGCGGCGATAGCGGTGGGTGTGGCGGCGCTGGTGAGCGGCTGCGGGATTTTTGGCTGCGGCGGCAGCGCGACGAACGGTGGGGCTTTCGGCGGATGCGGAGCCGGCATGCGGTTCTGAGCGCCCAGACGCGCCCCGGAAATATCGATAACAGGAAGTCAGGGAAAACGGCAAGCATGGCGGTATCGCGTTCAGGTAATTCAGGATGGGCCGTCATCGGCCGGGTGGGCGTGCTGGGTGCGCTCGTTTCAATCGGCGTGGCGGGGTGCTCGTCGGCGCTCACGCCCGCGC
>Ga0255336_100832_pt1 | contig 33536 bp, 31 predicted proteins | sample MeOH1_35cm_T3_17_FD_189102 | JGI IMG/M metagenome (GOLD analysis project Ga0255336, IMG submission 189102) | Sandy soil microbial communities from University of British Columbia, Vancouver, Canada - MeOH1_35cm_T3_179 | ecosystem: Engineered > Artificial ecosystem > Sand microcosm > Unclassified ...
CGTGCCTCGTTTGACATCCCCTGCAACAGATTTCCTAGCAACCGCGCACCACGAGCCGGATCATCGATGTAAAGCTCCCCCCGTGAGCACGCATCCCGCAGATAGCGCTCCAGCGGGTCCACGACCTGCAACGAGACAAGTTGCCGAAAATACTCCGATATTCCCGGGACGCGGTGCCCTTCCGCCACAAGCAAGCGATAAAAGTCCACGGATCGGGGCTGAACGGTATAGCTGAGCAGACGCAGAGCAATCGCCGGCAAGGCGCTCGCCGGCGGTTTCGAGAGCAGGCTGGTGGGGAAGAATTGCGCTTCCAGTCCGTCGAACTCACGCCGCAACACCGCGGCTAGAAGGCCCTCCTTGTTTCCAAATAACTGATACGCCGTAGCTGCTGAGCCCCCGGCTTTCGCGACGATGGTCTTCATGGATGTCTGCGCGTACCCTGCGACGAGAAACTCTTCCGCGGCGACCTCCAGCAGACGCACACGTCTCGCCTCCCCTTTTGACGTGAGCGCTTGACCGTCGCTTTCTTCGCTGAGTTTCCTCACGGACAAAATGTCTCTCCTTAAAAACACGCTTTGATCAGGGCTTGACTGGTCGAACACGGTTCGGACCAAGATTTCAAGATCATTCGACCGGTAATTATGCATCAGCGCGTTGCAGTCCCGTCTTGGGCCGACGAAGCTTCAGCACGCTGCACAGTACTTTTGAATTTCACAAGCACGCAAAGTGTAACGTATGGTACATTACACTTTATGCGTTTAGGAAACCCGTCCGTATCGCCCCCTACGGGGCGCGAACACCCTCGAGGCTCAGTCGGCGCCCCGATTCGCCCAGCATCAACGGGCTGCGCATCGCGCCTGACCTGCCAATTTCTTCGCCGCCACGCGGGAGGTTGACGTGTAGTGTGGTTGGAGTGATCGGCCGAACGGATGTCCAACCTGATGATGCTGGAGAAGCTCGATGAATCCGGATTGGTGCGGACAAGTAGTGCCCACACGCGCTTGCGGCGCCAGGAGCATATGGAAGACAAAAATGGAGCTATCTATGCCCCTTCATGAAGTGGATATCTTTGGACTCCTTCTGAGTCCAATATTTGTGATCCTGTTACTGGCAATTGTCGGTACGGCCGCGATTGCAGGCGTCATCAATCGTGTCATTTCTTACTCGTTGCATCGGAACGAGAGCCTCCTTTATGTACTTGTACTGGTCGGCCTGGCGGCAGCGATGGTTGGTCATTCATTTTGAGAGCAGGAAAATGAAACGAGCAGCAAGTATGGTACTGACACTCGTCCTGATCGTCGCAATCGGCATTGGTATCAGTTTCGTCTGGAACAGTTACATGTACACGCCGTGGACCCGGGATGGCCGCGTCCGAGCAACCGTGGTTGCCGTAGCGCCGGACGTTTCAGGCTGGGTCGAACAATTAAATGCCGAAAACGCCCAACAGGTCAAGGCGGGAGACGTGCTATTCACGATCGACAGTGCACGGTACAAGGTCGCGCTCGAACAGGCTGAAGCCCAAGCGGACAGCGCTAAGGTGGACTGGCAAAGGGCCACGAGCGTCTACCGGCGTCGGGCCGCGCTGACAGACGGTGGTGTAAGCCGGGAAGACATCGACCTGGCACGCCTTGACATGCTGGGTAAGCAGGCGATCTACAAGCAGGCCCAGGCCAAAGTAGACGAAGCGCAGCTGGACCTGACCCGCACAAACTATAAGGCCCCCGTGGACGGAAAAATCATCAATCTGGCGCTGGAGCGAGGTGATTTTGTGACACGTGGGATTGACCGTCTCGCCCTAGTCAAACGCGATAGTTACTACGTCACCGGGTATTTTGAAGAAACAAAGATCCCTTCGATCAAGATCGGTGACAAGGTTGAAATCTGGCTGATGGCAGGGCGCATCAAACTGAACGGTCACGTTCAATCGATTAATAGCGGCATCTCCAACGAAAATACTACACCGGGCAATGAAATGCTTCCGGCCGTCTCAGCCACTTTTTCGTGGATCAGGCTCGCGCAGCGCATACCCGTTGACATCAAGATTGATAGCATTCCTGATGGCGTACAGCTTAGCTCAGGCATGTCGGCGACGCTAAAGGTTGACGTCTTGCCAACTGAAAAACGAAATCAACGTACCGTCCTCCATGCGTGGAAGAGCGATTTCGGCGCGGTGTTTCACTAGTCTCGATAGGTTTTCGCGATTTATTTACTTCGTAACTCTTCCGGTGAATATGAATGACAGGTTCTGTACTGAGCTCGTATCTGCTCACGAACAGGGTTGCTGTAAAGACAGCGATCAAGGTAAGCGTCTCCGTATGGGGTGCGCTGGTGATCGCCCTGCTCATGAACTTCGAACATCCTATCTGGGCAATGATCACCGGCATGATCTCGTTCTTCGCTCCAGATCACGCGCAAGTCGTCAAGAAGTGTCTCTTCCAGTGCATCAGCACGGTATTGGGTGGCCTCGCAGGACTCCTTCTAATGGCATTTGCGGCTCAAAGTCCTTTGATGATTGCATTGGGAGTTGCGTCAATCATCTTCGTCGTCGCCGCTACCTCATATCACACCCGGGACGGCAACTTCACCTTCTGCTGCGCCATCTTCGCGGTGACCATTGCGATCATGGTGATGGTTCCTGGTTTTATCGGTCCAACAAGCGAGACATTTATCACGATTTTCATCGACCGCGTTGGAACGATCATCGCCGGCATTGCATGGGCTGCACTCGTCAGCGCAGCGCTGTGGCCGGCGTTTACGACCGACATCCTTCTTGGTGCATGTCAGCGACTCGCGGCATCCGTACTCGATTTGAACGTTGCATTTGAACCCGGCGGCGGTAACCTGCGCCCAAAGCTCGCGAACTTATATGCGAGCCTTATCGAATGTGAGGATCTGGCTAACCATTGCAGTGTCGAAGGGCACTGGGGGAAGCGCGGTGCAAGAATCGCTCGGGCGATGAATCGCATCTCGATCGAAATTACCTCCGAGTCTTACGCAATGCACCAGCTTAAGCCAGAGGAGCAACAGGCAATATCGCCTGAGCTGGACAAATTTGCCTCGCTGGTCGTCGCGATCGTCATCGATCAGGCGAAAAAGACCCCACCCAATCCTGAGCAGCTCTCTGACTTCATCGTCGACTTGCAGGAGGCAATCAGGATAGACAGTGAAACGGTCCAGTTCACTGGGCGCTCACTGTTACTGCAAAAGCTATCGAACATGGCGTCGCAGATCAAATCGTTGCTCACGTTGCATCGAGCCTTGATGAGATCCGAGAGGGTCAACGTCAAAGGTGTAAGGATCAGACGACACCTGCAGATCCGTAACAGTCTGACGACGGGATTCCGGTCCTCCCTGTTGTTCCTGATCGTCTTTGGACTGTGGTATGCAACCGGTTGGACACAGGGTTTCCTGATTGCGATCGTGCCGATTGTTTTCAGCATCATGCTGGGAAAGTTACCACACCCCGAAATCATTCTTAAGAAGATCGTCATCGGCACAGCGATTGGCATTCCCGTAGGCCTGGTCGTGTTTGTCTTACTGGCTCAAGCCCCCAGCGCAGTCGAGTTGCTAATTCTCACAGCCGGTGGAGTGCTGTTTTTGGGACTTATGGGGCTATCCAGTCTTATGTCGTTCCCCTATAGCCTGGGCTTCTGTCTCTCCTATCTTATTCTGATCCTCCCACTGAACACGCCAGAACTGGCGTTGAGTGTGCCCTTCGCAATCGAGCGCTCGTTAGCGGTCGGCATTGGTGCTTCGATATTGGCTCTGCTGTACGTGTTGCTGCCGCGACACCCGCTATTGAAAAGCGGGGCAGCAGCAGGATCCCTCTTCGCAGACGATCTGCGTGCTTTCCTCATGACTGGTCGATATGGCTACGAGGCGGAAAAGGCGCTTTCTGCGCGGGTTGGCATTGTAGTAGACAAGCTTGTAACGGCCAGCCTCGAGGCAGATCCGGCGCGCAGAGAGGCGCTCGTCGAGAAGGCCGGGCAGTGCATTTTTCTGATGACACAGGTTCGCAAGGTGGAAGCCTACCTTCAGGGCATTGGCATGCGGCGTCGCGCGGCCGCCGCATTACTGCCCTGGAAGACAGAGCTCTATCGCAACTATATGGACGACACCAGAAATAACGACCATCAGCTTGTCGATGTTGTGGCGCCCATGCAGTTGCCGCGCCGGCTATCGCCAGGCGATTCATCAAACTCGCGGACCTACTATCTGCGCGAGCACGACTACCTGATCCGACGTGCCTTTCAGCCATCCACGCTTCAGGAGAAAATGCAGTGAAACTTGCACCTCTAGTTTCAGCAGTGGCATGCAGCGCAGTGCTGTACGGCTGCAATATGACTCCGCACTACAATCGCCCTGACCCGGCCGTAAGCGCCATGTGGCCGCAGGGACCAGCATACCCGATCGCCACCGCAGCGAACGGCATAATGGCCCCAGATGTCGGCTGGAATGAGTTTTTCAAGGATCCAGCACTTCGCAGTGTGATCAAGCTCGCGCTTGAAAACAACCACGATCTCCGCAAGGCAGCGCTAAACGTAGAAGCGTATCGTGCATTACACCGCATCCAGAAGTCCCAGCTGGTTCCCGGCTTTGGCGCCGGAGCATCGGCAGACATGCAACGACTGCCCGCTGATGTTTCAATCTCGGGGCAGCCGGGAACCCAGAACGAATACGAAGTCGCGCTGGGCATGAGTTCCTATGAAGTGGACTTCTTTGGCAAAGTCAGAAGCCTGTCAAACCAGGCGCTGGAGACATTTCTCGCTAGCGAAGATGCGCAGCGCAGCGAGCGCATCGCGCTGGTTGGGGACGTCGCCGACGCGTATCTGACGTGGCGCACCGATCAGAATCTTGCGAAATTGACCGATGCCACCTTGCGCAGCGACCAGAACAGTCTCGATCTGGTCGAGCGCAACGAACGCATGGGCATCACCTCGGCGCTGGCAGTGCGTCAGGCTCGTGTCTCGGTCGATCGTGCACGCGCCCGGCAGGCGGCTGACGCCCGTCAGGTAGCACAGGACATCAATGCACTCGAGTTGCTAATCGGTGCCCAACTGCCCCCCGATCTTCCGAAGGAAGACCCACTGAACGACACGGTGCTCTTCAACCTTCCGGTAGGAATTACGTCCGACGTTTTGTTGCGTCGCCCTGACATTCACGCGGCCGAGCATCAACTGCTGGCTGCCAACGCGAACATCGGCGCAGCGCGCGCCGCCTTCTTTCCGAGCATTACACTGACCGCGTCGGCCGGCACCGTCAGTGCCCGGCTTCAGGATCTGTTCTCTCCCGGTCAGGGAATCTGGACGTTTGCCCCGCAGATAAACGTCCCGATCTTCAACGGAGGTCGTCTCAAGGCCAGCCTCGACTACTCGAAGATTCAAAAGGACATTTCTGTCGTCCAGTACCAGCAGGCCATTCGCGTTGCTTTTCGTGAGGTCGCGGATGGACTAACTGCGCGTAAAACCAACGTTGACCAGCTCGAGGCACAGCAGGAGCTGGTGCAAAACGACAAGGAATACCTGGCTTTGGCGAATGAGCGATTCCGTCAGGGCATATCGACATACCTGAGCGTACTCGATGCACAACGCGAGCTGCTTTCCTCCCAGCAGCAACTTCTCAGCGTTCAAATGATGCAACTGACGACCGAAATTGGTCTCTACAAAGCCCTCGGAGGGGGCGTACTGGAAACAACGTCGAGCATCGGACAGTTGCAATAGTGCATGGGCCGTTGAGTTTCCAGCAGTAGAGTGACTCAGCCACACCTGGACAAATAGACGGAACAGGCAATGCCTGTCGAGCATCGACATGACAAGACGCCGTCTGAACAAGCGAGGACTCACATGAACCCCGAATACAGCAGCGTGGATAGCGCGAAATGCTTGCTACCGACGCCATCAAAGGCGGTGCGTGCCCGCGGGTTGTTCGCAACAGAACGGGCTTGGAGATGCATACCGCTGCCGCCGGTTCATCAACCGTACACCTATGGCTTGAGCGCAGCGTCCGGACATGCATTTCTCAATGCAGGAGCAGTACGCCTCGCGATCGGGTGGTCGTCCTGTCAGCATCGTGAATTGTCAAATTCATTTACCCAGCGCAGCCCTGCGCCTGGTGCAGCGTCCGTGGGCGACGGCCTAACCATACTGTTGGGGAGGAGTGCCGTACCACGTGACGGCAGACGACGGGGACACCGCGATAATTTGTTGCGGTTGACAGCGCATACGCAGGTGACCTATCATCGCCTTAAATCATCATTCGTTGAATAAAGAGTGACTCAAGCTTTAAAGGGAGGACTGATTGTTGGTAAGGGTATTGCGGCCGCGCTGTTGCCGATGGGGTTTGGCGATCGGCGGGACATGCGGGCGGCCGATAACCATGTTGGCTGGACGAAACCCGGTTCATAAGCGAAACCCATGTAGCGCACCATCGTTGCCGGTACCTGTGATCTCCAGCGCTAACAGGCGATCTGTCTGGCTCACCCGCGTGAACGCGGTTTCGTTTACGGGCCCGGCGAGATATGCTTTTTTTCGGAATCGGATTCGTTCGAGGCGCTACGCGCTGTCCCTACGGTTTGCCCAGCCGATTATCCGGCTCGCCGCCGTTCTCACTGACGCTTCGACTGATCAGCGCGATGTCCTCCATGAAATCGCGGGTAAATCGGCCCGAAGTCCGCGGCATGGGACGCGTCTGCATACACTAAATTACTATCGATTCCTGACGTCGGTCAGCATACCGCAAGAGGTCTTCAATCCTTCTCAATATCGGGACGGGTTCGAGTCTCTGGTCAACCTACTTCTCGACTGACAACGCACGGGAGGACATCTTCTCGATGATGGTGGGTCGGATATGAACGTGTTGACGATCGAAATATTCTGGAGTTGTGCAAATGGACAAGCTTCAATGCATGCGCCTTTTTTCTTATGTCGCGGAGCATGGCAGCTTCACCTCGGGCGGGCAGCACATGTCCGCGACGACGCCACAAGTATCCCGTGCGATCGCAACGCTTGAAAGCCACCTCAGGACGCGGTTACTGAATCGTTCGACGCGCCGGGTCACGCTGACCGAGGCGGGACAACGGTATTTTCAGCATTGTCTTAGAATATTGGCCGATGTTGACCAGGCCGAGGCTGAAGCGAGATCAAAACTTGAACGTGCTTCGGGCACCCTCAAGGTACACGCGATGTCCTGTTTTGGTCAACACTATGTGGTGCCAGCGATCGCGAAGTACTTAAGACAGGAACCGGCAGTATCTGTCGACCTGAAATTCTCACAAACTGTTCCTGATCTCTTAAGCGAAGGCTTCGACGTTTCAATCGTTTTGGCACCTGAGCTACCGCCTTCTGAATTTGTGTGTCATCGGCTAGGTAGTGTTCATGAGGTCGCGTGTGCTTCTCCGGAATATCTGGAAGAATACGGCTACCCTCATACTTTATCGGACCTCCGGCAGCACACCTGCATTCGGCTAAGCACCCCAGTAACCAAATCGAACGTCTGGAGAATCAACGGGTCGGCAGGCTCGACCGAGATCGAACTAGGATCCTCAGTTCTTAGCGTCAACACAGCCGAAGCGATGGAAGCAGCGCTCAGCGCAGGGGTGGGAATCGGCGTGTTGCCGACGGCCTCCGCCCTTCCGGTTCTGCGCTCGGGTAAGCTCGTTCGGGTACTTGCGTCGGCCACTCTGCAAGACTTAAACCTCTACGTTCTCTATCCGTCCCGCAAGTATCTCGACGCAAAGATCAGGACGTGGGTTGAGTTTCTACGAGAAGAGATGCCCGCGATGCTTGCGCGCGACGACGCACTGCTCGATGAACTGACCATGTGTGACACAACAGCCGTTGACTAACCAAGCCTTCTGCGTTTGCTCGGTGGTCGAGGAAGATGCAATTTTCACTCAGATTTCCGGCTTTCTGTGGGTGTGTTTAATATCCGCCGACGCGGTCGGGCCTTAAAACATTATGGACTATCGCAATGGCACGAAACACGAAGGAAGACGCACTGATCACGCGCGGTCTGCTACTTGATGCAGCCGAGGTACTCTTCTCTCTGAAAGGCGTAGCCTCTGTATCACTTTCCCAGATAGCATGGCACGTCGGGCTGTCGACCGACGCCCTCTACTGGCATTTCGAAAACAAGAATGCGCTTCTAGCCGCGATGTTTGAGCGGAACTACGCCACAATTGAAGAGCGCATTCAGAGATTCAGAAGACAAGGCAAGGAGAACGGTAACCTCGAGCAGATTCGCACTTTCTGTATGGGACTTGTGGACGAGCCTTTTACCGATCCTCAACGTACGCGATTCTTCACAATCCTCCTTACGCGGACAGAGATGACGGAGAAGAACGCACTTGCAATTCAATTCCGCAGGTCCATCGCAGAGGTGATAGCGGGACTTCGGGGTGCGATCCGCGTTGCAATCGCGGGGGGCGATTTACCCGCGACGCTCAGCAGCGATCGCGGCGCCCGGTACCTGCACTCACGGATTCTTGGTTCCCTAAAACTGGTTCTTGAGGAAGAGCCAGACAATCAGTCACCAAGCGTCGCACGGATGTCCGTGTCCGCCGCCCTTACTGCATTGACCCGTTACCAATTGGCCGGAACACTATATCCTCCATTGCTGCCAGGACGTTGATCCCGGGTCGCACCGTTCGCAACAGGTTCATGCCGTAACGACGGCACTCGATAGAAGAGCAGGTTCCGGACGTGACAAACCAGTTTTGAAAGTGCGCTGTCATGCCAAAGCGCCATTGATGCGCGGCAGCCCATCTAGGGCCTTCATCCGGTGCGAGCCGGCGCGGAAGACCGATCCCAGCCACCGGTAGCGGTGGATTGGCGGCGAAGCTCAGTCGGTGTCATGCCATATCGGGCGACAATGGTGCGAGCGAAGTGCGCCTGGCTCGAGAAGCCCCAGCGGAACGCAATCTCGCCGATCGACACCTGCTTCAGTGAACCTGTTACAAGGTCATGGCGCGCCCTCGCCGTTCTCTGGGCCCATATATAGTCTGCAAGCGAAGTCCCTTCAGACGCGAAGAGCCGGTTCAGGTGTCGCACCGACACGCCAACATCGACGGCAACGCTTGACGGTGTCAGGCCAGAGTCAGCCAGGTTTTGTGCGATGTAGCGCTTGGCGGCCAATACGTGAAAGACAGATCGATCTGCGCCCTGCGAGTCACTCACGTAAGGTTGCACCATGGCTCGCAACAAGGTATGTGTGTGCGACGGAAGCACTTCGGCTTCTTCGATGCTTGGCGCGCGCATGAAGCTTATGAATGCACGTCGCAGTTCCGCACCAAGTGCGGAATCCATCCCGGGCCGCGGAACCACTTTCAAGGGCAATTTGTCAGGACTAAGGCCCCAGCACGCCGTGAGCTCGGTAACCGGAATGTCGATCAGCAGTTCGTGCATGTCTGCCAGGAAGCCGAACGTGAACGGCCGGCGCGTATCGTAGATAATCGTTTCATGTGCACCGACCTCCAGGCACCCTCCGCCCTGGATGAAGTATGCCCTTCCCTTCAGCAGATGGCAGGCGAATACCGAGTCCTTGGGATAGGCGCTGACCAGCCGCGAACTCCTCTCGATCACGTGATCGTTGCCCGCAATCTCCGCAATGCGCATGGTATGCAAAGCGCCGTTCGCCTGACGTGCGGTGAAGCCGGATTCTGAAAGAGTGGATGTCCGCAGGCCGATTAACACCGCCGCGTTGTAGGCATCCCAATACGCGAGCCGCTCCCTCGCCGTCACGGGGTCGGTCGACGTGCATGTGATAAATGGGGGGCGAACGTCCATGGCTTGTCTCCATTTCTAGGGCGCTCTATGGCGGCCGTGTCTTTGTTCCAGCTCAAACAAGGTACCACTTGTGCCGACGCTGCGCGAGGCCGCCGCGCATCTGCACGTTTCCCATGTCCCGCTCAGTCAAACCCGTTGTCCCGCCAGGTCAAATGATCCCGCCGTGTCGACACTAAGATACTCCTAACCATTCCTAGGAGACGATGATGGTAGACACAGCAAAAAACGAATTCTGGCGCGATCTCAGCCCGATCCCTAATGCCTTCAAACCTTACGCGTTGCCGGAAGCCTATATCGCTGGCGCCCCGTCAGAAGACGACCGGTTGTATGTCCCCTTCACTGAAACCGTCTCGTCGCGCCCTTTGTGGATTTCTCCAAGCGAGAACAAGTGGGCCGACGTCCTGATGTCAAAAAAAGCCGGGCTCGTCAACCGGCACTACCACCCGCATGAGGTATTCGCCTATACGATCTCCGGCAAGTGGGGCTATCTCGAGCATGACTGGACCGCGACTAAAGGTGACTTCGTCTACGAAACACCTGGTGAAGGGCACACATTGGTGGCGTTCGAACACGACGAACCCATGCGCGTTTTCTTCATCGTGCATGGACCGCTCATCTGGCTGGACGAAAGCGGAAAGTCTGACGGCTATTTTGATGCTCACGACTACATCGAGATGTGCGAGAAGCACTACGATTCCGTCGGACTCGGTGCGGCAACCATCAAGGGCCTAATGCGTTAAAAGGTGAGTGTAAAAGCCAAAGCAGACAAAGCACGCCTTACCTTATTTAGGAGACGAAAGTATGTCGTTCTTGAAAAACACCTGGTATGTCGCCGCGCTCGCCGGCGAAATCACCAAAGCACCGATTGCGCGCACCATATGCGGCGAGTCCATCCTGATGCTCAGGAAAGAAAATGGGACATGCGTAGCAGCGGGAAACCGATGCCCGCACCGGTTCGCCCCGCTTCACGAAGGCACCGTAGTTGGTGACGGTGTCATCCAGTGCCCCTATCACGGGTTGCAATTCGATGGGGCGTCGGGCCAATGCGTTCACAATCCGCACAGTGACGGAAAAATCCCGCAAGCTGCACACATCCCGAGTTACCCGGTTGTCGAGCGTCATGGCCTGCTTTGGCTATGGCCGGGTGATGCCGGCAAGGCTGACGCCAACGCGATTCCAGACTTCAGCTTCATGACTTCGCCGTCGTTTCGCACCTTGTCAGGTTCGATCTACGTGCGTTCAAATTACGAACTGATCGCCGACAATCTGCTCGACCTGTCGCACGTCGAGTATCTGCACGCCGGCGGACTGGGCAGCGAGGCGATCAAGACGGGGAAGACTGAGGTCACCCAGGAAGGCAATACTGTTCACTCGAACCGATGGTGCCCGGACGGAATGGCGCCACCGGTTTGGGACGCAATATTCGACCACTACGGCAGACCCGTCGACCACTGGCTGAACATGCGGTGGGACGCACCCAGTGTGCTTCGCCTGGATGTCGGTGTATCGCCGGCAGGCGAGGCTCGCGACCACGGTGTCTGGGCGTATTTTAACCACTTTGTGACCCCCGAAACCGCTTCCACCACGCACTACTTCTGGTCGGTCAGCAGGCCTTTCAAGCTTGACGATCTTGCCGTTGACAAAGACATTGCAGATGCGGTTCATGTGGCATTTGTGGGCGAGGACGTGCCTATCATTGAGCGCGTCGAGAAGATGATGAATGGCAGGACCTTTGACCAGATGCGTCCGGTCCTTCTACCCGCCGATGCGGGCGCATTGCGCGCGAGGCGCATACTCAAACAGTTGATCGCTGCCGAGCAGGCCGAAGAACCCGTGACGGAGGCGACGGCGTCATCATGAGCATTGCGAACGCGCTTCATCTTGTAGTCGCGAAACGGACCGACGAAACGGGGGAGATTCTTTCACTCGACCTGGTCGATCCGAATGGCGAAACGCTTCCAGCTTTTGAGGCGGGTGCACATATTGACATGCAGGTAAATGACGGTCTGATTCGTCAATACTCGTTGTGCAATTCTCCATCGGAGCGGCATCGCTATCGGTTAGGTATCTTACGGGCACCGGAATCAAGGGGTGGATCGGCGAGACTGCACGCCCACCTCAAGGATGGCGCACGCGTTGCAGTCGGAAGGCCGCGCAATGCGTTTCGTATTAGCGAAGATACGACGTTCGCGTTGCTGGTCGCTGGTGGGATCGGAATTACCCCGTTGATGTCGATGGCGCACCATTTGCACGAAGCAGGGACGCCATTCGTGCTGCACTACTGTGTCAAGTCGCGCGGACACGGTGCGTTCATCGACGAGCTCGCGGCGTGCGCATTTAGCCACAGCGTCAAGGTTCATTTCGACGACGGGCTACCCGAGCAACGGCTCTCGCCCTCGGTACTTTCGAGCCACCCTGGCGCAGATCTGTACTTGTGCGGTCCAGCCGGATTCATGGACTGGATCACCTCGTCGGCGCTTGCCACCGGCTTCACACCGGCTCGTATTCACTCCGAGCGCTTCTCTGCAACCTCGGTAAATGGCGAGGCCTTCACGGTCGAGGCGGCGCGAAGCGGGGTCATTGTCTCAGTAGGTACGCAGCAGACTATCACCGACGCACTCAACGCGGCAGGAATCGTAATTCCGATGTCATGCGAGCAAGGGATCTGTGGAACGTGTCTTACCCGCGTCATTTCAGGTCTTCCGGAGCACCGTGACTTCTACCAGACCAACGACGAGAAGGCCGCCAATACACACATGACGCCCTGCTGTTCGCGCTCGCTGTCGGACCATCTTGTGCTGGATCTCTAAGCGAGCGAGCAAAACTGATGAAGACCGACCCCATTGCATCGGATATGCGGACATTCTGCCCAGGTGCTGTAATGGCATGTGCCCGCTTTAGCCGGACGCGACCGGCCCCGGCCGCTCAGGCCTATCACGCATCCCGCATACCGTTACGAAAAGCGCTGAGAAATCGCGCGAGAGCCCGGGATTCGTTCTGTGGATGCCACGCTAGGGCGAGTTCGATTGCTGGAGCGTCCTGCTCCAGCGGCACGCCTACGACACCCTGCGGAAAAAGGCGCGCCGAATGTTCCGGTAACAGGCATACCGCGCCGACTGTGCTGATGAGAGAAAGCGCCAGCATAAGGTTCTCCGACTCATATGCCCAGCGCGGCGTGACGTCATGGCGCGCAGCATAGTCCTGGATCGCCTCGTAAAGCACGGGAGCATTCTCGCGCGTGACGTTGATCAGACGTTCGTCGGCAAGCTGGGCAATGCCCAGGCGGCGCCTGCCTGCAAGACGGTGGGTCGCGGGCAACGCGACGATCAGACGCTCACGCCGGACCGTGCAGAGCTGAAGACCATTCGCCTGGCCGGAGGGCCGGATAAACGCGGCGTCGAGGCGCCGTTCCTGCAACGCGGCAATCAGTGCCGGCGACGACCGGCTCTGCATTGACAGTTCGATGGCGTCGAGCTCTCCATGCAGGGAGTCCATGATCCGCACCAGATGCTCGACCTCGACGCCTGGCACAAATCCGAGCGTCAGTTGACCCGACTGCGCCCGTGCTGCCTCGCGTGCACGCTCCACGGCACGACCCGCCTGAGCGAGGACGAGTCGCACCTCATCAAGAAAGACACGGCCAGCCGCTGTCAGCTGCACACTCCGGCTCGACCGCTCGAACAGCGGCGTGCCCACATGGTTCTCCAGATCCCGGATCTGTCGACTGAGCGACGGTTGTACGGTATGCAGGCGCTCAGCGGCAAGCGTGAAGTTACCCGCCTCGGCCACAGCAAGGAAATATCGCAGGTGACGCAGTTCCATCGCAGTTATCCATACCTCGAAAGTACCATTTTAGAGAAACAAAGCATTGGCGGCAGCGAGCCTGCCGCTCCTAGAATGAGCCAACGCTTGCTCTTTGACTCGCGCAATTAACTGGAGAAAACTATGTCCGATCCCTTCGAATCCACCAAGCCAGAGCAGCTTGTTCCGTTCATTGGTAAGCACTTCATCTATACCTACGAGAATGGCTGGCAATACGAGATGTATATCAAGAACGAGCGCACCATCGACTACCGCATCCACAGCGGGATGGTGGGCGGTCGCTGGGTACGCGACCAGGAAGCGCACATTGTCCGGCTGGCCGATGACGTCTGCAAGATTTCATGGGACGAGCCCACCGGCACCACGGTTAGCGTGGCAATCAATTTCTCCGAGCGCCAGTTGCATGGTGTGATCTTCTTCCCGCAGTGGATTGCCCAGGACCCGAAAAAAACTGTCTGTTTCCAGAATGAACACCTGGACCTGATGCGCCAATACCGCGACGCCGGTCCGACCTATCCGAAGCTGGTCATCGACGAATTCGCACCGGTGACTTTCGTCGAGGAGTGTGGGCGAGACAAGCAGAAGGTCATCGCCTGCGCACCGACGGAACTGCCGGACGGATATGCGGCGCGACGCAACTGATCGAAGAGGCCCCGTGCCAGCCGCTGCCACATCGATCAACCACCAGGAGCAAACGTCCCCATGCACATGGATCCCCAGGTAAAACGGCTGATAGCCTCGATGGCTGAAGCGGGCAGCCCATCGCTCGATGGCATGAGTCCGCAGCAGATGCGAGCCTTCTACCTCACGGTGGGCGAACGCCTCGGCGGCCCGTCACGGGAGATGGCCGATGTGCGCGATCTGTCCGCCGAGGGTCCCGATGGCCCTATCCCGATGCGCAGGTACCGGCCGCACGGTGCAGTCACCAGTCCACAGCCGGGGCTGATCTACGTACACGGCGGCGGCTGGGTCATGGGCGATCTGGACAGCCATGACAAAGTCTGCCGCCGCCTGGCCGAAACCTGCGGCTGCATTGTGATTGCCGTGGACTACCGCCTTGCGCCGGAGCATCCGTTTCCGGCCGGTCCGCAGGACGTCATCGCTGCCAGCCGCTGGATCGCGGCGAACGCCGGGTCCCTCGGCATCGATCCCACACGGCTGGGCATCGCTGGCGACAGCGCCGGTGGCAGCCTGGCGGCGGTGGCCTGCCTGGCCAACCGTGAGTTACCGGGCGCGACACTGTGCTGTCAGATCCTGATCTATCCAGGCACTGACAACAGCCCGCAAGGCGGTCTGCGACTTTCGCGTATCGAGCAGGCGCAGACCCCGCCGATGCCAGCCGAAGCGATGCGGTCCATGGTCGGGTACTTCCTGCCTGAGCAGGCCAGCGCGTACGACTGGCGCGCCTCGCCGCTGCTGGCGAGGAGCCACAGCGACCTCCCGCCCGCTCTGATCATTACCGGTGGCTCTGATCCTCTGCGCGATGAAGGTATCGCCTACACGCAACGCCTTATCCACGCTGGTGTCGACGTCCTGCACCGCCACTTCGCGGGCCAGCTGCATGGGTTCATTGAAATGGGTGGCGTGCTCGATGCCGTGGAAGAGGCGATGCAGACGATGGCCTTCTGGTTTGCCCGCTGCTCTGGGGCGAGATGAACGGATGCGCAGCGCTCTGCGACGACCGACCCTGTCGAGTCGGGGCACTCATTGACTGCAGCGTTCGGATCTTCGATTGACGACCTATATGGAGGGTAAAGTATGAGCAGGAATCTGATCGATTTTTCAGGCAAGACTGTGCTCGTAACCGGTGCCGCTACGGGCATCGGACGGGCAACCGGGATGGCCTTCGCCGAACAGGGGGCTACGGTCGTGATTGGTGACGTCGATCCGCGCGCCAGGGAAACGGTGCAGCTCATCGAGGCCACCGGTGGAACCGCCCTGTTCGTGGAGACCGATGTATCCAACGCCGCATCGGTCGAGCGCCTCGTCGCCACCGCCGTCGAGCGCTATGGCAGGATCGACGCTGCCTTCAACAATGCCGGCGTCCTGCCATCGACCCGGCCACTGGCCGAACAGGCAGAGGCGGAATTCGACCGGGTACTGGCGGTAGACCTTAAGGGTGTGTTCCTTTGCATGAAGTACGAGATTCTGGCGATGCTCGCCAGCGGCGGCGGTGCAATCGTCAACACCGCCTCGGTGGCCGGTGTCGTTGCGGACCCCGGCATGTCTCCCTATGTTGCGGCCAAGCACGGCGTCGTTGGACTTAGCCGCGCTGCAGCGCTGGACTATGCGACCCAGGGCATTCGTGTCAATGCACTCGCGCCTGGTCTCGTCGCGACACCAATGACGGAACGCTGGCTCAGGGACCCCGCATTCACACAGACACTGATGGCCAACAGCCCCATCGGCCGTGCGGCGCAACCGGAAGAAATTGCTGGGACGGTGCTGTTTCTCTGCTCCTCGGCGGCCAGTTTTGTGACGGGCCAGGTCTATCTCGTCGACGGTGGACAGACTGCACACTGAGGCCTGCCCGACATCCGTCTACACGTGCCGCACGCCCCGCAGTCGCCGGCTTTTTGCGCTCGCAATGCCCAATTGCCGTTTTTCAGATGCGAAAATTAAACTGATAATTTGCAAAGGATTCCCAAATGATTGGAGCACTCAAATTCAAGGTATTTAACGGCGGCGACGCTCATATGGGTTTCGGCGTCAACTCGGCCATTATCTATGGCGAAAGGGAGGCGGTACTAATCGACGCACAGTTCACCCTTTCCAACGGTCATCGACTGGTGGCTGAAATTCTTGAAGCCGGACGCGAACTGAAGACAATATTCATCTCCCACATGCATCCGGACCACTTCCTGGGCCTCTCGGTAGTGCATCAGGCATTTCCCGACGCCCAGGTCGTATCGCTGCCGCAGGTAGCCGACATGGTCAACCAGGCCTACGACTTCAAGATCAGCTATTGGGGCAAGACGATATTGGGCATGAATGGCTCGAAATCGAAGGTTAAGGTAGAAAGCCTCCCGGAACCAGTCATCATGCTTGAGGGCCAGCGTCTTGAGATTCTTGGCCCAATACGCGGCGATTCAGACCTGGGCACCGCAGTGTGGATCCCCTCGATTAAAACGCTGGTGGCAGCCGATACGGTGTTTTCCCATGCTCACGTATGGGTCGCGGACTCCAAGACACCACAAATGCGTCTCGAATGGCTGGAAGTGCTTGATAAATTGCAGGCATTGGGACCCGAATTCGTCATTCCTGGACATGCACCTTCTGCTGACTACACGTCGCCCGACGCCATCGCCTTTACCCGTGAATATCTGATGGCCTTCATCGAGGAAATGGACAAGGCAAGCAATGGTCAGGAAATCGTTGACGCGATGAACCGTCGATATCCAGGACTCGCAACCCACATCTGCCTGGACTACAGCGCAAAAATCCTCAAAGACCATTACAGGTGGCCTGGAGAATGGCCGGAGTCACTGCGCGAGATCGAGGCCTATTGATGCCTTGAGGAAACAGGACCATCGTGCTCGAAGCATTCGCCTGGAACGACGGTTACCACCGCTGCGATCAACGCAGGCAGACTGACAAAGGCCCTACCGCCGGCTAGCGCATTCTTTCCGCCTGCGGCCAGATCGACGCATGCAACCAGGAGTAGGTGACTCGGCTCAGACATGGCAAGCATAGTGAAGTACTCTTACTGGCGAAATCAGCATATACGCTTGCCCTGTCAGCATCTCAGGACGTTCACAGTCCCCGAACTCCGCTATGAGGGGCTCGACACATGTCCGCGTCGTCAAAGCGTTGACATTCGCGGAGATAACCTGATCTTGCTTCTTTGGCAATCGACAGGCCATGTTTTACCGACGGATGCTTCACATGATGCTACGTCTTAGCTCGTTAATCCAGGTTGCAGCATTCCCATCGGAGGGGGCACGCCAGTCTCCCCGCGGGGAAAGCGCTCCCCCTGCTGATACCTTTGGGCCATTCGGAATCGCTGACCGCTTAAACTGACTGAGTCCAAAAAAACGATTGAGGAAAACCTCAAGCCATTTCTGGATTTCCGGCAGTTGAAAACCGCGCCGCGCATCTTCGGGAAAGTGTGGAGGCCACTCTCCCTGATGCACGTTAGCCCACGCGTGCCAGGCGAGAAATGCGACCCGGGAAGGCCGGAAACCGTATCGGGCAATGTAGAACAGGAAGAAGTCGTGCAACGCATAGGGACCGACAAGTTGCTCTGTGCTTTGCGATTTACCGTCCGATGCCGGTACCAGCTCGGGAGATATCTCGCTTCGAAGAATTTCGTCCAGCACTTCATTGACGCTGGCCGGGAATTGTTGCGACCGGCAAACCCAGCGGATGAGATGCTGGATCAGTGTTTTGGGCACGCCAGAGTTGACGCCGTAATGCGACATGTGGTCGCCTACTCCGTAGGTACACCAGCCAAGGGCAAGCTCTGACAGGTCACTGGTCCCTATGACGATCGCCTGGTGCTGGTTGGCAAGCCGGAAAAGGTAGTCGGTGCGCAGCCCAGCCTGTACGTTTTCAAACGTTACGTCGTAGACCTGTTCCCCACGGGCGAACGGATGATCAAGGTCGCGCAGCATCTGGTTTGCGGCGGGGCGTATGTCAAGTTCGCGACTGGTTGTGCCGAGTGCCTGCATCAGCTGATGCGCAAGGTTTCGGGACTTGTCGCCCGTAGCAAATCCCGGCATGGTGAACGCCAGGATGTTGGAACGAGGAAGTCCTAGCTGGTCGAGTGCTCCGGCCGCGACGATGAGCGCATGAGTGGAGTCCAGGCCGCCCGAGACTCCAATGACAACACGTTCCAGTTTTGTCGCGCGAAGGCGCTGCACAAGTCCAGCTACCTGAATACTATACGCCTCGAAACAGTCCTGTTGCAGTCGTGCCGCCTCACCTGGAACAAACGGGAAGCGCTCCAGCCTGCGCGATAACCCCAGATCCCTGTACGGGGGTTCAAGGCGAAAGCCGACAGATCGAAACGTAGCGAGACTGGCTTCATGAGCCCGCCTATTGTCGTCAAACGTGCCCATGCGCATGCGTTCCTGTTGCAACAGATTCAGATCCACATCGACCGTCACCCGTTGCTGTTCTGGCTGGAAGCGTTTCCCTTCGGCCAGGCAGACACCGTTCTCGAAAATCATCAGTTGACCGTCCCAGGCGACATCAGTAGTTGACTCCCCCGCACCTGCCGCGGCGTACACGTAGGCCGCCAGACAGCGAGCCGAGGCCGATTGCGCAAGCAGCCGCCGGGTATCTGCGCGACCGATTGTGATCGGACTGCCTGAGAGGTTGGCGAGAACTGTCGCACCTGCGAGTGCTGCCTCTGCACTAGGGGGAATGGGAATCCAGAAGTCTTCGCAGATCTCGACATGCAGAACAAAACCGGGTACATCAACTGCACTAAACAAAAGGTCGTTCCCGAACGGAGCCGCCCTCCCGCCGATTGCGATCTCGTCACGGACGCCTTCGCCAGCCGCGACCTGCCTGCGCTCGTAGAATTCGCGATAGTTGGGGAGATAGGACTTCGGCACTACCCCCAAGATCCTGCCACGATGAACGACAACTGCGGTGTTGTAAAGTCGGCCCCGATGCCGCAGTGGAGCACCTACGACGAGAATGGGATCCAGACTGGCTGATCCCAGTACTATTTTCTCAAGCGCTACACCGACCGCGTCGAGAAGTGCATCCTGCAACAATAGATCCTCGATCGAATACCCCGACAGCGTAAGCTCTGAAAATACCGTGAGTGCCGTTCCGTCTGAATGGCATTCGCGCGCCATCTCAAGAACCGCATCCGCGTTCCGGTCCGGCTCCGCCAGGTGGATGGTGATCCCACAGGCCGCCACACGCGCGAACCCATGGCCGTATAGCGAACGAAAGGACAAGGCCCGTGCAGCCTCAGACGGCGGATTCCCGGAGTGACTCATCAATGTAATGCTCCTGCGATTTGCCACACCTGGATCGTAGGACCCTTACGCTCCGCTCTTCCATACCGTGAAGCACATTTTCGCGCCACCGCGTACGAATCAGGTAAAGCACCAAATGAAGATTGATCAGCGCATCGCGCTGGACAGTTTCGCAATTAGCTTCGGAATTCTTAACTTCGAGAACCGAGCGGGACCGCGGCAAGCCTGGACCGCATCCGATTGTCGTCGCTAGTGACAGACTTTTCCAGACTCGCTGAGCGCTCAGCCAGGCTCAAGAGATGGGCAACCGACGGATCAATTGCGTCGGTGAACGGCTTCGGGTCGATACCGATCGCCAGCACAAGTATAGCCAGCCCACCGAGCAACCCGAATTCGCGTCTGCCAAGGTCCATGAGCTTTTCCACACGCGCATTGGCAATCGCACCGAAAATGACACGTTTGTACATCCAGAGGGTGTATGACGCGCTAAGAACCAATGTAAGCGACGCGAGCGCACCAACCCAGAAGTTAAAGCCTATCGCCCCCATCAATACCATAAACTCGCCCACAAAACCGCACGTCCCGGGCAAACCGACATTGGCCATCGAGAACAGCATCACGAATGCCGCGAGCTTCGGCATCGTATTTGCGACACCGCCGTATGCACTGATCGAAGCACTTTGTGTCCGGTCGTAAAGCATTCCGGTACATAGCAGCATGGCTCCAGAAACGATACCGTACGAGATCATCTGGACAATCGCGCCCTCCGTGCCTATCGGATTAAAGAGAAACAGGCCAAGCGTCACAAGGCCCATGTGTGCAACCGCAGAGTAGGCCAGCAACTTACGCATGTCGGTTTGCACCAGTGCAACCAGACTCGAATAGATAACTGCGACTAGCCCCAGCGTGATCATTGCCGGCGCAAAAAAATGGCTCGCCTGAGGTGTGATCGGCAACGAGAAACGCATCAGCCCGTAGCCACCGATCTTGAGCATGCCAAGCATGACGGCCACGCCAATGGGGCCATCATGGTTTACGTCCGGCAACCAGGTATGTACAGGCCACATCGGCACCTTCACCGAAAAGGCCGCGAGAAATCCAAGAAAAACTAACAGCTGTGGCACGAAGCCAAGTTGCAACGCCTCCCACTTCGCCAGGTCAAAGCTGTGGGACTGAGCGTAGAGATACAGCATCGCCACGAGCATCATCAGCGATCCTACCAGCGAAAAGAGAAAGAACTTGATCGCCGCGTAGGTGCGATTTGAATGTCCCCATGCCCCAATCAACAGATACAGGGGAATCAGTGTTGCTTCGAAGAACACAAAGAACAGCATCCCGTCTAGCGAAACAAACACCCCCTGCATGAATCCTGACAGCATCAGAAAGGCGCCGTAGTACTGCGCCACGCGCACGGTAACCGTCCTCCATGAGGCAATGACGATAATCACAGTCGTAAGTGCTGTGAGTGCGACCAGCCATAAGGAGATACCGTCGACGCCCAGATGCCACGCGACATCGAAAGACGGTAGCCATTGCTCGCACTCGACAAACTGCATCGTCGACACGCTATCGCGAAAGCCCGCGACCAGTGGGATCACGGGCACGAAACCGGATATCGCACCAAGCAACGCGAGCCAGCGAACGCGTCGCGTGAAGTGGTCCGAGCCGGTTCGTAGCACGACGGCGCCCGCCAGAATAGGTATCCAGATTGACAGACTGAGAAACGGAAGAGATCGCATTTGTTTTTTAAAGATCCCGGAGCAAAAAACACGGATCCGCGCCATCGCAATTGAAAGCGTTGACCGGGAATACTGCCTGGCGAGGAAATGATTGGGTAAAGCGAGGCTGCTTGCGGTAACGATTCGACGCGGCGCCTGGTGGCTCCCACTCCAAGTCTCCCGGCATCCGCACTCCGGCAATGTTATTTTGCAACGCAACAAAAGAATAGTACGACCTGGACAACAGACTTTTACGTGATGAGGCATCAACCAGAGCCCAGTCTCCGCGATGGCCCCGACGAAGGTTGATAACACGGGTCCCCCGGCGGCTAAGCATGCCTTGCGTCGTTGCAGAATCAACAATGCTTTTTTGTCCATCCTGATTTTGTTGCAGAAGACAGCATGTGTATGATCTGTCATAATTTAATTCAACAAACAATGAATATTACTCTATGGCGCAGCCCGTACGGATCGTGATTGTTGGTGGCGGTATTGCAGGACTTTTGCTGGCGACGCGTCTCGGCAACCAGCTCGGACGGACTGGCCACGCTCAGGTCACACTGATCGACCGAAGCCCGACGCACATCTGGAAGCCCATGCTGCATACGATTGCTGCCGGCACCCGAAGCGTTCAGCAACAACAGGTCATCTTTCTTGCGCACGCGCGTGACCACGGTTTCAGCTACCAGCCCGGCGAGATGTGCGGGCTTGACAGAGTCCGGCGGTCCGTGGATCTGGCCGAGCTGAGGACACCCGATGGCGAGATGGTGATTGAGCCGCGCACGATTGAATATGATGTGCTGGTGCTCGCGCTGGGTAGTCACGCCAATGATTTCGGCACGCCTGGTGTCAGGGAACACTGCCATTTCATCGACAGCCAGGCCCAGGCGGAAGCCTTCAATGCAATGTTACGTGCGCGGGTTGTGCGCAGCATAGTGAAAGACGATGTCCTGCGCGTAGCGATCGTCGGTGGCGGTGCAACAGGCGTCGAGCTGGCCGCTGAACTGAGCCGGTTGCTTGAGATTGCGTCGAGCTACGGTGATCCGACGGTGCGGGCGCGGCTGAATCTCACCCTGCTGGAAAGTGGTCCGCGCCTGCTTGCGGCGTTTCCTCCGGCTATCTCGACGTCAAGCGAGCAGCAGTTAAAGCAGATCGGTTTCCGGGTAGAGACCGGCGCGCGCGTCACAGCAGCGGAGCCCGACGGCTTCCGGCATGGCGGTGATCTCCTTGTCCCGGCTGACCTGATGGTGTGGGCCGCAGGTGTCAAGGCTCCCGATTTCATGAGCGGACTCGATGGGCTCGAAACGAATCGATCGAATCAGGTAAGCATACGGGCCACGTTGCAGGCGTTGCAGGACGACAAGATCTTTGCGCTCGGCGATTGCGCAAGCCTGACGCTGCCGGACAACGAGCGCCCGCTGCCGCCGACAGCGCAGGTCGCCACCCAGCAGGCTATGCACTTGGGACGTCATCTGCCAGCCTGGCTCAAGGGCGACAGGCTGCCTGAGTTTGCCTTCCATGACTATGGCTCACTCGTATCGCTCAGTGACTACAACGCATTCGGCACGCTCGGCCGGTTCGGTTTCTTCCAGGGTCGGTTCATCCGCGGACGCTTCGCGCAGTTCAGTCATGCGATGCTCTATCGACGACATCAACAGGCGCTTCACGGCTTTCGCAAGGCGACCCTGTTGTGGACAGCCGAGCGTATCAATGGCCTCGTGCAGCCCCAGATCCGCATGACATGAGCTCCGGCGTCATACCGGCATTGGTTCCGTGGAATTCCTTACAGAGAAAGGAAGTGTGAAATGCCTGAGGAACGCAGTAATGTCTGGCCGCGCACCGTGGCACTACTCGATAGCACACTCACACAACAGGCGGTTAGCGAAGCAGCGCGGATTGTCCAAAAACGCGTAGCAAAGCCCAACTGGACCCATCACGCGACCTTGCTCATCCGGGTGATTGACCGGTCAAGCCCGCAAACTATCACGGTTTCGTGGCGCGATCCGCTCTCTGGCTACTATGAAGACCAGGTCTGGGTCGCGTCGAGCGCACAACGATCGGGCCAGTGTGTGCTAACTGGCGGGGTCATCAAGCGGGGAGATGTCATCTACAGGCCACGAGGCCGTCGACCACGGCCCGGCAATGCAGACGCGATGATCATCGGGTCCTGTGTTGATGCCGCGCTAAACAGTTAGGCAGTGGCCCGTGGCATCCGCCAACCGGAATGGAGGCGGTGCTCGTGGCTAACGTACGACCGTTCTACTGGAGTCAAGATGAGTACCCCCGCTGTCGCGTCGTTGAATCGATATGAAACCACGTTTCGCTTTCTCGCTCAGCCGATTTCGGTCAACTTCGGCGGCAAGGTGCATGGGGGTGCGCTCATGAAGTGGATCGACGAGACTGCCTACGGATGTGCTGCGGCGTGGTCCGGGCGTTACTGTGTGACGGTCAGCGTCGGCAACATCCACTTCCACCGTCCGATCCTTGTTGGCGATCTGGTGGAGTTGCATGCGCGTGTGGTTGCAACCGGGCGCACCAGTATGCATATCCATGTGACAGTACAAGCTGGCGATCCGAAGTCCGGAGAATCGAGGCAAACCACTGACTGCATGGTCGTAATGGTGGCCGTCAACGAAAACGGTCATCCGGTTCCAGTCCCAGCACTCGTGCCACAGACCGACGAACAGAAGCGTCTTGCCCAATACGCCACAGACATGAAGCGAGCGCTCGACGCGATCGTTGAACTCAAACCGGAGGAAGTCACGAAAGGACCGATTCCAATGCCCAGATCTCACGAGCCTGGGTCAGGGGTGTGATCCACCATGTCGTGCGAGCACACCGATTCTTCGGACTGTCGGTTTCCGACGCCGCACGGTTCAAGCACCGCAGCCTTAAGTAAGGTGCTTCGATCCGTGCCTTCGATGCCGCCGACCTCGTCGTGCCCGCTGCGCCCATCGCAGGCCGGTTCGACAGGCAATGATAGTCCCCTGATCGCCAAGCAACAGAACTTCCAGCGTGTCGCCCGCAATTCTTCTTTTCGGCGTGATCTTCTCGTCAGCGGCAGCTCAACGGCCGCGGCTCGAGCTTTCGGCAAGCGTACAACGAAACACCACACGCACGGTCGCGAAGGCGAGATCTGTCGCATCAGTAGTCCGTTTTGATCCAACAAAAACCTCTATTCATCGTAACTTTCATGCAACAAAGGAAGAGTAATTTCCAACGCAAAATTTTCCACGCTGCAGTGTTCTCCGCATTGGTAATTGCGTCCACGGGTGCCAATGCTGATCAGCTCGGTGTCCAGTTTGCCGGCAGCGTCGCCGATCATGACGTAAAAAAGGAGGATCTTGGCCTGGTCTGGGATCCCGGACTAACCTGGTGGGAAATCGGTGGATATCACTTCACGGTGGTCGGAGAGGCGCATGTTGCGTACTGGGACATTCGGGAGAACCACGCCGCGCATCCGAACATCTGGGAGTTCGGACTGACACCGGTGTTCCGCTTCATCAAGAGTTCGGGCTGGGTTCGTCCGTATATCGAAGCCGGCGTCGGCGTGCGACTGCTTTCGCATGTGCGAGAGACAGATGACCGGACACTCTCGTCATCGTTCCAGTTCGCGGACATGGTGGGTGTCGGAGCGCAGCTCGGATCGCACCAGCAGTACCAGGCCGGGTTCAGGTTCCAGCATCTTTCGAATGCCGGCCTGGAACACCCCAATCCGGGCATTAACTTCAGCGAACTCTATCTGCAATACAATTTCTGACGACGATTGAAACGGAAAATACGGCCAAGTCAAACCGGATCCCCTACGGATAGCCCATCTGGCGTCGCCAGCATGTGACCATCCGTCGGCCTCATTAGTGTAGTGGCACCAGCGCTATTCAACTGCCGTGATCGTGATCTCACGGACACGTCATTTTCCGTTGCCTGAGGTGAGTATCAGCATTTCGCGATCTGGACATTGAGATGGTCGCCGGGTGATCACCGGCGGACCACGCCACCGCGGGTGATCACGCAGAAGCCGACCACTCCAGCACGACCGTCCTTTTGCCCATTAATAGCTGCTGGACGACACCGTCGCTCGCGCAAAGGTCGCTGCCCTCAAGGATTTCCGTCGTCCCACCCCTCGCCCGAATTTCCTCCCCCATGTTCCAGCCGGCGCGCGTGCAATAAGCACTCTGTCGCCCACGTATGCGGCACGCTTTTCGCACTTGCTATTTTACATAGTAGTTGTAGAATAATTTACATGTAAATTATCAAGGTACAATCATATGCGAGGAATTGAACGGCTCTATTCCGTAGAGCGAAGCACGCCAGCTATGCAAGAGGCACTGCCGGATTTGCCTATGGTTGAGACGGTCATGGTGCGCCTCATCAGGATCACTGGCACGGGCATGGGACAATTTTTTGAGCCCGTTTTCCGCTCGATGGGACTTAACGAAAATTCCTTTCATGTGCTATGCCTTTTAATGGCAGCCGAAAACGGCCGCGCATCACCTAGCGAACTCAGTGATCTTGTCGGGGTCAGCCGCGCCAACATGACCCGGATTCTCGACGCACTGGTCAGCGAAGGATTGGTTTCGAGGACGATTGAAGAGCGTGACGCGAGGCGCCACACAATCCAGATTGCCCGCGCCGGACGCAAGGTGGCTTCCGAGGCGGTACCACGGCTGGCTGGGCCACTGACGCGAGCATTCTCCGGATTGAGCAAGGAAGAGATTTCGCAGCTCGGCATATTGCTGAGAAAAGTTATCAAGTCGTTTGACCAGACTGTTTTGCCTTTCCGGGCCAGCGCGTAAGGCATTCCATCCAACCAGGGAACCTGCACAGGAGCGATCAGACCCATGCATGACAAACCTGGTTTGCGGCAACAACTCCGGGTGCCCGGTGCGGTGCTGCATCGTTATCTGTCTCAGTCGGGTTCCGAGTCCTTTAAAAAAAATCAGGCCGCGTAAGCCGGCCCCCGCAAGGATCCTCATGCGCAACAACCAGCCTGTTACGCAGTTCGAATATGATTACCCGGCCTCGCAGATGCTTGTGTCCGCAACCGACCTGAAAGGCCGCATCCAGTACTGTAATTCTGCGTTCGTCGCCGTATCCGGTTATGCGAAAGATGAACTGATCGGTCAACCGCACAACATCATCCGTCATCCTGACATGCCGCGCGAGGCGTTCGCCGACATGTGGACAACCATTAGCACGGGCCGTCCGTGGACCGCGCTCGTCAAGAACAGGCGCAAGAACGGCGACCACTACTGGGTCCGCGCGAGCGTTACGCCGATAGCCAGGCACGGCAACGTGGTCGGCTATCTGAGCGTGCGCGTGAAACCTTCACGCGAAGAAATCGGCACCGGCGAAGCGCTCTACACGGAACTGCGGGAAGGCCGGCTGCGCGGCTACCGGCTCCGGCACGGTGCGCTCGTGCGCGCCGGCGCGTTGGGCGCGCTGCAGGGGCTACTGCGCATGCCAGTCGCGACTCGTATGACGATCGGCTATGCGGCCGTGCTCGGCGTGCTCGTTGTTGCAGGTTGCGCTGCCTGGCAGGGGCTACCACCGCCGCCGTTTTGGGCCGCATTCACCGCCGCGTGTGTATCGAGCGTGATCGCATGGCGACTGATTGCACACCACCTCGGCGCGCCGTTACGTGAGATATCCGCAGTCTCGACGGGGATGGCCGCGGGTGACCTGACCGTGAACCTGACGATCACCGGCCAGGACGATCTTGCCGATGTCTTTCAGGCGCTCAACCAGTTGCGAGCCAATCTCGCCGCGATCGTGTTCGACATGCACGCACAGATCAACGGCATGCTCGACGCCGCCTGCGAAATTTCGGGCGGTAACCTCGACCTTGCGCACCGCACCGAGATGCAGGCCGCGTCGTTGAAAGAAACCGCCGCGACAATGGGTGACCTCACAACTACTGTGCAAGCGAACGCCGACGCGAGCAGCCGCGCACTCGAACTCGCGCGCGATGCGCAGTACGCTGCGTCGGAAGGTAGTTCCATCGCCGGGCAGGTCGAGCGGACGATCGCGAACATCACCGATGCGTCGCGACGGATTGCGGACATCACCGGCGTCATCGACGGCATCGCGTTCCAGACCAACATCATCGCGGTGAACGCCGCCGTCGAAGCCGCGCACGCGGGCGAGGCCGGACGCTCGTTCGCGGTAGTCGCGGGCGAGGTGCGGATGCTCGCGCAACGTTGCGCGGCGTCGGCAAGGGAGATCAAGCGAGTGGTCGATGCGAGCGTCAACGAGGTCACACACGGCACCGAACTGGTTGCACGTGCGACCGCGCAGATGCGTACGATCGATGAAGCCGTGCACCGCGTCTCGGCGATCATCGTCGAGATCGCGACTGCAAGCAACGAACAGGCCGGGGGCATCCACCAGGTGACCCAAGCGGTTTCTCATCTGGGTAGCACGACACAGGAGAACGCCGCGCTCGTCGAACAGGCTGCCGCAACGGCACAGCGGCTCACCGAACAGGCGGACGTGCTCGACGAAGCGCTTCGATTCTTCACGGTAGCGGGCACGACGCTCGAAACGAGTGTTGCGTACAGGATGCACAGCGCGGCAAGGGAGCAGTCCGCCGCGTGACGAACGGACCACCAGCCGAAAACTAGAAATCCCGGTGGCCGCTCTGTCGCTTAACTGTCGTGTCCAAATATCCGCTTCCCACGATAACCTCGGCAACACTTGTCGGAGCGGCATCGAGCACGCCCCACGTATGAGTCACCGTTGGAACGCCAACCAGGGTGGCTGTGTATCCAGCAATGAGAAACGCATATACGTGGAAATCAAGCGCCCGCGATGTTCCTGCCGCGCAGACCCCAATCCATCCCGCAAGTGAACCGACGAACAGTTTGGACTGTTATGCGAACAGGGAATCACGACAAATCATCGCAATCGAGTCGACTATCGTCCCTGCAAACCGGATTAGGCTCTTCGCCAGAACCGGGCCGCCTTGCGGTTGCATCGGAATAGGAGCCGTCGACAGCGCGGTCCGTGGCTAGGCTAACTCAAACGGCATCGCCCATCCCAACGCAAACAGACCTGCGAATACCGTCTTGAATGCGTACTGCCGTGCGGGTCACCGGTCGCGACGATACCCTGTAAGCTCTGGCCGTAGCAGCCCTTTCGCAAATCTGAACCCGGGAGCTTTGATCGCGGCCATACGTAAGGATGAGATCAGAGGCGCGGGCACGAATCCGGCACGGCTGAACCTGGGAAGCAATATATAGCGGTCGAATGATTCTCGTGGTCAGCAGTTAGAAAGTTAAGCTAGGGAATACCAGGTATCTTTGTGAAACCGGGCAACTATATGGAATCAAGGTATCGGCTTTTCATTGCCTTCGCCGCCAGCTATGCAGCCCGATCCAGCAACGCCCGCTCCGCCGACAGCTGGTCACGCAGGTTCACATTGAAGTGATCGACCCAAGTGCGGATCTTCGCATCGAGATATCTCGCCGATGCATAAACGACGAAAACTCCCATCGGATGCAGTATGTACTCCGGCAGCACGCGCAGCAGCGAGCCATCCTGCAACCCCTTGAGCGCGGAGCAGACCGGAAGTGCACCCACCCCCATGCCCCGCTCCAGGGCAGAGGCCATCGATTCTGCAATGTTGGTTCGAAAGTGCCCGGCGATCGGGAGCGTTATGGCCTCAAAACTTCCCTCGCGATGAAGAGTCCAACGCCCAGTTGGGATCGACGGATTGATCAGTTCGGCGCAGGGCAGATGCTCAAGATCCGCGGGCTCACGAATCGGCCGGTAGCGGGCCAGAAATGAGGGCGCCGCACACAGAATACTGGCCGTCTCACCAATCTGCTCCCGAACCAGGACCGATTCAGGAAGACGCTGTGCCACGACGACAGTTGCGTCAAATCCTCCCTCGAACAGGTCAGCACTGCTCGGGGAAAGCGTCAAGTCCACAGTGACATCCGTGTATCGCTCCTGGTAGCTCGCGATCGATGGAATCACATAATGGTGACCAATACCCGAGTATGCATGAAGGCGAAGCCTGCCAGCGGGACTCGAGTGCGCACCGCGCGCTTCTGCTTCCGCCTCTTCGATCATCGCTAGAATTTCCAAGCACCGCGCCACGTATTGCCTCCCCGCTTCTGTAACGACCGTGCGGCGCGTTGTCCGGTTCAACAGCCGGGTACGCAGGCGCGCCTCCAAATCCGATACCGTCCGCGATACTAAACCGGTGTTTGTTCCCAATGTTTTGGCTGCCAAGGTAAAGCTACCGGTTTCGACCACCTTCAGGAACCAGCGCATGCTCTGCAATCTGTCCATCTGCTTTCTTCCCATCCGGGTATTTCCACTTTCTTCGGGCGTAATTTAGGACGGGTGCAACGGCAGCACAATACCTTTGCCGATTCCGCATTCTAGGCGGCGACCAAAATGAAGTGCCAATACTTTGTTTCGCTTATACGGTACCTTTCAGGTATAGACAGACCGGAATGGAGGCTGCATCGGCAACCTGCGCTGAGCGGGTAGATCCGCGATCTGGAGGCGCACGTGAGCTCGCCTCCAATTGAACGATCCGGTCGATGTGTCTGCCTGAGCAACCTCGAAAGCGCGTTTCTGGACGAAGCGCAACAGGTACTGGCCCAGCCGATCTCACAGCAGAACTGGCTCGCGAAGTGGCGCGCGCCTAAGCCCGCCGTCTGGCGCCGGGATTTGTGTCCGGTGCCGAGGTTGGGCAGCTCGTGCGAGTAGTGGATCCGTTGCACGGCGAAGTGGATCAAAAAAAACGCGACCGGGAGGCCGCGCTGACAAAGGGGGGAAGTCTTTTTCTCTAACGAAAAAGTCTGCTTGCCAAGGCAGAGACATAAGCTTAGCTCAATAGCCGCAGGCGATTACTATCCGTACCGACAATCAACTATTACACCTACAGTACGAGTCTATGATCACATGTTTTTCACAGCGTCTTCCGCATGCGGATCGACACCAGCCAAGCCGCTCGCGCCGTCCATGGGTGTGAATTTGTGGCGCTGGCTAACGCCTCGAACTCTGGAAAGTGCTGCGTCGAAATTTAGGGCGTGTTGGGTACCGATGAACACAGGTATGCCAAACAGTTCAGCGGCGCAGTGAAGGTCGAATGGTCGGTCAGTTGCCTAAAAAAACTCCCGAGACGAACCCTTCCGCGGCGATGCGTGAAAATCGCATAAGCAAGAAAGAGCAGAAGAAAAATCCAGCGCATTGCTAAGAATTTTCGTATTTCTCTACGTTGCGATAATCCGCCCTGTTACGCGACGGATTCCAGCTGACTCTACCTCGCCCTATCCAACACTCATTGAGTATTATTGGAAAACCCGCCGGGTCTCACGCTCACTCAGCCGCACGCTCTTACTCTGTGGTGGCCGGATACCCCTTCTCCTCCGCATGCCCGAAAACTCTGCAACCCGAATAGAGATGTCGCCCGCCCGTCACCCCGGACGTAACAGTAAATTGTCTACTTTGGTGTTTATCCGATCGCGCTCTGGGAGGTAAGGTCCGGCGGCTGGAATCGCGTCGAGTGGAAGAGGGCGCGGAGTCCTCAAGGTCAACATTTCAAGACCAGCTTTCGTGTCGGATGCACAGGCGCGGTCATCCGAATCAAGCACTCTATCCATCCGCCGCGCCAAATGCGCGCTCCTTCGTCAGAACTGCCCGGCGGAAGCTCTCTTTACATGCAAGACTCCCTGACCCAATTGCTTTTGCCGTCTTCGGCCGCCGCAGTGAACGTATTGTTGCTTCTGTGGACGGAGGGTCGACGCCGGCCCGTACTGCATGCCGCCAGCAAATGCGCCGGCTTTGCGGCGTTGACCGCCGCGATGGTCGGAAATGGCATCGTTCCGACACAAACTGCGCACCGCATCGCCTATCCAGAGATGCAGTTCTTGCGTGGCGTACTGGAGATCTGCTGGTGGTTGCTGGCCGCAGCAACCATTGTGTCGGTTGTTCGAACTTACTATGCCGTCGGCTCCCGTTTGCGACAGAACCGGTTTATGCTGGACGTCATCGCGACGCTTCTCTACCTGGGTTCGGCGCTTGCCATCATCACGGATGTTCTTGATATCCCCTTGAAGGGAGTACTTGCAACTTCCGGCGCGCTTGCGATCGTGCTCGGACTGGCACTACAAAGCACGCTTTCAGATCTGTTCTCCGGGTTGCTGATCAATGCGACGTCACAATACCGCGTTGGAGATTCCGTGATGCTCGACGACTCAACCCAAGGCGAGGTTGTCGAAATCACCTGGCGGGCAATCCACATCGCAAAGACCAATCGCGATCTTATTGTGGTGCCGAACAGTATCATTGCGAAATCCAGAATTATCAATCTGAGCGTCCCCACAGGTCCCCACGCCACTGTTGCAAAGTTTGAGGCACCGACGCAGTTCCGGCCTTCTGATGTCGTCCATGCGTTGGAACTCGCCATCGAAACCTGCGTTGGAATAGCGACTCATCCGAAACCGGTCATCGCCACGACAACCGTCGGCCGCAAGACGACCAGCTATGAAATCACCTTCTTCCCCACTGGCGAGCGACCATCCACTGAGTTGCTCAACAAGTTCTACGATGCGGCTCACCGCCATCTGGAGTCGTTCTCGGCGCTGATCGAACCCGAGGAGCACACGAACGACGGCGTAGAGTCGGCGCTCGTGTACCGTCTTATCGACGCAATCGGGGTGTTCGGCATGCTCTCACGCGAGCAACGTATGCAGTTGGCATCCGCGTTGGTCCGTCGCGAACTCGCGCCTGGCCAACTCGTACTCGCCGCCGGCGAAATGTCGGAGGCGATTACCATCATCGCATATGGGACCGTTGGCGCATCGATCTCGGCAGACGGTGACCCGAGCGATGATGTCGTACGCTTCGGACCAAGAGAGTACTTCGGCGAGAGTGGGCCCATCGCTGGCGTTGCGTCACAAGAATCGTTCGCCGCACGGACCTACGTGATCGCATACGAGCTACCCAAACGCGCGGTCACTAACCTGCTGAAACAACATACCGACGTAGCGCACGCGCTCGCGGCCAAGCTCGTGGCCAGGGAGCGCAAGGGGCATGCGCTAATGCAACCTGTTGAAGAACTCCACGAGTCAGGTGGTGGCCTTGTCCGCTGGATTTACCGCTGCATCAAGTCAATCCATCATCCACATGTCTGAGCCTCACTTTGACCCTGGATCGGATGGTTGTGCAGACCTGCCGGCACTGCCCCGTCTGAAATGTGATCCCCTTACCGCAGATCTGCTCCCCAAGGATGCGTTCAGCGAGAGCGTCGGACATTTGCTCACCAAGGTCAGCGTGAGCATGTCCGGCGCAGCGTCTCAGCTCTTGATGGCGCGACTCGGCATCACTGCGAAACAGGCAAATGTGGTTCACTTACTAGCTCACAGGCGCACGACGACTACAGCGGACGTGGCACGCGAGCTAGGAATCGACGATGGTGCGGCGACTCGACTGATCGACCGCTTGCAGAAGCGCAATCTGCTATCCCGAGAACGTGCTTTAGCGACTGGGCGAGCGGTGCCACTTGCGTTGACGCCGCGGGGATTTGAAGCGGCTACCATCATTCCCTGCTGCTTCGCGCAAGTGCTCGACGCCTGCCTGACCGGTATCGCACCGGCCGACGTCGTCTTGTTAAGGAAGATGCTAGGGCAAATTCTGGCGAACGCTGAATCTTCGCTCACGAGACCGGCTCCGACCGCAGTGCCAATGTCTGGTCCGATCGGATAACTGACTGGCTGGCGCGAAATCAAAGATGTCGCCACGGCGCGGTTTCCCATCGAGCCTATACCCGATGCATGCTGATAGACAGCGATCAGGTAAAGCGGACCCTCTCGAAGACAGATAGCAGAGATCCACTGTAGCTTCGTTATATTGCACACCACGATGACCGCCGACGCTGTGCTCACGGGTTCGAGCGAGGTTTCAGACCTCAGGGAAGACGCGAAGCAACAGTTGAAGGTTACTTCAGCTGCAAGCAATCCGTATCATCTTTACGCAAGCAGCTCGACGCCCCCCCCCCGGCCTTTGCGGTCCGGGCGCTTGCCTGGATTTATGTTCCCACGCGTCCCGCGCCCCGCGCATCACGTCTTCTCTGGAGACACCCATATGCTCGCACGGACGTGCGCTGCGAGGCGCCATCGGCACTTCTGGCCCTCCAGGTGACCACCACAACGCGAGGATGGTGCAAAAACGAAATCCTCCTCACTCGTGATACTCTCCTAAAGCTTGCCAGCTTTGGCGTGCATAAAACATTGAGGGTTGTTTAATCGCGCTCACGGCCA
>Ga0255336_100833_pt1 | contig 33505 bp, 24 predicted proteins | sample MeOH1_35cm_T3_17_FD_189102 | JGI IMG/M metagenome (GOLD analysis project Ga0255336, IMG submission 189102) | Sandy soil microbial communities from University of British Columbia, Vancouver, Canada - MeOH1_35cm_T3_179 | ecosystem: Engineered > Artificial ecosystem > Sand microcosm > Unclassified ...
GTTTCCTAAGTTTTTGAGCTTCAGCGGGACGACGGAGCGTCCCGCTATGCAGCTCCTGTTTGCGTTCTTGCATAATAAAAGCTGTCCCGAGACTTTGTCGACACTCTGAGTGGGGGCGGAGCCCCCACTTTTAAATAAAATAGTCCCTCGTCGCCGCCGCAGGCGGCGATACCTTATGCTATAATAAACGGGAATTGTATTCTCTTTCAGAAAGCGAGGGCGCCTATGTTTCGCGCAAACGGAAACTACAGTCTATTGCAGGGGAGCTACCTGTTCAGCGAGATCGCCCGCCGCGTGGAGGCGTACCAGAAAGAGCGCCCGGACGCGGAGATCATCCGCATGGGCATCGGCGACGTGACGCAGCCGCTGGTCCCCGCCGTGATCGAGGCGATGCACAAGGCGGTCTCCGAAATGGGCGTATTCGAGACGTTCCGCGGCTACGGGCCCGAGCAGGGCTACCCGTTCCTCAGGGAGGCGATTGCGAAGCACGATTATGCGGTGCGCGGCATTGAGGTCTCGGCGGACGAAATATTCGTTTCCGACGGCGCGAAGTGCGACGTGGGGAACATTCAGGAGCTGTTCGGCAGGGATACGGTGGTGGCCGTGATGGACCCGGTCTACCCCGTGTATGTGGACACCAACGTCATGGCGGGGCGCGCGGGCAGGTTCGACGGGGAGAAGGGCGGCTTCACCAATATCGTATACCTGCCCTGCAGGGAGGAAAACGGCTTTGTGCCGCCGCTGCCTTCGGGGCGGGCGGACGTCATCTACCTCTGCTACCCCAACAACCCCACCGGCACGACGCTGACGCGCGCGCAGATGAAGGCGTTCGTGGATTACGCGCGGGAGAACAAAGCGCTGCTGCTCTACGATTCGGCGTACGAGGTGTATGTGTCGGACCCCGAGGTGCCGCACAGCATCTACGAGGTGGAGGGCGCGCGGGAGTGCGCCGTCGAGTTCCGCTCCATGAGCAAGACCGCGGGCTTCACGGGCACGCGCTGCGCGTATACGGTGGTGCCGAAGTCCCTCGTCTACAAGGACGATCTCGGCAACGACGCGCGCCTCAACGCCATGTGGAACCGCCGGCACACCACCAAATTCAACGGCGTGCCCTATGTGACGCAGCGGGGCGCCGAGGCGATTTATACGCCCGAGGGACGCCGGCAGATCCTCGGCGTGGCGCGCTACTACATGGAAAACGCGCGCGTCATCCGCGAAAGCCTGGAGAGCGCGGGCTATACGGTCTACGGCGGCGTCAACGCGCCCTATATCTGGCTCAAGACGCCGGGCGGCGACAGCTGGGCGTTCTTTGACGAGCTGCTTCATGAAAAGCAGATCGTGGGCACGCCCGGCGCGGGCTTCGGCAGCGCGGGCGAAGGGTTCTTCCGCATGACGGCGTTCGCCACGCGCGAAAACACCGAGCGCGCCATGCGCCGCGTCTGTGGCAGGTAGAAGGTTGCGCCGTACCCATCCGCAGGTACAGAAAGCGAGGCAGGCATGCAAGTGAAACAGCGGCCCTTCGGCAGGACGCCGGATGGCGCGGAGGCCTTTTCGTATACGGTCGGGAACGCGAACGGGATGCGCGTTACGCTCCTCTCCTACGGCGCGGCGGTCCAATCGATCCAAATTCCGGATGGGGGCGGCCACGCCGACGTGGCGCTGGGATACGACGATTTATCCGGGTATCTTTCGGATACCTGCTGTTTCGGCGCGACGGTGGGCCGCGTCGCCAACCGCATCAAAGGCGGCGCGTTCGAGCTCGGCGGCGTCTCTTACCGGGTTGCGAAAAACGACGGGGAAAACCACCTGCACGGCGGGCCGACCGGCTTCAACAAGCGCAACTGGTCGGGCACGATTCTCCCGAACGGCGTTGCCTTCACGCGCTACAGCCCCGACGGCGAAGAGGGCTACCCCGGCGGGCTCCTGGCCGCCGTACGGTACCTGCTCGACGAGGACAACGCGCTGCATATCGCCTACACCGCCTGCGCCGAAGCGGACACTCCCGTCAACCTCACCAACCACTCCTACTTCAACCTCGCGGGGCACGGCGATATCCTCGGGCAGGAACTCCGGCTCGACGCGGATTTTTATACCCCCAACGACGCCGGCTGCGTCCCCACGGGCGAAATCCTTTCGGTAAAAGGCACGCCGATGGACTTTACGGCTCCAAAGCCCATAGGACGGGACATCGGGGCGGATTTCACGCAGGTGCGGCAATTCGGCGGGTACGACCACAACTTTGCGCTCCGCGGCGCGCCGGGCCTGCGCGAGATCGCCTCTGCGCGCGATCCCGAAAGCGGCCGCGCCCTGTACGTATACACCGATCTTCCCGGCGTGCAGCTCTATACCGGCAACATGACGGACGCGATCGGCAAGGGCGGCGTCCGCTACCAGGCGCACGCGGGCTTCTGCCTGGAAACGCAGTATTTTCCCGACGCCGTTCATCACCGGCATTTCGAAGGCCCAATTCTGAAAGCGGGCGAACCCTTCCGGAGCGAGACGGTTTACCGGTTTACATGGTAAAAAACTCTTCTGTGCCCGCGTGTGATCATGCGGCGGGCACTGTCTCGCTTGAGCTGGATTTGTCTTTGATACAGAATACGGCCAATATCAGCCCCAAGGCGTAAAGTACGGTTTGGACGCCGAAAGAAACGTTGATGCCATGAACGTCCGTTTTGCCGCCGGCGGAAGACATCGCCGTTATCGCTACCAGCGCGGAAGCGCCCAGCGTGCCGAACATCTGCCGCATGGAAGCGATAATGGCGTTGCCATGGGATACCTCCGCGCCCTTCAAACCGCCGACGCTGTACGCGGTCAGCGGGTTCATGGCGAGCGTCATTCCGAACATGCGCACACAGTATACTGCGGCAACAACGATCAGGGAAGTATTTTCACCGAACGCGCAGAACGCTGCCGTTCCCGCGGCCAGCAATGCCATGCCGAGAATGGCGACCGGACGCGGGCCCCTGGAATCAAGCAGCTTTCCGCCGACCGGATTTGCGGCGAATATGGAAAGCGCCCCCGGCAGCATGACCAGGCCGGACGTCGTTGCGGAAACGCCGCGCGCCGTCTGCAGATACAGCGGCAGCAGGATAACGCCGGCCATGGAAGACAAATAGCAGATGACGATCAAGATGAACGACAGGGTGAACTTCCGGTTGGCGAAAACATTCAGCTTCAGCAGCGGATGCTCCAGCTTTAATGAGCGGAGCACAAAGCCCAGCAGCAGCAGAACCCCGGCCGCGGCCGGTAAAAGGGAAGAAAGAAGTTTATCGCCCGCTTGCGAATATCCCGAAACGCCCAGCATCAAAGCGCAGAACCCCGCGCCGTAGAGCAAGGCGGACAGAATATCGAGCCTCTCTTCGAAACGCTCCCCGACATTTTGGAGAAAGAAAAATCCGCCCGCCAGAATCAAAACGGATAGGATCAGCATCAGGTAGAACATGCTTTGCCACCCAAGCCAATCAAGCAGCACCCCTGCCAGAGTAGGCCCTATGGCCGGCGCGAACGCGATCGCTATTCCCATGATTGCGAAAGCGCGTCCGTGCCGCTCACGGGGATAAATGCTGAGAATAACGACCTGCGCCAGCGGCAGCAGCACGCCCGCGCCGATCGCCTGTATGATCCGGGATGCCAGCAGCACATAGAAGTTCCGGGCAAACAGGGAGAGGGCGCAGCCGGCCGTAAAGAGGCCCATGACCCCGAGAAACAGCTTTCTGGTGGTCATGCGGTTTATCAGATTGGCCGTGAGCGCGCTCACGATTCCGAGCACCAGAATGTATGATGTGGTCAGCCACTCGCCCGTAACCTCGGAAACGCGGAACGCCTTGGACAGTACAGGGATGGATGAAGTCAAAAGGCTCTGCCCCAGCGACGCTAAAAAAGCGCCTGCGAGCACGACGCTTACGATTGCGGTTCTTTTTTTCCCGGTCAATTCCACTATCAATTGCCTCTTTCTTGCCTATTCTTCTGTTCCATGGCGTGCAATATCTCTATATGGACAGCGATCATGCCTTCATAGCTGGTTTCTATGTCGACGCGCTTGTCCTTTAAGAACCCGGCCCTTTCCAGGGATAAAAAACCGTGCATCGCGCTTCTCAGATAACGGAAAAAGTTGATCATGTCTTCGTGCGTAATCTGATATTCGCCGACGGTGCCGAGCAGCGGCTGGAGGCTGTACGGCCACTCCTTGCTCAATATGCTCTCGCCGCTCATCGGCACTTTTATAATGGCTTTATATAAACTGGGATGTTCTTTCGCGAACGCCCTGTACGCTTTTGCGGCCGCTTTGAGGGCTTCGTCCCGGTCCTTGCCTTTCACCGCCCCGGCCAGCGCGGCGTTGAGCATTTCAATCGCTTTCAGCCCTATTCCGATCCTGATTTCTTCAATTCCGTCGATGTGATTGTATAAAGAAGCGGCTTTTACGTTCAATTTTGCCGCGAGTTCCCTCAGGGAAAGCTGTTCGTCACCCGCTTGCTCGATTAACCGTACCGCTTCTTCAACGACCATTTCTTTATTCAGGCCCTGCCTTGGCATCATATACCTCCAAAAACTAACGATGTTAGTATTTATGATAACACCGTTTCCGCCATAAGTCAATATGGCGGTCCCTGCCTGCCTTGTATTTTAACGGAACACCGATTGGGGAAAGAAAGGAATGCTTCCGGTTTTTACGGGAAGCCGGTCAAACACCGCGAGGAACGGCTCCCCCGCCGCAAAATTCGGCCCCGTCAGGGCCCGTAGTGCGTCGCCACGCCGATAAACAGGAAGATGCACGCCGCCAGGAGCGCCGCAAGCTGGAGCTTCCACGTCCACCTGATCCATTTGGGGTAGGTGACGACGGTGAGGCCCAGGCAGATGAGCAGCACCGGGTTGGTGGGGTAAAGCATGTTGGAGAACCCGTCGCCGAAGCAGAAGGCGAGCACGGAGGTCTGCCGCGTGACGCCCACAAGCTCGGACAGCGGCGCGATCAGCGGCATCACGAGAAACGCCTTGGCGGACGAGGAGCCCACGAAAAGCTCCAGCAGCAGGATCAGCAGGTAAACGAGCAGGATCGCCAGAAAGGGCGAGGTCTTCGAGATCGCGCCCGCGGCGTGGTAGAGGACGGTATCCATAATGCCGCCCGCGCTGATGATGAACTTGACGCTCATCGCCATCAAAATCAAGAGGATGCCGGGGGCGATGCCCGCGCAGCTCGCGCCGAACACCTGGCGGCGTTTTTTGCCCGGGACGCCCGCCGCCCGCGCGGACAGGAACCCGCCCAGCAGGAACAGCAGCCCGATCACGGGAAGCTGCACGTCGCTAAGGCCCGGCAGGAAGTAGCCGAGCACGATCAATACCAATACCAGCAGCACGAAAACGCCGAACAGCAGCAGCGCGCGGTTGAGCTTTTTGAGCTCCTCCGGCGTTTTTTCGCTAAGCGTCCCGGCGCCCGCGGCGTACTTTTCGCGCAACGCGCCGTCCTCCCCGTGCACGAGGGATTTTTCGGGGTTTTTCTCGATCTTTCGCGCGTAGCGCAGCAGGAAAAAGATCAGCAGCGCGTAATAGAACAGGAAGATGAGGATGCGGAACCCCGCGCCCGAATACGGCGGAAGATCGGCGAGCCGCTGCGTGATGGCGATGGAAAAGGGGTTGGTGATGGCCGCCGTAAAGCCGAAGCAGGAGGCGAGCATGCTCATGCCCAGGCCCAGGAGGGAATCCCACCCCAGGCTGTACGAGAGCGCGATCATGATGGGCACCAGCGCGACGTTTTCCTCAAACGTGCCCAGCACCGCCCCCATGAGCATGAAGAAGAATACGACCGCCGCGAGCAGCAGGTACTTCTGTTTGGCGAACCGGCCGACGATCCGCGCGAGCAGCGCCTCGATCACGCCGCTGCACTCCAGGAGCGAGAACGCGCCCGCGACCGCGAGCAGGAAGAGGATGATGACGATCACCGTCGCGGCGTCGGGCCCGGCGAGCACCTCGAACGGCGCCGTCAGCCACCGCCACGCCGGATAATCGGGCCGTTCCACCGTGTGGTAGGTGCCCTCCCGCACCACCGAGCGGCCGTCCACCGTCACCCTGTCGTAGCTGCCCGCCGGCACCACCTGCGTCAGGATTCCCGCCGCCAGCATCAGGACGGCGAGGATCACCACCGCCGTGACGAAGGTGCGCTTCCCTATTTTGATGGCCGCGTTGTTTTCCACGGTTTTTCCTCCCCGTTTTTCGCCCCGCGATTTTTATGTAGGAATGGATAACGGATGACAGCATAAAGAACATGTTAGTATTTTAATGAGTGAATATGCGAAAGTCAACGAGAGGAAAGATTTTCGGCGTAAAATGCCGTGCACGGCGGTTGTAATATGCCACGATATGGTAGATAATGAATGTGGGCCAATTCTTTTATGCATATCCGCATAGAACCGGTCCGTAAGGAGGTTTTTCGATGTTCGCGCTGCCTTCCTATACCGCGCCGGACTTTTCGGCCGCGCCGTTCGTCTCGGCGCCCTGCGCCGCGACCAGCCCCGCCCTTGGCGACGGCCTGCTGCCCGACAACTTCTATGCGACCACCATCTACCCCGAGTATTTCAAGATCGGCGGGGAATGGCGGCTGATCGACGCGCCACGCATGGATTGCTGCGTCGTCGTCGCCAACGGGCGGCCGCGCGCCGTGGAGGCGCGCCGTGTCAGGGCGGGGGACGCCGTCGTGGTGGGGCGCGCGGAGGATCTTTCCAACGGCGTTTTTATCCACCACACAGCCTTTCTGGGGGAAGCGGGGGAAACGCGCCAAGCCTTCGCCTTCCGCACCGGCCGCACCCGCGAATCCGCCTATTCCCGGGATTACGACGAGCTCTACAGCATCCTAAGGCACGACCGGGAGCACGGCTATATCGTGTGGGTGCTGGGCCCGGCCGTGGATTTTGACTACGACGCCCGCCACGCCATGACGGAATTGATCCGCGCCGGGTACGCCCACGCGCTCCTGGCCGGCAACGCCCTCGCCACCCACGACCTGGAGGCGGGCCTCTTCCACACCGGCCTGGGCCAGGATATCTACACCAAGGAGCTCAAGTACAACGGGCATTACCACCATCTGGAGACCATCAACCTCGCCCGCCGCGCCGGCTCCATCCCCGCGCTCCTGAAGCAATACAACATTACGGACGGCATTATGGCCGCCTGCGCGCACAAGGGGGTCCCCGCCGTGCTTTGCGGCTCCATCCGCGACGACGGGCCCCTGCCCGGCGTGATCGCCGACGTGTACGGGGCTCAGGACGCCATGCGGGAGCATACCCTCCGCGCCACCACCGTAGTCGCCCTCGCGACGCAGCTGCACACCATCGCCACCGGCAACATGACCCCCTCCTGGCAGCTCGTGGACGGCCGGGTGCGCCCCGTCTATTTCTACACCGTGGACATTTCGGAGTTCGCCGTCGGCAAGCTCAGGGACCGCGGCAGCCTCAGCGTCAACAGCATCGTCACCAATGTGCAGGATTTCCTTGTGAACATGGCGAGAAATCTGATTGGGTAAAAAAGGGATTACTCTTTTGCCCCATTTTCTTCGGTAATTGGCGGGAGAAAGCCTCCCGCCTAAAAGTATCGCCGCCTGCGGCGTCGACGAGGGATTATTTTATTTAATAGCGGGAGGGCTCTCAACGCAGTTCGCAATGGTTGCGTTGCGTCGCGGCGGGAGCCGCTTCCTTGCGCGCCCTTGCTCACTGGGCCTGCGCCTCGCTTTTCCCCGCCACAGGCGGCGCTCGGCTCCGCCCCCCGCGCCCCCTGGGTACAGCGGGATCCCGACTCAGCTCGCAAGATTGTACTGCGTCGCGGCAAAGCCGCTTCCGAACGAAAACGGGCTGCCGTAGGGAATACGGCAGCCCGTGGAGGTTTTGCGAAATTTAGTTCAAAGCGTCCTTGAAGGCCTTGCCGGCCTTGAAAGAAGGCGCTTTGGAGGCGGGGATGTCGATCTCCGCGCCGGTCATGGGGTTGTGGCCCTTGCGTGCTTCGCGGCTCTTGACTTCAAATACGCCGAAACCAACCATCTGAACCTTTTCGCCGGCCTTGAGGGAATCGGTCACGGTGGAGACAAAGGCGTTGAGCGCCTTTTCGGCATCCTTCTTGGAGAGCTCGCTCTTCTGCGCCACGGCAGCGATCAGATCCGTTTTGTTCATACGTAAAATATCCTCCTTAATTGTGTCAAGCTTTCGTTCAGCATCATATGCCGAAACCTATTGTATCAGCCTTTTTGCCGATATACAAGCCCTTTACGGCTTATTTTTGCCTATTTTCGGCACTTTTAACAGCTTGCCAGAGCATTTCCTGATCCCCGAGGGGCATGCCTTCGAGCGAACGCCCCTCCTCCTTCGCAAGGGACTCCATCGCCGCGAACCGGCGGAGGAATTTCTCGGAGGCGAGGGTGAGCGTTTCTTCGGGGTCCAGGTGCAAGAGACGCGCGACGTTTACCGCCGCGAACAGCAGATCGCCCAGCTCTTCCGCGACGTTTCCGCCCTCGTTCATGGCCTCTGCGAGCTCACTCGCCTCCTCCGGGATCTTCAGGTACGCCTCGTAGGCGTCGGGCCAGTCGAACCCCACCTGCGCGGCCTTTTTCTGCAGCTTGCAGGCGCGCATGAGCGCGGGCAGGTTCCTGGGCACGGCGCGGAGCACCTCGGTCTGCGTTTCAAAGTGCTTTTCCGTCTTTTTGAGCTCCTCCCAGCGCGTGACCACCGCGTCGGCGGTATCGGCCCTGCCCGTGCCGAAGATGTGCGGGTGGCGGTAGATGAGCTTCCGTACGATGCCGGTGGTGACGTCCCGCCCCGTAAACCGCCGCTGCTCCGCCGCGATCTCGGCGTGGAACACGCACTGGAGCAGCACGTCGCCCAGTTCCTCGCACAGCGCGTCGTCGTCGCCCGTATCGATGGCGTCCAGCACCTCGTAGCATTCCTCGATCAGGTTCTTTTTGAGGCTCTCGTGGGTCTGCTCCCTGTCCCACAGGCAGCCGCCCGGCGCGCGCAGCCGGTGCATGATCGCCTCCAGCTCGCCGTAGCCGAAGCGGTTGAGCGAAAGAAGCTCCGCGGGCGGTATGAGCAGCACCGTCGTCGCGTGGAAGCCGGACTGCCTGTCCAGCTCGTAAAGCGGCAGGGAAACCGGCGCGTACGCGCCCGCCTCGTCCATCCTGCACAGCAGCACGGGGTGCGCGTCGGGATAGTATTCGAGAAGCGCCAGCTTGACGTCCCCCGCGCGAAGGGGGGTATCTACTTCCTCCACCGCGAGCGGCGCCGAGGGATCGGGCGGCGCGGGCAGCGCGCCCGCCGTGCACACGGCGTATCTGTCCGCGCCGAGCCCCGCCGCCGCGAGCGCCGCCTCCGCGTACCCCGCGCCGGGCAGCCGCCTGAGCGCGACACCTTTCGCCTTCGCCTTTTCCGAGAGCGCGGCGTCCGCGTCCCCCATGCCCCGTCCCGGCACGGCGTAAACGACGTCGCCCTCTTTGCAGGCGTCGAGGAGCCTGTCCGCGATGCGCGCGTGCAAAGCGTCGAAATCCTCCGCCTGCTCGTACAGGTCGTCCATGGTGGTGTAAGGGAGCCCCGCAAGCGGCGCGGCGCAGGGCGTGCTGCCGGTCTGCACGAACAGCCGCCGCGCCCCTCTGCAGGCGGCAAGCGCCGCCGCTGTGATGGATTCCGGCGTCGACAGCGCCGCGATGGTCAATGTGGACACGGATAGACCTCCTTATATTGGGATCAAGGTACGCTTCTTTTCTTTCGGCGGGAAAGAAAAGAAGCAAAAGAAAGCGAAACCTATTTTGGGGCGGGGGCCATAAGGAGCCCGCCATACTCATCTCTTTTTGGCCAGCAGCCACCCGAGCTTTTCGCCGCCGGGCAGGAAGGCGAGGTCCTCGGGGCTGAACATTTTGAGCGCTATCGCCAGTATACCATAGACGAGCACGCCCACCAAGACGGAACCGAGCGTGGAGACCGCCGTGCTCGCGTGGATAGAGAGGACGCGATAGAGCGCGCTGACGAGGATCCCCATCAGCGCCGAGGACAGCATCGGCTTGCCGAACACGTCGTAGAGGTTCAGGCTGAGGCCGGCCTGGCGCACCAGCGCGGCGGCGTCGAGGATCCCCGCCGCGGCGTAGCAGACGACGGTGGAGACGGCTGCGCCCTCTATATTGAGCGCGGGGTTGCGGGTCAGCGTGAACAGCGTTACGAGCTTGAGGACGCCGCCGATCAAAAGGTTGACGACCGGGATCGACGGCTTGCCGATCCCCTGCAGAAGCCCCGTGAGCGTCTGCACCAGGGAGAGGAACACCACGCCCACCGACGCCGTGCGCAATAGCGCCGCGGCCACTTCAAGCTGCGCCGGGCTCAGCGTGCCGAAAAGCATTGTCAGGATGGGCTCGGCAAGCGCGAACAGGCCCACCGCGCAGGGGGTGCCGATCACGAACGCGAGCTTCATGCCAGTGCGGGAAGCGGCGCGGACCTTACCCATATCCCTGCGCGCCATAAAGGAGGAAATGGCGGGCACCAGGCTGATGGCGAGCGCCGAGGTCAGCACGGCGGGCATGTTGATGAGCGGCGTCACGAAGGAATATAAAAGCGCGTACGCTTCCCCGGCCGCGGCCACGGTGTAGCCCGTGCTTTCGAGCAGCCGTATGATGAAAGCGCCGTCCACGATGCCCATGATGGGCATGATGGACGCGCCGATCGTCACCGGGATCGCGATGGCGAATATCTTTTTGCTGAGCGCGCCGAAGGAGCTTGTTTCCCCCGTGCGGGGCGCGCTGGCCGGCCGCGCAGCGAATTCTTTCCGGCGCCGCAGGTAAAAGAGCCAGATCACGATGAGCGCCAGAAGCTCCGACGCGCTCACCCCGACGAGCGCGCCCATGGCGGCGTACTCGGGTCCCTTGGGGAGGAGCTTATATGCGAGCGTAAAGCCGAAAACGAGCTTGCCCGCCTGCTCGGCGATCTGGGAGACCGCGGTGCCCGTCATGTGCTGCATGCCCTGCAGGAACCCGCGATAGGCGCACATGAGCGAAACGAACAGCAGCGCGGGCGAAAGCGCGCGGAAGGAAAGCGCCTGCCGCGCGATCTCCTCCTTCGCGTGGGCGGGGTAGGAGACCGAGGCGAGCGCGTCCGCGCCGAAGAACATGATCAAAAAAGTGGCAAGGCCGATGATGAGCAGGAGCTTTTGCGCCGCGGCGAAGATCTTGCGCGCGCCGATGGCATCCCCGAGCGTCACCCGCTCGGACACCAGCTTGGAGATCGCGGTCGGAAGGCCCGCCGAGGAGATTACCAAGAGCCACGTGTAGTAGCGGTATACGATATCGTAGTACCGCATGCCCTCCACGCCCACGATGTTGTTGAGGGGGATGCGGTACACCGCGCCGATGAATTTTACGATCAGGCCCGCCAGCGCCAGCACCGCGGCGCCCTTCACGAAGGACTTCTTTTCCATTCGACGCCCCTTTTCTTCCATCTTTCCAGTATATCGGCCGCAGCAGGAAATAATGAATCGGGTTGCGGGGAGGGGACGCCGCCTTTCTTTCACGGGAAAGAAAAGCGGCAAAAGAAAGCGCGGATGAATGCCCTCCGTTTCTTCGGAAAGTCCTGCACCATTGCGCTTCCGGCCCCGGGCCGATATAATGAAAGCTGTTAAAAAGGCGAAAAAGTTCGATATAGGGTAGGTACTGGATTATGAAACTCGGCGTCGTAGGGCTCCCCAACGTGGGGAAAAGCACGCTGTTCAACGCGATCACGCAGGCGGGGGCGCAGGCGGCGAATTACCCCTTCTGCACCATCGAGCCCAACGTCGGCATGGTTGCCGTGCCGGACGAGCGGCTCCAGGTGCTTGCGAAAATGCACAACCCCGAGAAGATCACGCCCACCACCATCGAGTTCGTGGATATCGCGGGGCTCGTGAAGGGCGCGTCCCGCGGGGAAGGGCTCGGGAACCGCTTTTTGGCGCACATCCGCGAGGTGGACGCCGTGGTGCACGTGGTGCGCTGCTTCGATGACGAGAACATCGTGCATGTGGACGGCTCGGTGAACCCCGTGCGGGATATGGAGACCATCAACCTTGAGCTGATCTTCGCCGATATGGAAACGGTGGAAAAACGGCTGGACCGCGCCCGCAAGAACGCGAAGGGCGGCGACAAGGCGGCGCTTCACGAGGCCGCGCTCTTTGAGCGGGCCTACGCACATCTGGAAAGCGGCAAGCCCGCGCGCATGCTCCCCGAAGAAGCCCTGGAGCTTTGCCGGCAGAACTTCCTGCTTACCGCCAAGCCCGTCATCTACGTGGCCAACATCCGCGAGGAGGAGATCGGGGCACCCCATCTTCCCTATGTGGAGGCGCTCTACCAGGAGGCCGCGAAGGAGGGGGCGGAGGCCGTCACCATCTGCGCGCGCGTGGAGGAGGAGCTTGCGTCCCTGGAGCCCGATGAAAAGACGGCGTTTTTGGAGGAAATGGGCATCGGGGAGAGCGGGCTCGATCAGCTCGTGAAGGCGTGCTACCGGCTGCTGGGCCTTGTGAGCTACCTGACGGCCGGGCCCAAGGAGGTGCGCGCCTGGACCATCGAGAAGGGCACCAAGGCGCCGCAGGCGGCCGGGAAGATCCATTCCGACTTTGAGCGCGGGTTCATCCGCGCCGAGGTGGTGCCTTACGATACGCTCATCCGGTACGGCTCCATGCAGGCGTGCAAGGACAGGGGGCTGGTCCGCTCGGAGGGCAAGGAGTACGTGATGCAGGACGGGGATATCGTTCTCTTTCATTTCAACGTATAGTCAAAAAAGCGGCTGCGCCATTTTTTTGAGTTGGCAGGAACCGCCTGCGCCTTCGGCGCGGCCGGCGGTTCCTGTAGGGAAAGAAAGCCTGCGGCTTTCATCCGTTCCGGCGTACACGCCGCCGGAGCCGGAACGGAAGTCAAGGGGCCGCGGCCCCTTGACAATCCCTGGGTTTTTGATACTTTGCTCCGGGGGAACCCGGGGATGTAAACAAAATGAGAATACGGGCCGATTTTGCCCACAAATCGACACGGTTTTGATACAATATACGCGAAGTTGGCAAAGGGCTGGATAAACGGGCGAAGGCTGCGCCGTTTCGCCGCCTGAAAAGGCGGTTCCCGCTGCCAGCCGTACACAAAAGGGTAAAGGGGAGATACTATGCGAAGAACGATCAGCGCCGTGCTGCTCACGCTCCTGCTGCTGGCGGCCATACCGTTCGGCGGGGCGCGCACAGCGCAGGCGGCGGACTATTCCAATGTGCGCGTGCTGCTTTCCATCGGCAGCGTCAACACGCTGACCATTCCCTTCAGCGGAAGCTATTTTCTCCAGGAAAACGGCGCGAGCTTTTCGGGGGGCACGCTTACGGTGCAGGTGGCCGGCAACCAGCTTGTCGTCTCGCATTCCTCCAAGGGGCAGATCTATCAGGGCGGCTCGGTCAGCATCATGCGCGAGCATATCTCCCCTTCCGCGGGCAGCTTCAAGCTTGCGACCTCCGGCGTGACGCGCTCGTTTTTAGGGCACCTCACGCTCAAATACTACAACGGCTATATCCGCGCCGTCAACACCGTGCCGTTGCCGCATTATCTCTACGGCGTCGTCGCGTATGAAATGAGCAACACCTTCCCGCTCGAGGCGCTCAAGGCGCAGGCGGTCGCCGCCAAGTGCTACGTGCTTTCCGGCCTTGCCGGCAGCGGCGATTACGATATCGGCGATACCGCCACCGATCAGGTCTACAAGGGCTACAATTCGAGCTATACCAACGTGATCAGCGCCGTGGACGCCACCTATAACACGGGCCTCTACTACGGCGGCAGGATCCTGCGCGCATATTTCGCCGCCTCCAACGGCGGCGCCACCATACTCCCCTCCGACGCGTGGAGCGGCACCGACCGTTACCAGTGGGACGGGGCGTATGCCCGCGTGACGGACCCCTACGATACGGCCAACCCCGAAACCGTGCAGGAGTCGCTGCTCTTCCCCGCCAACGGGGACGGCGGCGGCATGTCCGCGGCGCTCTCCAATTACCTGCGCGCGGTGGCTTCCCAGGCGCTGCTGTCCACCAATCAGATCCCCGCGGGCAGCGTGGTGGTGGGAATCCAGGCCATAACGGCGCTTTCCGTTACCAGCAGCAGCGTGGCGACCATCGCCATGACGCCCGTCGTGCAGCTTGCGGACGGCACCACGACGGCGGTGAGCCTGCAATGCGCCTTCTACCTGAACGATCTCGTGACCAACGGCGCGATGACGGCCTCCGAATCGCTCCGGCTCTATACCGTCACCCAGGCGGCCAACGGCTTCACCCTCACCCGCGGCCGGTACGGCCACGGCGTGGGCCTGTCGCAGCGCGGTGCGCAGCAGATGGCGAAAACCGGCTGGAACTACACGCAGATCCTTCAGTTCTATTATCCCGGCGCCTCCCTCCAGCAGATGGGGCTTACGGCCCCCGCCGACCCAGTGAAGCCCGCGGACACCACCGTGCCCAGCCTGGGCACGCCCATCGCCACGGCGGTGACGACCGCCGCCGTCAACATGCGTGAAAAGGCCAGCGCCTCCTCCACGCTGTTGGGCTCGCTCCAAAAGGGCGTCAGCCTGAACGTGTACGCGGAGGAGAACGGCTTCTCCCTCACGCAGGTCAACGGCGTGACCTGCTACGTCTCCAACAGCTACCTGGCCATTACGCCGGTTTCCTCCGACGGCACGGCGCAGACCCCGGATACCTCCGGCGGCACGGGGAGCGGAACAAAGACCGTCGTCGCCTACGGCACGGTGAACGCTTCCACCCTCAACCTCAGGTCCGACGCCTCCACCTCGGGCGCCGTGCTCGCAAGGCTGACGCGGGGCGCCGCCCTCAATATCTACGGCATCACCCAGGACGGCGCGTGGTACTACTGCAACACCAGCGGCATGGACGGCTATGTCAGCGCCCAGTATGTGGCGCTGAGCAGCGCCCCCGCAACGACGGCGCCCCCCGCCACTACGGGCACCGCGGCCGCGTCGATCCCCGCGGGCTCCGCGGCGGTGACGGTGAGCGACGGCGTGCCCCTGCGCACCACGCCCTCCCTTTCGGGCTCCATCCTCATCGGGATCGCCAAGGGTTCAACGGTGACGGTGCTGGGCGAAGCGAACGGCTTCTACGCCGTGCAGTATAACGGCGTGCAGGGCTACGTCTCCAAGGAATTTCTCGCCGCCGCATCCACAGGGTCCGTGCCCTCGAATACGGATACAGGCGCCGGCGCTACGGCGGGCAGCGGCGTGACGACGGGTGCCGTCAACCTGCGCAAGGGCGCAGGCACGAGCTATTCCATCATCAAGAAGCTCGCGAAGGGCACGGAGCTTACGCTGTACTCGCTCTCCAACGGGTGGTACAAGGTCAGCGCGGGCGGCACCGAGGGATACGTGAGCAAGGACTACGTAAAGGAGACCGCGGCCGCGAGCGGCACCGGCGGCGGCACCGCCGCCTCCGCATGGACGGGCGTCGTGGTCAACGAGTGGGTGCGCATGCGCTCCACGCCCGATCTTTCCACGCAGGGCAATATCATCGCGGATTACGCCGTCGGCACGAAGGTGACGATCCTTGCGCAAACCACGAACAACTTCTACCAGGTATCCGTCAACGGCGTCACGGGCTACATGAGCAAGGATTTCGTGCAGGTGACGGGCCAGGCCTCCGATACCTCCGCCGCCTCCGGCAGCGCGAGCACGGAGAAGACCGGCGTCACCACCGCCAGCGTCTACCTGCGCTCTGGCGCGTCGGGCAGCAAATCCATCCTCAAGACGCTCACCAAGGGCACCGCGGTGACGATCCTCGGCTCCTCGGGCGATTATTACAAGGTGCAGGCGGGCTCAAAAACGGGCTACGCGGTGAAAAAGTACATATCCGTGAAGTAAACCGAAACTCCGTACGAATCCGCATGGCCGCCGGCGATCCAGCTCAGGATCCGCCGGCGGCTTTCGTCTGCCGGAGGGTATGCGTCGCGTGCGTTCCGCGCATACTATTCCCTGCATATCCATCAAAGCAAAGGAGAGAGCGCATGTTCGATAAAGACAGACTGCCGGCCGACGCGCAGCAATATTTCAACTCGCTGCCGCTGTTTTTGCAGGAATCCATCATCCAGACCGGCGTAGAGCTCACCACCAAGCAGGAACTCGTCGACTTCTGCGAGTACGTGGACCACGACAATCCATAGCCGTTCGAATGCCGCAGGCATTCGAACGGGTCGCTGCGGCGGGTTTTCTCACGGTTGCCTGAAACCGCCTGCGGCGGTTTCAGGCAACCGTGCAAGGGGTCAAAACCGGCGTACACGCCGCCGGTTTTGACGGATTGTATTGCGTTTCCTAAGTTTCTTGCGCGGGCGGGATGACGGAGCATCCCGCCAACAGTGGACTTTATGACGAAAAGATTGAGGGCCGCCCGTTTCGTTCGGGCGGCCCTCAGAGTGTCGACAAGGTCTCGGGACAGCTTTTATTATGCAAGAACGCAAACAGGAGCTGCATAGCGGGACGCTCCGCCGTCCCCGCTGAAACCCTAAAACTTAGGAAACACAATAAGATCCGTCCAAGCTGACGACATGTGCGTCAGCTTGGACACCTTGCATGCAGGCCTGCTACGCCAGGCCTGCATGAGAAAAACCGTCGACAAACCCCTCCGGGGTTTGTCGACGGCCTGAGGGCCGCCCGTTTCGTTCGGGCGGCCCTCGGCATTACGGAAACTCCGGGGATTGTTAAGGGGCCGCAGCCCCTTAACGTTAATCCGGCTTCGGCGGCGTGTACGCCGAAACGGATGAAAGCCGCAGGCTTTCTTTCCTCTCAGGAACCGCCGGCCGCACCGGAGGTGCAGGCGGTTCCTGCCAACTCAAAAAAGTGGCGCAGCCACTTTTTTGACCGTTAGGCCATCGGTGTGACCTCGTACATCCACTTTTCGCAGTCTTCCACATTGCGGGAGAGCTCGCGGATGTAGGTGCTCAGGCTGCTGACCTTTGTGACGGAGGTCAGGCCCAGGAATTCGCGGTTGACGTCCATCAGCTGCCGGAAGTAGCCCAGGAGCGTCGTGAAGCGCTCGCGCTGCGCGGAGAGCTCCTGCTTCTGATCGCTGAGCTGCGCTTTGAGCTCCTGGTTCTCCTCCATCAGCGCGGCGATGTCCTCGCCGCCGCTCATGGCCTGCAGGCGCTGCTGCGCGGCGACGCCCTTCGCGGCGGAAACCGCCAAAGCGCCCAGGCTTTCAAAGAAGGCGGATACGTCCAGCCCTTCCACGCGGTCAAGCTGGTTGACGACGCCGCCCACCACGTCGAGTAAGCTGCCCGCCTGCTTGCGCGGCCTTCCGGCCCGGCGGACGGGCGCCGCCTTTTCAAAGGGATCGAAGGCGGGCTGCCCCTGCTCGCGCAGCTCGCGGGCTACGCGGCGCACCAGGGCGGGGTTGCTCTTGAGGAGGGAGCGGTACTTGTTCTGGTAGCGCAGCATGGCGCGGTTGTCGCCGTCGCCCATCTGGAGCGTGCAGGCGCGCACCGAGACGCCCCGGGCCTGCGCGCTGAGCACGGCGACAAGGAGCTTGTGGATCTCCTCCTCGCTGAAAGGAACGAACGCGGGGTTGTGCGGAAGCTGCGCGCTTTCGCCGCCCTCCTGCTTGACGCGCGCGTAGTAATAATTGCGGATGCTATTGGGACGGCGGCCCGTGCGCGCGGCCACCTCGTCGAATACCGCCTTGAGGGGAGCCCCGTCTGCGCGGGCGCTCTTGACGGCCTCGAACAGCAGCGAATCCTCCTCAGCGCTCCAGCCCAGACGGGCGGAGTGTTGCTGTGTGTATTTCTGGTTTTCTACAGTCATGCTTGATCTCTCCCCTGTCATACTTTGGATGCAGTGAGTATTGCCATGCCAAACAGGTTTATACCTGCATGCGGAAAATGAATTTTCGGCAATATGTCCCGCAATGGCGCGAAATCACGGCGATGATAGCTATTTCATAGCTAAATCTATGCGCGTCGCCGCATGGAAATGAAATGGACGCGGGAAAAAATGAAAGGTATGCCCCTTTTCTTTAATGGAAAACAGAAGGAATATAAAACGGTTTGCATAGCGCAATGACAGGATATTTCCCGAAAAGGGAGAGAAACGCCCCGGGACGCGGGAAAAAGCGCGTATCCCGGAAAAAGGCCGGTTTCTCTTTTCCCGGCCGCGGTGTTGTGCTACGATGGGGGTGTGAAAACCGGGCGGAGCGCCCGCGCACGAAACGGCCCCGCGGCCGCCGGGCGGGCACATAGTGCGCGGCGATGATTCGTAGAATAAAGAAAAGGAGGGTACTGCAATGGCGATTTCAGACAAATTGGGCAATGCGTTCAACAGGGCGAAAAGCGGAACCATCGCGGTTTCGCTGGAGGCGAAAAAGAAACTGAAAGAGTCGTCCATCAAGGGCGAGATTTCCGCGCTGGAATCCAAGATGTCTTCCGTATACACCCAGTTGGGCAAGGAAGCCTCTGCGGAGTGCTTCGACGAGCTGTACCGGAAGAACGACCGGCTGAAGGAGCTTTTGGATTCCGTGAGGGATTATCAGGACCAGGTCGCCGCCAAGGAGCGGGAACTGGAGGAGACAATGGCGCGTCTGGACGCGGAAATAGCGGCCGTCAAGGAAGGACCCGCGCCGGCCAGGGAAGCGCCCGCGGACCAGCCGCAGGAGGCGCAGGACGCGGAACGGCCCGCCCCGGACGCCGTATTCTGCAGCCAGTGCGGCGCAAAAAACAGCGTCGAATCCTCTTTCTGCAACCAGTGCGGCGCGAAGCTGGAGAAAAACTGAGGGGACGGTACTTTTCTTTCACGGGAAAGAAAAGTACCCAAAAGAAAGCGGAATCAGGCAGTATGGCAATCCAAAACAGGGCGGAAAGAATCCGTCCTGTTTTTTGAAATCCCTGATATACCCTCAGTGCTTTCTTTTGCTCCTTTTCTTTCTCACGAAAGAAAAGGAGCGTTCCCTATTTCGTATCCTTATGAAGGGAATCCCGGAAATGGTCGCTGTAGCGGAGCTCTCCCGAGGGGAGCACCCAAAGCGCCTCCACGCCGGGGAGGCCGTTCACGTACCGCATACCCTCGTCGAGAGGCATGTTGAAGACCGCGGTGGAAAGCGCGTCGGCAAGGCCGGAATCCCTGGTGAGGATGGTGACGGAACGGAAATAGGTTGTGGGGAAGAGGGTTTCGGGGTCGATCAGATGGTGGTAGCGCTTGCCGTCCACCACATAGTAACGCTCGTAATCGCCGCTGGTGACCAGGGACTGGCCGTCAAGGTCGACGTTAAGCAGCACCTTTTCCCGGGAATCCGGGTCCTGTACGCCGGCCTCGAAGGGGGTCCCCGCCTCGTCCTTCGCGCCGATGGCGCGGATATTGCCGCCGACGCTGAGCATGGCGTATTTGAGTCCGGCGGCCTCCAGGTCCTGCGCGACGCGCTCAGCGGCGTAGCCCTTGGCGACGGAGCCGACATCCAGGGACATCTCAGGGTCCTTCAGGTACACGGTGGAGGCGGCGGGGTCGATGACGACGTCCTCAATATTCGTATGTGCGCTGGCGGCTGTTAGCGCGGCAAGGGCGGGCAGGCGGGCGCCGTCCGGGTCGTTGATGCCGGCCTCGCGGTAATCGTGCCAGATTTTGAGGACCGCGCCCAGGGCGACGTTCATCTTGCCGTACGTTTTGCCGTACTGGTCTTTCGCGAAGGTCAAAAGGTCGATGATGCGCCGGTCCACCTTCACGGGGGCGACGCCCGCGTTGTCGTTGATTGTTTTGAGGTTGTTGAGGCCGGGATAGTCGTTGTAAATATCGTAGAGCTGGTGGTACTCCTTCAACTCGTCGTACAGCTTCTGCGTATAGGGCCGCACCTCGTCCTCGCTGTGCGCGTAGACGACCACGGTCGTCACGGTATCGAACAGGGACAAAAACTGCGCCTCAAAGCGCTTGAGCCGGGGCTCGCAGCCCGCGAGGGGGAGCGGCAGGAGAAGGCACAGCAGGAGCGCGAGCGTTCTTTTCATGGCAACCCTTTTCAAGACGGTATTTGTGCGTTGCGGCCGGTTGAAAAAGGGGCTGTAAACGTCTGCGCGTTTACAGCCCCTGCAACGCTTTTTCTGCTACTTCGCGGGGGCGGCGGTCGCCGTGGCGGCGGCCTTCCCGATGACGCCGATGAAGTCGGTTACATGGATGGTGACGGAACTGGTGAGGTCGGCGCCGGTGGGCTCGCCGCCTTCGCTCAGAGCGATGCCCTTGACGTCGTCAACGGTCTTGCCGGTCACGTACTTGGCAAACGCGTTCGCCTGCTCGTACCATTCCTTGCCGATGCCGGAGGAGCCCTTCATGTTGTAGCCCTCTTTTTTCTCCTGCTTGGTCTGGAACTCGGATTTGAGATCGGTCGTGATCTTGCCGGCAACGCTGATGCCGATGTTGGTCTGGGAAGCGTCGATATAGCAGCTGGTGATCTTGCCGCTCTTATCGAACGTGGTGGCGGTGTAGTGGGAGTACGCCTGCGCGGTGCCGTCCTTGTCCGCGGCGGCGTTCGTGGAGCTAGAGATGTTGGTGGTTACGCCCAGGCCCAGCGTATCGCCGGCCGTGGCGCCCAGATCCTGCGCGTTAGAAACGGCCTTGACAACGGCCGCGATGAAATCGCCCGCGTGGATGGTGACGGAGCTCGTAAGATCGGCGCCGCTGGGCTTGCCGTCCTCGGTGAGCGCGATGCCCTTGACGTCGTCAACCGTCTTGCCGATCACGTACGCGGCGAAGGCGTCCGCCTGCTCGTACCATTCCTTGCCGATGCCGGAGGCGCCCTTCATGTTGTAGCCCTCTTTGAGCTCCTGCTTGGTCTGGTAGGTGTTGTCAAGCGGGGTGGTGACGGCGCCGGTGGCGTCGAAGGCGATCTTGGTCTGCGCGACGTCGATCTTGCAGTTGACGATCTTGCCGTCCGAGTCTACCAGCACGGCGGCGACGGTGGAATCCACCTGCGCGTTGCCCGCCTTGTCGGCAGTGGGTTCGGTGGAACTGGAGATGGATGATACGACGCCCAGGCCCGTTTTCACGGTCTTTGCGCCGCAGCCGGTGAACAGCGCAGCCGCCAGCAGCAGCGACAGCGTCAGGGCAACATACTTCTTCATAGCTTCCTCCAAAATTCATTTATCCGCCGGCGGCTGCGCCGCCAAAGGATTTTGCTATCAGATAATAATTTAACAAATTGTACGGCATGTGTCTATCAGGAATAATTGGAAGTTCTTCATGGAATCAGGAGCCCCGGACCCATATTCCATGAAAACAGCCGGCAGTTTCTCTCCATGAACGAAAATGCCGGAAAATGGGTTTCCACTTCTTCATCCCATGATTTTGGACTTCTGGCTATCTCTTGCAATTCAACGCCGAAACATATGTACGGCGGGCCCCGAAAGTCTTGTAAGACAATTGTGAAAATGATACACTCATGCTATCCGAATGAATTTTTATGTCGAAAACCTGCTTGTATATTCCCTGTCAGACGGAAGGAGAGCATCATGATCCGCATCCTCAGGAAAGAAGAATGTCCCGAGGCAAAGGCGCTGGTTCGGCGCGTGTTCGATCAGTTTGTCGCGCCGGACTATACGGCGGAGGGCAGCGCTCGCTTTTACGGCTTTCTGGAGCAGGTAGGGGATACGGAAGGGGCGTTCGACCCCGGCGAGGAGTTTTTCGGCTACTTTATGGGGCGCGAGCTCGCGGGCGTGCTGCTCATGAGCAACTGCGAGCATATCCGCCTGCTCTACGTCGCGCCGGAGTACCAGCGCCGGGGCGTCGCGCGGGCGCTGTTCAATACCGCGCGCCAAGACGCCGTCGCGGCGCGGGCCGAGTACATCACCGTCAACGCCTCGCGCTACGGCCTCCCCGCCTGCGAACGGCTGGGTTTTCTGGCGACGGGCCCGGAGCAGGAGGTGGGCGGCATCCTGTCCACGCCCATGCGCTATACGCTCAACATCGCGTTCACGTTGCGGCCCTGGGGACCTTCGGACGCCGAAACGATCGCGCCGTTTGCAAATAACATCAAGATCGCGCGGAACCTGGGCATCGCCTTCCCACAGCCGTATACGGCGGAGGACGCGCGGCGCTACATCGCCCGCTGCATGGAAGCGGGGGAAGAGCAGGGGCTTTCGCGGGCGATCGTGGTGGACGGCCGACCGGTGGGCAGCATCGCGGTCGAGCTGGGCCGGGGCGTTTCCGAGAAAAGCGCGAAGATCGGGTTCTGGCTGGCCGAGCCGTACTGGGGGATGGGCATCATGGCCCGGGCGGTGCGCGAGATGAGCGAGCTCGCGTTTTCGACATACGACATCGTGCGCATCCACGCCGAGGTGTTCAGCGAAAACGTCGCGGCCTGCCGCGTACTGGAGCGGGCGGGCTTTACGTTCGAGGGCGCGCTGCGCAGCGCCGTTTACAGGAACTGCCGCATCATGGACGCCCACGTGTTCGCGCTGGTGCGCGAACAATTCCAGCCGCCTTCGCACCTGAACGCCACGATCGAGCCCGCGCGCGATCATCTTGCGGACGTCCGCGCGCTGTTCGAGGAGTACGCGGGGATGCTGGACATTATGGTCTATTTCGAATCCTTCGACGAGGAGCTGCAAAACCTGCCGGGCCAGTACGCGGAGCCCGCCGGAAGGCTGTACCTCGCGTACTGCGAGGGGGAGGCCATCGGCTGCGTCGCGCTGCGGCCCATCGACAGGGAACGGTGCGAATTGCGGCGTCTGTACGTGCGCCCGGCCTACCGGGGCATGCACATGGGCAGGCGGCTTACCGAGCGCGCGATCCAGGACGCGAAGGAGATCGGCTACTCGCAGATGCTGCTGGACACGCTGGATATGATCCAGGACAGCATCTCGCTGTTCCATAAGCTGGGCTTCGCGGAAACCGTGCCGTATTCGGGCGATGCGAAGCCGGGCCTGGTGTATATGGCGCTGGATCTGAGGCAGTAGGCTATAAAAGCCGCTCCGCCTCCGCAAGGCTGTACACCGGCGCTTTGCAGGCCGTGTTTTCGCATACGTAATACGCCGCGCCCTCCTGCGGATAGGGATACGCCGCCGCGAAGGGCGCTGTTTTTATGAGGGCGGGTTCGTTCGCGGGCGTTTTGACGAGGACGGCGAGCCCTTTTTTCGCGCTTTGCGAAAGACGCGCCGCGCTTAGCCAATCCCCTTCCTCGCGCGATACGACGATCAGCTCGGCCTTAGGATAGACCTCCTCGATCACGGCCAGAAGGCCGAAGCAATGGCCCGCTTTCCCGCGCGCCGCATGGGCGGCGACAAAGGAGAGCTGGCGTTCCGCCGCGCCGCGCCAGGCGGGTTCCCCCGTGAGCCGCCACAGACGCTCCAGCAGCAGCGCCGCCGCCGAATTCCCCGAGGGCAGCGCTCCGTCGTAAACGTCCTTCTGCCGGGCGATGAGCGGCGCGCCCTCCGCGCAGACGGAATAGAACCCGCTTTCGGCCGAGCCGAAGCCTTCCGCCATGCGCCCCGCGAGCTCCGCTGCGCGCGAAAGATATGCGGCGTCGAAGCAGGCGGCATAGAGCTCCGTCAGCGCCCAGCCGTAAAACGCGTAGTCCGAGAGTTGCCCGTCGTGATCGGCGCGGCCGTCACGGTAGCGGACGTACAGGCCGCCGTCCGGCCTGGCCAGCCGTTTTTCGATGTTCTGCTGCGCCGAAACCGCCGCGTCGAGATACTTTCGTTCGCCCAGGACGACGTAGGCGCGCGCCAGCGCCGCAATCATGAGCGCGTTCCAAGCGGTGAGCTGCTTGTCGTCGGTGGCGGGCGGCACCCGCGCGCTCCTGTAGCGGAACACGCGCTCCCGGAGTTCCAGCATGGCGGCGTCGGGCATCGGTGCGCCGCCGTGCCCCAGGAGATTGGGAATGCTCTTGCCCTCGAAATTCCCGCCCGCCGTGATGCCGTAGTACGCGCAGAACGCCTTCCCGTCCCGCTCCCCCAGCAAGGCCGTCAGTTCATCGGGCGTAAAGAGATAAAATTTTCCCTCCTCGCCTTCGCTATCCGCGTCCTCTGAGCAATAGAAACCGCCGTCGCGGCCGCGCAGCTCCCGCAGCGCGAAAGCGAGCGTTTCTTCCGCCGCATAGCGGAAGGCGGGGGTTCCCGCATCGGCGTATCCCTGAAGGTAAGCCATCGCGAGCAGGGCGTTGTCGTAGAGCATCTTTTCAAAATGCGGCGCCAGCCATTTTTTATCCGTGGAGTACCGCGCGAATCCGCCGCCGATATGGTCGAACAATCCCCCGGCGTACATGTGCGCGAGCGTCTCCTCCGCCTGCCGCGCAGGTTCCGCTTCCCCCGACCGCCTCGCGTATTCCATCAGGAACAGGATTATGTGCGGCATGGGGAACTTGGGCGCGGGCGAAAACCCGCCGTAACGCTCGTCAAACTCCTCGCCGATCTCCCTTGCGGCGTCCCGCAGCAGCGCCTTTGAGGGGGATTCCGCAGGCGGGCTCTGGGCGGCCTGCTCCCGCAAAAGGGCGGCGATGCCCGCCCCCCGCCTGCGCACCGCGTCCCGCTTGCTTTTCCACAGGTCCAGGATGGCGGGGAGAAGCTCCGTCAGGCCGCGGTAGCCCCCGCGGCTCTCCTTGGGGAGGTACGTGGCGGCGAAAAAGGGCTCCTGCTCCGGCGTCATGACGACGGTGAGCGGCCAGCCGCCCTGCCCCGTGAGCGCCTCGCAGACGGACATATACACGGCGTCGATATCGGGCCGCTCCTCGCGGTCCACCTTCACCGCGACAAAACCGGCGTTGAGAAGGGCGGCGACCTCCGCGTCCTCAAACGACTCCCGCTCCATCACATGGCACCAATGACAGGTACATTAAAGTAACCCAATTCAGCTATACCCAATAGATAGGAAAATCGGCTTATCTTGGGCTTTTGCTTCCGCAAAGGCTTCATTGCACCACGGCCACCAATCCACGGGATTGTGGGCATGTTGTAAAAGATAAGGCGATTTCTCGCTTATCAATCTATTGGGTATTCGAGTTGAATTTGTCACAGGGCATCACCTCCTTTTGCTATAAACTCTTATGTAGTATGCGCGGAAAGACAGAGACTAATGATGTTCCAAGCACCTCCACGACTGCCTTTTCTTTCAATTCGCGCTAGCGTGGCAATAATTGACGCGTTTGTCAATAGATTCGCAGACAAGGCGCTGGGAGTTCGTAGAGGTTACACGGGCGGCATCTCGGCCGTGGATACGAAAAGGTATTTTTAAGTTTGGCTGGTGTTTATATTTGTGTGACGATAAGCAATTTGAGTAAATAATGAGAAAGCAAGATTTTTGAACCCATCATCGTGACCATTGTTTTTATAAAAAAAGTATGTTAGTATGCAAACAAACATATAATTGGGGGCGAAAGAGTTGAGTGAGAAAGAGGACCGTTTTGGCGATTATTTGAAGCGGCTTATCAAAGAGGCAGGTCTGACGCAAACTTGCTTTTATAGACAACTCGGCATCAAAAAACCATATTTTTACGACATCATATCCGGGAGGGTTAAACCCCCTCCGTCACATTTACAGTTCAAGGCAATGGAAATCCTCCAAGCCGATGAGGAGACAAAAGAATGCTTTTTTAATTTGGCCGCAAAAGAGCGGGGCGAATTACCAGCCGACATATCAAAAATAATTGCAGATAACCCAAAAGCTATTCATGAGATTAGGAATGAGCTAAAATTATTAGTTGCCAATAATTAAACGGAGGAAAACAAATGTCCGCTCAAAGCAGTAAGAATATAAAGCGCATAGAATCTATCGTATCTATTCCTGAAGGTAAAATAGTAGATTTTCTAACCAAACGATTCGTAAATGATACTCCCGAAGAATATGTTAGGCAGAATATTGAAAAGGCTTTAATCCGACAATATAACTATCCGGTAACAGATTGCGAGCCAGAAGTATCAATCAAAGTTGGCTCAGCCAATAAGCGTGCGGATGTCGTGGTTTTTGAAGCTGGTTATTCACATAAACAAGAACATGTGTATATTCTCATAGAAACAAAGAAAGCAAAAACGAATCCTCATGGAAAGAAAGATGGAATTGAGCAATTAAAATCCTACATGGCTGCATGTTTGAACGCAAAGTTCGGATTATGGACCAATGGCGATGAGCGCTATTGCTTTGCCAAAAGGGAGAATGGTGGCGTTTTTATTTATGAAGAGATACCTGAAATTCCATCTTACGGGCAAACAGAGGCGGAAATATATAGACCTGAACGAAAAAATCTCCAAATAGCTACAGCAGATAATCTTTTATTTGCATTTAGACGTTGCCATAATTATATTGCTGGTAACGCTGGTATGCACAAAACAGATGCTTTTTGGGAGTTACTGAAAGTCATATTTGCTAAAATTGAAGATGAGCGTTCTGGGAAAATAAATTTCTATGTTACACCAAGTGAGCTCAAAAACCGCGCGGCGGCAAGTACAGCAAAGGCACGAATACAAAAACTATTTCAGACTCGTGTAGTCACTAAATATAGCACCATTTTTAATTCTGACGAAACAAGAACAATTGAGCTGTCTCCAGAGGTGTTAGCATATGTAGTGTCGCAGTTGCAAGGATATTCCCTTCTTGCGTCGCCAGTTGATGTTAAGGGCGTGGCATACGAAGAAATTGTTGGTTCGAATTTGCGTGGCGATCGAGGAGAGTTCTTTACTCCAAGGAATGCGTGTAGAATGGCAGTTGAAATGTTAAATCCTCAGCCAAACCAACGTGTTATAGATCCTGCGTGCGGTACTGGCGGGTTTTTAATAACTGCGATGAATCACGCTTTAAAAGAGCTTCATAACAATGAAGTTAAATTATGGGGAGATCCTGATAGCCCTACAAATTATGAATTAGAAGAATTGTATAGAAAACGCACAGAGTATTTATCAAATTACGTTTTTGGGCTCGATTTAAATCCGGCATTAATTCGTGCTGCAAAAATGAACATGGTTATGAATAATGATGGCGCAGGAGGTCTGTTCCGAGAGAATAGTCTTGCAAATCCTCATACTTGGGAACCGGAAACGGTTAATTCAATACGCTTAGGGAGCTTCGACTTAGTCTTCACAAATCCACCATTCGGTGCGAATATTCTTATTGATGACGTAAATATATTGACTCAATACGAGTTAGCTGCTGTATGGGATTTTGATGAGACTGGAAAGCTGAACATACGTAGAGACAGGTCGGGAGAGCCTATACTGCAAACAAACCAGCCCCCGGAAATTCTATTTATTGAAAGGTGTGTTCAGCTCCTTAAACCAGGAACAGGGAAGATGGCAATGGTAATTCCTAATGGTATATTGAACAATCCTTCTTTATGCTATGTTCGAAATTGGCTGTTACACAATGTTCAGATCCTTGCTGTCGTGGATATGCAGAGGGACCTGTTTCAACCGAAGAACGATACACAAACATCGATGTTATTGGTAAGAAGGCTGGATGAAAGCGAAAAACAACTTGCGGAATCTGGTAATATTAATTATCCCGTTTTTATGGCAGTAGCAGAGAAAATAGGCCATGATAAGCGCGGAGTGGTTCTATATAAGCGAGATGCAGATGGAAAGGAAATAATGTCGGATGTTGGAAACCAGGAAGAATCTATAGATCCGATTTCTGGAAGAACAGTCGCACATTCAGGATCGAAAGACAGGGTCGTTGATGATGATATGCCGGATGTTGTGAAGGCTTATAAGAAATGGCAGGATGAACTATGAAAATTGCTACAGTATACAGAAACGAAATTTCAAATAACACTCGATTAGATTCTTCTTTCTATCTTTCTACTGGAAATGCGGCATCTCGAAGGGTTAAAATGGCGATTGGTAGTGGAGCAAAGTACTTTTCGTTAAGCGATCCAACACTTGTTAACATATGGCAACCGAACCGCAACATATTATCTTATGCGGCGGAGGGCGAGCCATTCGCACCTTACTTGCAGCCGTATGATATTTTAGAGTATCTCCCAGAAGCAAGAACTAAAATTTCAATTGCAAGAAGTGATATCGAAGGTTTGAGAGTTCGTGAGGGTACGATATTACAAACTTGCTCCGGCAGAAATCTTGGGCCGCTTGTGATTGCTGATAAATATATCGAATCCTTTGTGTTTGGGAGCGATTTGATTAGAATTGATATTTTCGATAAAAAAGTACGCTTTTATATTTACGCTTTTTTAAATACGTGGATGGGTCAAGCTTTGTTGCATTCAAATAAAACAGGGTCGGTAATTGATCATCTGAGTGCACAAGATATAGCTGATATTTGCATTCCATATTGGGATGACGATCAGGTAAATGAAGTTGCATTGCTGATGGAAGAGGCATTCAATCACTATTCAAGGGCACGTTTGGAGCTCTCTGCATGCAAAGCGGCGTTTTTCAATGAGACAAAAATTGATATAAAACATAAAAGTCTTTCATCGGGGTGGATAATATCTATTTCAGATATTGCGGAAACCATGCGTGTTGATGCTGCGTATTATGATCCAAATACTAAGGAGACTTCTAAGCAACTTGCCCAAAATGGCGGGATTCCTTTGTATACCGTTGCAGATGTCGTAAAGCCAAGCGGTCGATATAAAACAAACTATGTTGAAAAAGAATATGGCTTTCCTATTGTGTCCGGACGACAACTGCTACAAGAACAGATCGTCGGACTCAAGTATCTGCCTAAGGCTTCAGCTAAGGCATACAGTAACTTTTCGCTGAAAAGGAATTGGATAGCCTATCCAGCTGATGGCAGAGTAGAAGGAAGGCTTGGTACTCCGGTTATGATTACTAAATCACGTGAAAACTGGTGTGCCAGTGGTCATGTTGGCCGCATCAAAGCCCATGAGGGAATCAACCCTGGCTATTTATACCTCGCTATATCGCATCCTGCAGTTCAGGCGCAAATATCCGCTTTGGCTTGCGGTTCAGTTGTTGACGCTGTGTACCCAGAAGATGTTGAAAAGATAGTTATTCCAAACATGATACCATTTTCATATAACAGAGTTGTTGATGCATGGGATGATTTTGATAGGGCAAACGCATTTAAGGAAGAAGCCTGTGATCTAATTCTTTCAAAATTTGAAAAATGATGCTTAAATTGTCCTTGTTACTTATAGAATTCTCAAATTCATTGATCTATTTGAATCACTGATAAATGCTATTCATCACTCATTCGTAAGGAGTTGGCAGTCAAAAAGAAATGAAAAATCTATTCAGGCACTCAGTGAGCAATCGCCGGGTGCTTTCCATTTGTGTATAAACACATTCCTCCGGGTTGAGAAATTGTCACATAATTCCACAGAATTGACTCGCTATTTAGTAAACGTAGAGCGAATAGTATCTACCAAAACAAAGGAGGTACATGCTATTCTAACCATTCTCGTCAACAGATTGGGAGAACAATTTTAACGACTATTGCGAAATTTGTCTTTGGAAGGCGTTTTTAGTCACCTCAAGCACTACCAAGTGGCTTCCTGCCTTAGTAGGATACACTCTGCCAAGAGCTCCGCTTTGGCGAGGGAGATTTCATTTGTTCTCACTTTTCTTGCCGCCGAGACGGGAAAAAGACACGCCAAGCCGTGAAGCGTCTTCTCAAGTTAACATACTGGACTTTCTGCAAAGTGCTGGAAGGCTATTTATACTCAATATCAATACTCGCATCGTTCCCATTCCTTGTCCAGATGATTTTCTCAATAATAGTCCTATATAGCTCGTTACGCTCCTTGGGGCTGCTGGCTGTAGCAATCTGCTCCCAAAAGGCATTGATACGATCAAGCCGATCCATAGAGGTTGCAAGCGTCATAGCCTTTATCTGCCGATTTAGGTCGGTAAGCTCGCCTTTTGTTTTGGCGATTTCGCCCGTCCATTTGTCGCGCCTGCTTAACCATTCGGCCCGTGTATAGTCTCCTAACTCATAGCTTTCATTTATGCGCTCAAGAGCCTTTTGCGCTCTTTCCAGCTGCCGTTCTTTATCTTCCAGCTCTAGCAGCAGCCGCTCTCTTAGCTTTTCCTCGGCTGCGTTATTTTCAATCAAGAATTGGTTTTTGTATTTTTCTATTTCTTCTAAGACCAATTCCTCAATGACGGATAATTTCACACCTTTGTTATCGCACTTGTTGCCGTAGGGGTCTTTATACCAACAGGGCTTCATCAACTCAAGCCCGTCCTCTTTTACAAGAAAGCTATGGGTATGACCACACTTTCCGCATTTAACCAAACCACTTAAAGCATAAACCCCTTCCCGCGCACGATAGGGTATCTTTTGCCTTGTATTCAACAATTCCTTGATCCTCTCATGTTCCTCTACGGTTTTAACGGCTTCATGGCGATTTTCAACCACAATCCATTCCTCCCTTGGGAGCATCTGAGCAGATTTTGCGTTAGGCTTCTTATGCCTATGACCATCACCAAATGACTTGTTGCTGATGACTTTGCCAAGATGCGTTTCATCCAACGCCAACCGATGAATCTGTGCTCCATGCCATAAGCCGCCTCGTGCTGATGGGATATGCTGATTGTTAAGCTCTTGCGCGATAGCAGCGTTAGTCGTCCCCGCTAAAATGGCTTCGATAATGTAACGGTAAGTCTTTAGCTTAACCTCGTTGACGACCAATCCTTTGGGATTGTATTTTTCAAGGTATCGCTGGTATTCATAGGGATAGGGAGGGGTTCCATTCGTCCAATCACCGCGCCGTGCGCCAATTCGCTTGCCCTGTCTTAAGCGCTTTTTGATCATCTTATATTCTTGCCGTGCGAAAAAGCCCTTAAAGTCGGCCATAGTGTCATGATCGTCATTGTTCAGATCCAACTCCATATCCGGCGTAATAATTAAAGTGTTGGATTTTTGGAAGGTCTTTTTTATTCGGTCTTGCTCCCCTAAATCCCCCCGGCTCAATCTATCATAATCCACGATGCAAACAGCATCGAATATTTCATCTTCAACATCCCGCAATAACTCTAGCATTTTAGGGCGCATATCGATGCTGTCGGATGTCCCTACCTCCGCATATTCGGTGTATGTATAGCCGCGCCTATTGCATAAATCAACTAGGACAGCACGATGCTTTTCTAAATCCTCATCGCTCTCTGCCCTTGATTTTCTAATATAGTTAGCGACATATTTCACGTCGCACTTCTCCATGAGCTATACCCCGTTTAAATGCTATTGGCTCTTCTGCAACCCATACTTTCTTGGCTATCAGCATAATCTTGATATAGCTGAAAGAGCTTGTCGCTAAAGCTGTTTATTGCTGCTTGGCTTGGGGAGTTAGAGGATAAAGTTATAGTTAAACCGTCTCTTTTAACGATTCTTTTCCTCATCTGATTATGAAAGCGTATGTTGAGTTCCGATTGCCTCATGGCGAATATAGCACCTTCCTCTCATGAAGTGTCTGCTATACCCTATATATAGAGCAGCCTGTGAAAAGTGCTTAAAAATGATCTGATGCTTTATGAACTGCCGGTTTCCAACTCATATTCCCTTACGAACTTATAAAATGTGTTGGGTTTAAGGCCAAGCCTACGCATGGCCTCAACGCCCGTAATTGCTTTGTTTGCCCATTGGCGATACACCGAACCGAATTCCAAAGGCCGCCCAATTTTAGGGCGGCCTAGCTGCTTTCCGTGCCTTTTAGCGGCATCTATTCCATCACGTTGCCGCTTGCGGATATTCTCGCGCTCGTTTTGCGCAACGTATGCCAAGATTTGCAAAACCAAATCAGCAATAAATTGTCCCGTCAGGCCAACTTCCGGCTGGATGCGCGTATCGAGTAGGGGCATGTCCAATACTGCGATGTGGCAATGCAACTCCTTTGTGATAACTCGCCATTCCTGCAATATCTCATTGTAGTTGCGGCCCAGCCGATCAATGCTCTGGACGATAATGGTATCGCCGCTGCGGAGGGAGTTTTTCATCGCCGTGTACTTCTCTCGGCAGAAGTCCTTGCCGCTCTGTTTGTCGATGAAAATATCCCTATCGCTGCTTACAAGCGCCGATAGGGCATCTATCTGCCGCTGCTCGTTCTGTTCCTTCGTGGATACCCTTGCGTACCCAAACACCTTGCTTTCCATGTCCCGCCCTCCTAAATCGACTGTGAACCGATTGTAGGGAAGCGTTGGAAAAAGTCAAGCCCGTAAGCAAATATTTATAAAACTGCTTACGGGCATTTTGAAATAGGGATTTCAACCTGCGAGGCGGTGTTTGAAAAGGTACGATTTTATAAACAACAAGGTTTTATATTCCTCAAAGAAAATCACGCTCTTATATGCCGTTATGTTCTAACGGATTTGAAAAATGCAGCCGAAAGAACACTTTTTGAGCAGATATATAGATATCTGAGTGGTGACCTCCCCAGGGCTCAAAAACGGCCGGCAGACCTTATTTTCTCTCCTTTGCCATTAATAAGAGTAAAGTCCTCTATGGCTAATGACCTTAGCGCCGATTCATCGCATGCAAAAATATCATATTCTGTTGGCGATCTGGTTTTGCCATCCGAGCAAGCGCATGGGACAAGAATGATGGAGTTGCGTTGCACCTGATTTATAACGCTAAGTGCTCCAAGAGGTTCGGGTATTAACGCCATTACCCGAATGCCGGGCTTGATGTAAAGAAATTTTTCGCAGTTGTCATCATGAATGATGAAGTTATCGAACTTAAAGTCAGATCCTTGAAACGCTTTGTGGTCTTGCGCGTATTCCCAGATCAGCTTTGCGCCCATTCCATAAGCGATTACCGGATATTCACTTTCCTTCAAACTCATAATAGCGTGCATGGTTTTTAAAAATGGATTGTCTCGTCTCATAATCGGCAAGTCCAGCTGTTCAAGCCTATCCCAAATGCGCTTATTATCCATGCACGCGTGCCAGAGCTTGCTTCCATGATCCAACAGGGTGTATATCGAGCAATTGTACTTATGGGTGTTTTTGTTATAGAGTTTTTCAATATGAATAAGTCGCTCTTTATTTAAGTTTTTGAGGCAATTGTGTACCGTATTGCGGGATAGCCGTAATCTCCTTGCTAGGGTTTCTTGGCTAACCATACAATGCCTGTCTTGGCTAATACGGCCGTTCTCATCTTTTTCATATGGGATAGAGGCTTCAAGATAGCAGTAGATTGTAAGCTCCCTATACCGTTTCGATTCCTCTAGCGCCTTTAAGTTTTCGTGTCTGATATAAACGTAAGTATACGGGTGGCACGGAGGATTCACTTTAATATTCAAAGTCGTTGTAACTGTTCTAATACTCTCACAGCTATATTGGATTATTCCTTCATAAAGTAATGCTTCCAAATAGCCTGTGATGGTTACCAGCTTGTTGCGCGTTATTCCAACCCACTCGCATATCATTTGAATATTTGTTGTTAGAGTATAAAACTTTGTTTGGTTAATAAGTAGATACAAGTAAACAATAAATAGTTTCCATCCCCCTAGATAGTGTCGTCAATAGATAGTGCTCCAAATTGCGATACAACGAATCTGAATGGCGGCGACAAACGAGGCGGTATTCTTGGCGTAACGGGTTGCAATGCCACGCCATCTCTTCAGGTGCAGA
>Ga0255336_100834_pt1 | contig 33497 bp, 33 predicted proteins | sample MeOH1_35cm_T3_17_FD_189102 | JGI IMG/M metagenome (GOLD analysis project Ga0255336, IMG submission 189102) | Sandy soil microbial communities from University of British Columbia, Vancouver, Canada - MeOH1_35cm_T3_179 | ecosystem: Engineered > Artificial ecosystem > Sand microcosm > Unclassified ...
TTGTACTTATTATATTATAAAATATGGAAGATAATACAACTGAAATTTAAACAGTTTACATTATTCTATTTATTTAAAAATTAATTGTTGATTATTCATAAAATACATTAACAAAAAGTTATTATTACTGTATAATAGATTATATTACCAATAATGACAATTTAACAAATATTTTTACATAATTTTACCTAGGAATATTAGTGATTAAACATTTGATAATTGTTATGCGTTCCAGAGAAATACAGAAGGCTGAGCAATTAATAATTGTTATGTACCCCAAAGAAATACAGAAGGCTGAACAATTAATAATTGTTCAGTGTAAAAAAGGAATACAGGAGGGTTATATATGAAAGGTACTGTAGTGGCAACTTGGATGAAGACAAGCAGAAAATTATATGGAGATTCAGTAGTAGACAAGGCCATGGAGGCTGGCGGGTGGAGCAGCGGAAAAATTTTTTCACCTGCTGAAAATGTTGATGATGATAAGATCAAACAGATGATTACATCCATTGCAAAGAGCCAAAATATAGATATTAAAGATTTGTGGAGGAGCATTGGAAGATACAATTTAAAATCCTTTGCTGAAGACTTTCCAGCTTTCTTTGAACATGAAAATTTATACTCCTTTTTAAAGTCAATGTATGATGTACATATAGTTATGGTTAAAAGACTTCCAGGGGCTAAACCTCCACTTGTAGTAATTGAGCCTATTTCAAATAATGAAGCCATATTTAGATATGAATCAAAACGTGGTATGTTTGATTATTTTTTAGGTATGCTTGATGGAGCTATAGAAACCTTTAGCGAAAAGGTAGTCATTGATGAAGTTGAAAGAGGCAGCAATTCCTTAAAGCTTAAACTTACCTTTGAAAAAAATATTTTATATAAGAAAAAATATAAACTTAATAAAATTTTATCTTTAGGCTTTATAAGAAGTTTTGGAGCTAAAGTTTCTGTGTTCACCTTTGTTATTTCAGCAGCGGGACTTATTCCAATTATGGGGACAAGTAATATTGTGAAAGCATTATTAGGTGCTTTAATACCAGCTGCTGCTTCATTTATAGCTTCCTCAGCTTTAGTAAGACCAAAGAAGCTATTAGAAGAAAGTATATTAAAACTTAATAATAGTGACTTTGTAGAAGACATGGAGATAATAACAGGAGATTTCTTCGAAGATTTAATAATGAACCTTACAAATCATAAGAAAGCAGTTAGAGCTGACTTTGTTGGCTTCAAGGGTGTAACAGATGAAATGGACACCTTTGCTGATAAGATTAATATTATAACTACTTCAATGAATCAAACTTCTGAAGAAATTACAGGAGTGGTTGAGCAAGTTGCAGATAGTTCAGTTAGTCAGGCTGAAAATACTGAAAAGGCTGTTTCAATTTTAAATGATAATATACAAGCCTTAAGAGGAATAGTTGACAATGAGAATATTAATAAGGTAGAACTAGAAAAAGCAATTGATAAAATAAATAATAGTTATAAAAATGTAGAAGGAACTAGTAAAAATATCTTAACTAGTCTCGAAATGTTCCAGGAAGTTAAAGATAAGGGCATTAACCTTGAAAATAAAGCTAAAGATATTACAAACATTGTATCAATAGTTTCTGGAATTTCCGAGCAGACAAATCTGTTGGCTTTAAATGCTTCAATTGAAGCGGCAAGAGCTGGTGAGGCAGGCAGAGGTTTTTCTGTAGTAGCTGAAGAAGTAAGGAAATTGGCTGAACAGTCCAATGATGCAGTACAAGAAATTAATTCAAATCTAGCTCAATTTGTTGAAGAAATTAAAATACTTGTTGATAAAATAGAAACTCAATATGACGTGCTTCAAAAGGAAACAGATAATCTTCAGGATGTAAGAAATATAAGCTATGAAGCAACAACTTCAGTTGAAACTGTAGCTAAGTCAACTATTATTACTATTAATGAATTAACTAAGGAAACAGATTCTATTGCAACTATATATGAAACATTAGAATCTTTAGCAGCTATTGCAGAAGAAAATTCTGCTTCATCTGAAGAAGTAAGTGCAAGTGTTGCAAATTATACCAATGAAATAAGGAAACTTCTAGATAATATCCATGAATTTAAGAAAATAACTCAGAACTTTAAAGGAGACTTATCTAAATACAAGATTTAGTTGGTACGGTATATTTTTGTTACAGAGAATAATAAAAAAGGGAGGTTTTAAGCGGCATATGCACCACTTGAAATCTCACTTTTTCGTTATAAGTGTAGTAAGAAACGCTCACGTGCCGCAAGATATGTCCCTATGCCACGCTAATGTGCCGCAAGAAACGTCCCTATGCCACGCTAATGTGCCGCAAGAAACGTCCCTATGCCACGCTAATGTGCCGCAAGAAACGTCCCCGTGCCACGTCTTTAAAGTCTTTCAACACCTCTTAAGTCGAATTCAGGTATAAAGCTTTCAGAAACAGTTCCATCTTCTTGAATAAAAGCATTTTTTATATCTAATGATAGGCAATAGTCTATTAAACTTTCATAATGTTTAGGGTTTAAAGGCTTATTTATCTCTGGATACCTTTCTAAATTATTTACAGGAGTATATTGATTCATAAGACTTATATATACATTATCTCCAAAGGTAGTATATATATAGTCAATAATTTTTTTTGAATCAAATAAAAGACCTGGAAGCATTAAATGCCTTATAATAACACCTTTTTTCATCATTCCAGCTGCATCAAAGATAGCTCTTCCAACTTGTTTATACATCTCTTCTATAGCCTTTGAAGCTATATTAAAATAATTAGGAGCATTGGAGTATTTAATTGAATAAGTATCAGTAAAATATTTTAAATCAGGAAGATAAATATCTATATATCCTTCTAAGGCTTTAATGGTTTCAATATTTTCATAGCCGCTGCTGTTATAAACTATTGGCAGCATAAGACCATTATTTCTTGCTATTTTAATTGCCTCTATTATTTGTGGCACAAAATGAGTTGGAGTTACTAAATTTATATTATGAGCACCTTTTGACTGCTGCTCTAAAAAAATTTCAGAAAGCCGCTCGTTAGTAATGTCCATTCCTATCCCTTTATGACTAATAGCATTGTTCTGACAAAAGACACATTTTAAATTGCAGCCAGAAAAAAACACTGTACCAGATCCGTTTTTACCTGATATACAAGGTTCCTCCCAATAATGAAGTGAAACTCTAGCTACAGTAATTTTAGAACTAGACTTGCAAAAACCTATTTTATTTGCCGTTCTATCCACAGAGCAATTTCTTGGACAGAGCATGCAATTTTTTAACTCCATAAGCATAATAACACCTCTTTTAAATTCTAATACTATTTTCAAAACTATACAATCTGTTATTTTTAAATTAAATATTAATACAATCTGAGGTATTTTATAATAGCAAATTATAAATGAAATATAATTTGAAAAGTTTTAAGTTATATATAAACAGATTGTCTAATTTACAAATATTTTGTATTAAGTTGAGGTTTAAAATACAAAATTGTAAAATAATATTTATTTTATTATTTTTATACAAATATTCATAATTATATGATATTATATAAACTATGAAGTTTGGGGTAGGGGGTTAACAAATGAATGTTAAATTATTAAAGAAAAGAGATTTATCTCTTCTTATGACTGGAAAGCTTACATCTCTATTAGGAAGCAGCATGCAAAGCTTTGCTTTATCCTTGTATGTATTAAAGATAACAGGTTCTGGAATTAAGTTTGCCACTGCATTAGTAATATCTATAATTCCACAGCTGATACTTGGTCCTATAGCAGGGGTTTTTGTGGATTGGTTTGATAGAAAAAGGATACTTGTATATTTAGATTTATTTGCAGGTATAGTTGTTAGCATATTCGCATTTATATATATGGCTAATGGAAGTTTATCTCTAGGAAGCGTATATTCTCTAGTTATATTACTCTCAATTATAAATGTTTTATTCCAGCCTGCTGTAACTACTGTAATTCCAGCTATAATGGAAAGAGAGGAATTAATAGATGCTAATGGAATAAATACTTTTTTTACTAGTATTGGAAATCTATTATCCCCTGCATTAGCAGGAGTTTTATTTGGACTTTATGGATTATTTCCAATTCTTATTATTAACTGCATAAGTTTCTTTGTTTCTTCACTATGTGAAATGTTTATAAAAATCCCGAAATTAAATAAAAATATTCAAAAGCTTAGCTTTAAAAAGTTTTCCACCGATTTTACTGAAGGACTTATGTTTATAAAGAATAAAGATTTAATTATTATGCTTATGATAATTGCACTTATTGCTAATTTTGCTATAGATCCAATTTTTTCTATTGGCTTTGCATTTGTATCAAAACAAGTTTTAAAGGTTTCAGATTTTCAGTATGGCATGATAGAATCTGTTTTTGTAGTTTCTATGCTGTTTTCACCCTTTATTTGCAGCAAGATAGTTAAAAAATATGAAATATCAAAGGTCGCCTTTTGGAGTTTCCTGCTAGTAGGTGTTTTTGTGGGGGTACTTTCAATTGTTCCAGCTAGCTTTTTCTTGAATCTTTTTGCTAGTAATGCAGTACCATATATAGCTATGCTTTGCATTGTGTTCATAATTGGCATTTTTAGTACTATTTCAAATATTTGCATGGGTACACTTTTTCAAAAGGAAGTGCCGCTAGAAATGATGGGAAGAGTAGTAACACTTTTAAATACAGTAAGCATGGCTGCTTTGCCTCTTGGAAGGTTTATATTTGGCTTGCTCTTTGATAATGTTCCTCCAAATATGTGTATACTTATTGCCGCCTTATTATTGCTAGTTACAATGATATATTTTACAAAGAAATTACTTAATACTTCTTCAAACAAAGAAGTAAAAGAAAAAATAACAGCTTAAGTTAAATAATTAGCCACGAGAAATATCCCGTGGCTTAAAGCTATGTTCTTCTGCATTCTTTAAAATAGAAATAAACACATTCCAGCATAAATATAAGACTTATAACTCCAAAGGCAGGATAAATAACACTTATAAGCTTTACAAAGCCAATTTGTGATATTGGGAGAGCTATAAGAATAACTAAGAATACTGCTCTTTTGTAAGATATGTTAAAAATTTGTGTCATAGCTTTTCCAACGCTATAAATGTCTGAAACTTCTGTTGAAAACATTTCAAGCCAAATTATACATAATAGCATCATTTGAATTACGTTACCAAATCTATTTGCAATATATAATAATGGAATCTCATATTTAAATATGTAAGGAATATTTACAAGTAATAAGAAGTTAATAATTATTGAAAGAGCAGTTAAAGTAATAGCACCTAAAACTATTCCTAAGAATAAACTTTTCTTGTTTTTCATTTCTGAGCTAAGTGGTACAAGTACTCCACTGCAGCCCAATATGTTAAATCCGCTATACAGCAAGGATGACACTAGCCAATTATTTTTATACATCGGAACAGTTTTTATGTAATTCCAGCTTACTATATCCTTATAGAAAAATATATATAGAGAAAATAATGTAAGTAAAACTACAATAAGTGAGGGTACAATAAAGGAGTTTACTTCAATAAGGCCCTTAGTATCTCTTAAAAGTATTAATAGAGAAATTATAGCCATAACAAAAATCCCAACCCATTTTGAAACTCCAAAATATTGATGCATTAATGAACCGCTGCCAGCTAGAATAATTGCAGCACCGCTAATTAGAAAAAGAGTTGTAATTCCTTCTGTAAACTTTGCAAAGAACTTTGGTCTTAGCACTAGATTAATCAGTTCATTGTAGGATTTTAGCTTATATTTTATACTTATACATATTATCATATAGCCAATTATTATATAGATTAGACAGCATATTAATATTCCAAAAAAACCTTTATAGCCGTATTCAGTAAAAAACTGTCTTATTTCCTGTCCAGATGCCAGCCCTGCACCAACAATTGTTCCTATAAACACAGCTGCTATCTGAAAAGTAGTTGCAACTCCCTTTTTCAATGAGATTTCCCCCTATTCTTGTCCATTCTCTCTATATAAATATATAAAAAAATAGAAAAATAATGTGTTTATAAATTAAATTTTTATTTTTTAGGCAAACTATATAAATAATATTTGTGATATGGAGGTTTTTTTATGAGAATTAATATTAAAAAGTTATTTATTTATATATTTTTAATTTTATTAAGTTTATCCTTAACAGCCTGTGGAAATAAAAATGAAGAAAAGCCAAAAGCCCAGGAAAACGAATTTGAAATCAAAGTGGCACAAAATGTGGTGGATTTATATATGAAGGCTTTGATGAAAGATGATGTAGAAGGAGCTAGAAAGCTACTTACAAAAGAACTTTCACTGAAGACAAAGGATGAGGGAAAAAGTGATTTAAAGGTTAAAGGCTACAGTATAGATGAAACTAGTGAAATAGGGAAAAGTGGTTTTTTTAAGGTTAAAGTAACTAGAATGAATTTAACTAAGCCCATAGCCGACTTAGATGATTGCAGCATAAAGGTAATTATGGAAGGCTCGGATTATAAAATAAATGATGTTAAAAATGAAGTTGAAAAAGAAGCATTTTATGAAAATTATACCCTTAGGCTGAGAAGCAAAGATAATGTGAAAACTAATCTTTTAATTGACAGCAGCAGCTTTCCTCAATATATATTTTCAAAGGACGATAAAGGAAACTTAACAAAACTTCCAGTTCCTAGAAGCAGTTATTCAGTAATGAATTTTGGCTATAGTGGTGAGAAAATAGCTATTTCTACCTTTGACAAGGATTCATTTCTTGGATTAATTAAAATCGATGAAAGCATGACAACTGAAGGTGGTTCTACTGGAGGTGCCGGTGATCAATCACAAGATGATCAAGGGAAAGGTGGAGAAAAGGGTGGAGGAATTGCTATTGGAAGGGAAAAACCAATAGGAAAGAAAATGGCCCCACTTGATCTCATAAAAGATTCCAAAATAGACTTTATGACCTTTTCAAATGGCGAAAAATTTATTATTGCCCAATATAATAAAACTAATGCAGGTAGATGCTTAAGGGTTTATAATACAGATAGTGGAGATTTAATTAAAGTTAATTTTGAGAATGAATATGCCTATGGCAAAGTTGAAATTGTATTTTCATCCTCAGACAAAGAGCTATTAAACTTTGATGTTATTCAACGTGATATGAAGGATAAAACAGCAGCAGAACAGGCTGGGAAATATCAACTGGACTTAAAGGGATTTAAGATAAAGAGACTATAACTAATTTTTGAAAGGATAATAACATGAAAAAGGAATGGGGCGGAAAGAGATATAACAGTCTAAATTATTTTTTAAGAGAAAAATTCGGTGAAAAGGTGTTTAAAATAGCCTTAGACGCAGGGTTTTCCTGTCCAAATAGAGATGGAACCATAAGCAGCGGTGGCTGCATATTCTGCAGTGAAAGAGGATCTGGAGATTTTGCTGGTGATAGGAATTTTTCCATCGTAAGACAGTTTGAAGATATAAAAAAAATGATGAATAAGAAGTGGAAGGAAGGAAAGTACATAGCATACTTTCAGGCCTATACAAACACTTATGCTCCAGTAAATATATTAAGAGAAAAATATGAAACTTCCATAAATCAGGAGGGAGTAGTAGCTCTAGCCATTGCTACCAGGCCAGACTGCTTATCTGAGGAAATATTAGATTTATTAGAGGAATTTAGTAAAAGGGTATATGTATGGGTGGAGCTTGGCCTTCAAACTACCAATGAAAAAACCGCAAGGCTGATAAATAGAGGTTATAACCTAGAAACCTTTGAAATTGCTCTTAGAAAACTTAATGAAAGAAAAATAGATGTAGTGGTGCATACTATTTTTGGATTGCCAGGAGAAAGCAAGGAAGATATGCTTAATACTGTTAAATTTATTGCAGACAGACCTATTAAAGGAATAAAGTTTCACCTGCTTCATCTTATGAAAAACACCCAACTTGAGAAGCTTTATGAGCAAGGAAAACTAAAGTTTATGGAAGAGGATGAATATATTGAAATACTTTGCGAAGCTTTAGCCAGGCTGCCTCTAGATGTAGTAATACACAGACTCACCGGTGATGCCCCAAGGGAGCTTTTAATTGGACCTATGTGGAGTCTTAAGAAATGGGAAATATTAAATGCTATTGATAGAAAACTTATAGAAAAAGACATAATTCAGGGTTTGTATTTTTCTACAAAATGAGTACATTACTTTTGTGTAGTTTACGAATAGATTAAAAATAATATAGATGCTAGAATATAAATATGCAAAGTAGATTCTACAGATGTAGAATCATGAATACAAGGGGCGTAAAGATTAATAATCTTTACGTACTAAAAAGGAATATTGGAGGAATTAATAAATGTCTAGCGTATCATTAAAACATATTTTTAAAGTTTACCAAGGTAATGTAACTGCAGTAAAAGATTTTAGCTTAGATATAGAAGATAAGGAATTTATAGTATTTGTAGGACCATCTGGCTGTGGTAAGTCTACAACACTCAGAATGATTGCAGGACTTGAGGAAATATCTGATGGTGAGCTTTATATAGCGGATAAGCTTGTAAACGATGTAGCTCCAAAAGATAGAGATATAGCAATGGTATTTCAAAATTATGCATTGTATCCACATATGAGTGTATTTGATAACATGGCTTTTGGACTTAAGCTTAGAAAGGTTTCTAAAGCAGAAATAGATAAAAAGGTTAAAGAGGCAGCTAAAATACTTGATATTGAACATTTATTAGATAGAAAACCAAAGGCACTATCTGGCGGACAAAGGCAAAGAGTTGCTCTTGGAAGAGCTATAGTAAGAGAACCAAAGGTTTTCTTAATGGATGAGCCACTATCTAACCTTGATGCTAAACTTAGAGTTCAAATGAGAACTGAAATTTCAAAGCTTCATAAAAGATTACAAACTACTTTTATATATGTTACACATGACCAAACAGAAGCTATGACTATGGGTACAAGAATTGTTGTTATGAAGGATGGAGTTATTCAACAGGTTGATACTCCTCAAAAGATTTATGACCATCCAGCTAACATATTTGTTGCAGGCTTTATAGGTTCACCACAGATGAACTTTATTGATGCAAAAGCTGAAGAGGTAAATGGGAAAGTAATTATTTCCTTTGGTGATGACAAAATAACACTTCCAGATGATAAAGCTGCTGTTATTAAAAAGGAAGGTTATTTAGGAAAAGAGATTATTATAGGTATTAGACCTGAAGATTTAGATGACAGCGATGAATTTATTGCTAAACATGAAAATGCTGTAATAGATGCAACTGTTGAAGTTACAGAGCTTATGGGAGCTGAAACTTATATATATCTTGCTAAGGGAAATTCTAATATTATAGCTAGAGTTAACGGAAGTTCAAAGGCTAATGCTGGAGATAATCTTAAGGTAGCTTTAGATACTTCAAAGATACATGTATTTGACAAAGAAACTGAAAATACAGTAATATAAATATATTATGAAAGATTATCAGCCTAGCTAATATGAAGCTAGGCTGATTTTAATATAATTGAAGGTGAGAGAAATGCACAATTTTCAGAGTTTTCTACAAGATTTAAGTTTAAATACGGGAATAAAATTTAATATAGTAATTGAAGATGGAAATATCCTATATTCTGGAATAAATAAAACTCAAACCTCTGAACTTATTAGCAGATTAATAAACTTAGCAAATTTGAGAGCTTCTATCGTACTGCCTAAGGAGTTTGAAAATTGTTTTGCACTTTTGAAATATACTATAGAAAATAAGTACAAGGAAATATTCACACAAAGAGAGCAGCTACTGGTAGGAATTTTAGAAGGAAAAAATATTTCTCAGGATAAGATAGATAGAGAATTTCCCTATATTTCAAAAGGTAGCACTCTATTTTTAGTTACAGTAGATGGCAGTAAATATGAAGCATTAAATATTATAAGACAGCTGTACTCTGAAGGGGAAGCCTTAAGTCTTGTATACGGAGATAATATAATAGTACTTGGGGTTTTCGATGAAATAAACGAGCATGCAAGAAGTATAAGAGAATCCATTGTTAATGATCTTTACTGTAAATGCTGTGTTGGATATGGTAATAAAATTTATAATGCAAGAGATTTAAAAAAGGCTTTTGAAGAAGCAAAAGGCTGCTTTATTTTAGGTAAAAATTTTAGCATAAAGGAAGAAATATTCTTTTATGATAAAATGTTGTTTGAAAAAATTGTATATAATATAAGTTCAGAAGTAAAATTAGAACTTTTAAATAAGTTTAATGAAAAGTTTAATCTTTTCGACAGTGAACTTATAAATACCATTGAAGAGTTCATTAATTGCGGCCTTAATATAAGCGATGCAGCCAGAAGACTTTATGTACATAGAAATACTTTAATTTACAGGCTGGATAAAATAACAAAAGAAACAGGCTTCGATATTAGAAACTTTAAGGAGGCAACTGTTTTTATAATCGCTTTCTTAGTTTGGAAGGAAAATTTATTGATATAATACAAAGAGGGTATTTTTATGAATGTAACTATAAAAGAAGTAGCTAAAATGGCAGGTGTTTCACCATCTACCGTATCAAGGGTAATATCAGATAGTCCAAGGATCAGCCTTGAGACCAAGAAAACAGTTAGGCAGGCAATGGAAAGCTTAGGATATCATCCAAACGCTATTGCAAGAAGTCTGGTTAGTAAGGCAACTAAGACTATTGGAATTGTAATGCCCCAATCTACTGAAAGTGCATTTTTAAATCCGTTTTTCCCTCAAGCCATAAGCGGTATTTCTGCTGCAGCCCATGAACATGGGTACTGCATTTTACTTTCTACTGGGAATGGGGAAGCTGAACAGTTAGAATCTATAGAAAGTATTGTTATGGGTGGCAGAGTAGATGGAGTTATAATAATGTATTCATCAGTAGACAACATAGTGCTTGACACTTTAGAAAAAATGAATATCCCAGCTGTAGTTATTGGTAAGCCAATTAATTCAAAGAAAACTTTATTTGTAGATAATGATAATGTAGAAGCCTCATTTAAATTAACTGAGAAATTAATAAAAAATGGACATAAAAAAATTGCTCTAATGAGCGGGCCTTTTAGATTTGTTTTTTCACTAGATAGACTAGATGGATATATGAACGCATTAAAAAAGTACAAAATTTCCTTTAAAAAAGAATATGTAGTGGAGGTAGCTGAATTTGAAAAGGAAGGCGGTTATTTAGCTGCAAAACAGCTTTTAGAGCTAGAGGAAAGGCCTACAGCTTTAGTAGTTACAGATGATGTTATGGCCTTTGGAGCTATGGATGCTATAAAGGATATTGATTTGAAAATACCACAGGATTTAGAAATAATGAGTTTCAATAATGTACCCACCGCAGAACTTACTAAGCCGAGTCTTACCTCTGTGGATATAGATGCATCCTCCCTAGGCTATGAGGCTTCAAAACTTATAATAGAAAAAATTGAAGGCAAGGATACTAGAGACAAAGTTATAATTCCTACAAAAATAATATATAGAGAATCTTCAAAATAAAGATTAGAAAAATTAAGTAGAAAGGTGACCTTAAATGAAGATAGATATTATTATTTCAGCAGGAGATATTAAAAAGGAAAAGGTTAAGGATAAAACAATAGTTATAATTGACATGCTTAGGGCTACCTCTGTTATAGTAGCGGCAATTGCTAATGGGTGCAGGGAGGTTATACCAGTACTTACAATAGAAGAGGCTATGGAACTATCTCGAAAGGATAGAGATAACTACATACTTGGAGGCGAAAGAAAGGCCTTAAAAATAGAAGGCTTTGATTGCTCTAATTCACCATTAGAATATAGAAAGGAAGTAGTGAGAAATAAAAGTATAATCTTAACTACAACTAACGGAACTCGTGCAATTAAAGGTTCAGAACAAGCAAAAAATATATATATTGGTTCTATGCTGAATGCAAAAGCCGTAGCAGCATTGCTTACTGTTTCAAAGGAAGATATAGTAATAGTCAATGCAGGAACCTATGATGAATTTTCAATGGATGATTTTATATGTAGCGGTTATATAATTGACAGAGTGCTAAACTTAACTGATTTATCTTCCCATGGCATAAGCTTAAAAGGGGCCGATTTATCTGAAATAGATGTTGAATTAAGTGATATAGCTAAAACAGCTCATTACATATATAAAATGAATAGAGATATAGTAGGCTTTATTAAAAATGCCAGCCATTATAAAAGAATAGTAGAGCTTGGTTTAAATGAAGACTTGGAATACTGCTGCAGAAAGGATTTAACTAAGGTTGTACCAATATATAAAGACGGAATTATAAAAAAATATATAGGAAGCAGCAGTGTAGTTTATTTATAAAATAAAGGGCTGTGGCAAACTATAAATTGAAATGAAAAATAGCTACAATATATAAAATATGTTACATGAGCTGATGGCTGTGAAAGAAGTTCTAAGCTCAGAATAGCCACAAAACCAAGTGTTTTCGTTAAACTCGTATTCACTCAAACAAACGAACAACACTAAGGCTTTGTGGCTATTCTTTCACTAAGAACTTCTAGCTCTCGCTATATGCTGATTCCACATATTTTATATATTTTCGCAACTTTCATTTTGCTTAGGTTATTTTACGACAGTCTTTATAAAAGCGGCATACTTATAAAAACACTTAAAATTTAATAGATTTTTACATTAGCAGCCATTGGACCTTTTTTACCTTCAACGAGTTCAAACTGAACTTCTTGACCGGATTCTAATTGTTTTTCCATAAGAACTTGACTATGATGGACAAAAACATCATCTCCGCCATCCTTTGCTATAAACCCAAAACCTATTCTTGGATCAAACCATTTTACAACACCTGTTTCCATGAAATCACTTCCTTTGCATAATAAAATCATTCAAAATTATTATACCTAAAGTTGCGGTTTATCATACTATTTTAATAAACATATACTCTGTGAGGAAATGCCTTCACTCCTTCCTGTAAAACCTAGCCCTTCTTCAGTAGTAGCTTTAACGTTAACTTTATCCTTTGAAATTTCTAAAGCATTAGATATATTTTCTACCATAGTGGAAATATGAGGCGCCATTTTAGGTTTTTGGGCTATTATTGTAGAATCAATATTTTCTATTTCATAACCCTTTTCTTTAACAAGCTTTCCTACTTCCTTTAATAAAAGCAAACTAGAAATTCCCTTATAATTTATATCAGTATCAGGAAAGTGTTTTCCAATATCTCCAAGAGCAGCAGCTCCAAGCAGACTATCCATTATGGCATGTAATAGCACATCTGCATCTGAATGTCCTAATAGTCCTTTTTCATATTTAATATTTACTCCTCCAATTATAAGCTGCCTTTCGTAAGCTAATCTATGAACGTCATAACCCATACCTATTCGCATAATAATAACTCCTTTATATTCTTTATTCTGCATAGAATTTAGATGCTTAAGCTCTTTGTAAAATTTTTTCTGCATTAAATAATTACAAAATGATTATTTATCATTTAACTATATATTCTAATTATACTTTTATTCTAACATAAGTAAATTTTGAAATGAAGAATGAAAAAGGTCGATAAACCATGAAAAATAAGGAACGAATTTAAGGCTAAAAATCATTAAATAGCTTTTAATAAAAGGAATTAATAGGTAATATGTAGAATAGATATATTAGCCAAAAGGAAATTATTAAATACTAAAATTTGAATATAAAGTTTAGAAGAACTCTTTTTAATGGTAATAACAGGAGGATAATAATGAAGGTAAAATTATCTCCTACGGGGGAAAAAATTATTTTTGGTATTTTTGTTGTTTCAATTATGATTTTTACTTATTTATTCAGCACTGAAAGTTATAAACTAATTCAATTTGCAATTGAATTAGTTACCATTATTATTGGGTTCAGTATTTATATAATGGCAAAAAATACACATAAGGTATCACAAAATAATTATTTTTTATTTCTAGGAGCTACTTTTTTCATAGTATCCACTTTTGATATATTACATCTTTTGACTAGAATGGACAAATCTATATTTACCTTTGATGCTTATAATGTTTCTCTGCAATTTAGAGCCACAGCTAGGTGTTTTCAGGCAAGTTCCATGAGTGTTTTTAGTATTCTCTTATCAAGGGAAGAAAAACCTATAAAAGTTAATCGCCTATTAACAATATATTTTATTACAGCTATAGCATTTTTTATTGAAATAGTTTATGAAAATGCGCTTTTAAAAAATAGCCACTATAATATTGGAGATTTACCTTTTAAATATATGAGTGAAGCAATTATTTGCACTTTTTTTCTTCTTGCATTAATATTAATTATTAAAAATAAAAAGAAGATGCATGAGGATATTTTATTATATTTATTTTTATCAATTTTATTTTTATTTTTTTCTGAAGTTTGTTTTACCTTTTCTAAAAGCAGCAATGATATTTTAAATATAGTTGAGCAAATAACAAAATTAATCAGTTACTATCTTATTTATAAGGCTATTATTCAAACTACACTAGAAAATCCCTATAATGTTTTGTTTTATAAGTTAACTGAAACAAATAGCAGTCTTGAAATCAAAACAAGGCTTTTAATGCAAATAAATAAAAAGTTAAATGGTGAAATAAATGAACGTAAGGCCATAGAAGAAAATTTGAGAGAAAGTAAAAGAAAATACCAGACCCTGTTAGATTATTTGCCTTATGCAGTGCTTACAATTACTGAAGGAAAAATAGCCTATATTAATAATGCGGCCTTAAGCCTTTTAAAAGCAAAAAAGTATAAGGACCTTTTAGAAAAGGATATATTAGACATAATTCATCCTGAATTCCGTGAGTTTTCCATTCAAATCATGAGAGAAGGCTATGAAATCGGACCAGATGAAATGCAGGAATTTAAGTTTATTGCTATGGATAATACAGTTATTGATGTAGAAATAAAAGCTGTTCCTCATATATTTAATGATAAGGTTTCTAGCTTAATTGTAATAAGAGATATAAGTGAAAGAAAAGAAGCCTTAAAGAAGGAAGAAGCCTTAAAGGAAGCCAAGGAGTATGATAGAATTAAAAATGAGTTTATGGCAAATATATCTCATGAATTAAGAACTCCACTTAATGTAATTTTCAGCTCTGCTCAAATTATAGAGCTATATGCCCAAAATAATACTAACTGTGAAAATAATAAAAATATATTAAAGTATTCTAGGAGCCTAAAGCAAAATGCTAATAGAATGCTGAGATTAGTGAATAACCTAATAGATTTAACTAAAATAGATTCAGGCTTCTTAAAACTTAACATGCAAAATCATAATATAGTAAATATTGTAGAGGACATAACCCTTTCTGTTGCAGAATATATTGAGAATAAAAATATCAGCTTAGTATTTGATACAGATATAGAGGAAAAATACATGGCCTTTGATGTGGATATGATTGAGAGAATTATTCTTAATCTTTTATCTAATGCAGTGAAGTTTACACCACCTGGAGGTAATATAACAGTAAAAATAAATGATGAGGATAAATTTATTACTATATCCGTTAAGGATTCTGGCATTGGTATTCCGAAAGATAAGCTTGAAATAATTTTCGACCGCTTTAGACAAGTGGATAAGTCTCTTACAAGAAATACTGAGGGAAGCGGAATTGGCTTAAATTTAGTTAAGTCGCTTGTAGTACTTCATGGAGGAGAAATTAAGGCTTATAGCAGTGAAGGGGATGGAAGCGAATTTATTATAAAGCTTCCTGTAATTCAAGTGGCAGAGGATGAAGTGGCTGCTACAATAGATATTAAGAAGGAAAAAATAGAGAGAATTCACATAGAGTTCTCAGATATTTATAATTAGCTATACGGGGGGAAATATGACTGAAGTTAAAAATTTAATATTTTGCAGAGCTTAACGGTATGGAGTCTGTAATATTTAGAACTTAAAAAGCTCATCCTAGGTCTTATGGGACCTAGGATGAGCTTTTTACATAGTGGATTTATGATAATTTTTACTGCTTTGTGGTTTTTTAGTATGTTTATTTTTAGAATGGAATAAATTTTTATATTTTTTAAGTAGTGAAATAAAGAGCTTTTTAAACTTAGCCTTTCTTCTTTGTCCTGCAGTGAAGTTAACATTAATAACATTATCTCTCATAAAAAACACCGCCCCATGTGTTATTTTTATCCCCTTTTTACTATTATAGCATGCGGGTATATGGATGGGAATCTGATTTCAAAATTTTCTGATAACATTTTCTTAAAGATGTCTACTATGGTATAATTAATATTAACCATATATGAAATATCTTAGCTGTAATAATTCACAGCTTATAAAATAAATATAATGATTATGAAAATTATAGTGGGGGAAAAAATGAAAAGAAAAAATATAGGTATTATTTTCATCATAATTGGACTAGCAGTTATTGGAACTGCATTTTATATGAGATATAGTGCAGAAAGAGTTCAAAGGGCAATGATAAATAGTTTTGAGCACACTATTGAAGCTATTGATAAAAATGGTTTAGATAATAAAGCTGCTTCACCAGATGTAAGACCACAAACAGATGATATAAGTGCAGCAATAGGAATTATGAAAATACCAAAGATTCATTTAAAGGTAGCCATTGGTGAAGGGGTAGACAACAATACTTTAAAATATGCTGTAGGACATTTTAAAGGTACTGCAATGCCTGGAGAAAAGGGGAATTTCTCTGTGGCAGGTCATAGAAGTTATACCTATAGTGAATATTTCAATAGGTTAGAAGAACTTAAAGAAGGAGACGAAATTATTGTACAAACTAAAAAGGGTGAGTTTACTTATAAAATCTATGAAAAAAAAGTAGTAGAGCCTACTGAAGTATCTGTACTTAACAGTACAAAGGATGCAACTATTACCCTTGTTACCTGTACTCCAATTAGAGTAGCTACCCATAGGCTTATTATAAAGGGAAAGCTCCAATAATAAAGATTTATGCACAGGTTATCCACATATAAGTTGATAATGTGCATAAATCAGCAAATATTTAGTTAAAAAAGAAGAATATAGCTTCTGATTTTTGTAATAATATATGAAAAAATTATTATTCACAATTTTTCTTTAAATATTAACAGCACCTTAACAAATTACTCACAGCATAATGTGGATAATGTTGAAAGAATAATTAAAATTAAGATAATTCATGAAATAAAATGTGCAAATTTTAGAAAAAATACTTGATAATTAACAGGTAATTCTATTTTTTTAATAATGAATAGTAATTATTAAGTAAAAATAACAACTTATCAACAATTGCATTGTGGATAATGTTAATAAATCTTTGAGGCATCTTCTGTTTTTATTGAGTTATATATTAGTTTATTTAATGTATTTAACTCCTCACTTGATAAATCTCTCCACTTACCTAAGGGTAAGTTACTTAAATTTATGTTCATGATCCTAAGTCTTTTAAGTTTTGTTACTGTATAGCCTAGAGCCTCACACATTCTTCTTATCTGCCTGTTTAAGCCTTGAGTAAGAATAATTCTAAAGGTATCTTTACCTTCTTTTTTTATAATACAGGGTTTTGTAATTGTATTTAATATTCTTACGCCACTGGACATACTATTTAAAAATTCTGCAGTTAGGGGTTTATCCACAGTAACTATATATTCCTTGTCATGATTATTTCCTGCCCTTAATATCTTATTTACAATATCCCCATCATTAGTAAGTAGAATAAGGCCTTCAGAATCCTTATCAAGCCTTCCTATAGGAAATATTCTCTTTTCATGATTTATATAGTCTACGATGTTGCCTTTAATCTTATGTTCCGTTGTACAGGTTATGCCCACAGGCTTATTAAAAACAATATACACAAGTTCCTCTCTATTTTGCAGATGCTTACCATCTAGTTTAACTGTGTCAGAAGGCGTAACCTTTGAACCTGTAAGTGCTTTCACATTATTTATTGTGACTCTTCCTTGTTCTACAAGCTTATCTGCTTCTCTTCTAGAACAAAAACCCATTTCACTAATAAATTTATTAATTCTTACTTCAGAATTTTTTTCATTGTGTTTTATTATATTTTCATTATTTATGGTTTTATCTACTTTGGACATGTTTACCTCACAAACTTCAATTAGAAATAATTTAATATATCATATATTATTGTATAAAATTCTTAGTAATAATCCAATATAAAAATAGTATTGACAAAGAATTTATTCAAGGTATAAAATATAATTAATAATTATTATCAATTAATATTGATATATTATTATAAATATGAGACTGTTAAAATCCTAAACGGACTTTAACCAGTAGTTTTCAAGGAGGTAAAAGTCCTAAATGGACATTTACGAGTAATTATCGAGCGGGAGCGAGAAGGCTTAATTGCTCAGTGTTGAACACTATAAGGAGGAAAAGAAATGAAAAATGTAGTAGTTTATACTTCAAATACTTGCACATATTGTGCACAAGCAAAGGAATATTTAAAGGATAATAATGTAGCTTATGAAGAAAGGAATATTAAAGATCCTGCATTCAGAAAAGAATTAATGGCTATGGGCTTTATGAGTGTTCCAGTTATAAAAATTGAAGATGAAGCAGTTTTAGGCTTTGACAAAGAAAAAATTGACACAATTTTAGGCCTATAATATAAGGATTCTAAAATAATTAAATACTTAAGAGACTTTAATTCTAACATCTCTTAAACTGTGAATTATCATGAAAATAAAAAAAGTTACTGAAAAAGTAACTTTTTTTATTTTCCATATTGACAAAATTTCCAGATCTGATATCATATTGCTTATAGGAAGTAATTATTAATCAATAATTACTATTATAAATAAAAATAAATAATTCCTATAACTATTATTAAATATTATAAATAATAAAAAAGAAAATGGAGGAAATGAAAAATGAAAAAATTTGTATGTAAGGTTTGCGGTTATATTTATGAAGGAGAAACAGCACCAGAAAAGTGTCCGGTATGTGGAGCACCTATTGATAAATTTGAAGAACAAGCTGGCGAATTAGTTTGGGCAGATGAACATAGAGTTGGTATTGCTAAAGATTTAGATGAAAGAGTTGTAGAAGGATTAAAAGCAAATCTTCAAGGAGAATGCTTTGAAGTAGGTCTATATTTAGCAATGGCAAGACAAGCATTTAGAGAAGGTTATCCAGAAGTTGGTCTTTATTATGAAAAGGCAGCTTATGAAGAAGCAGAGCACGCATCTAAATTCTGTGAGCTTTTAGGTGAAGTTGTTACAGATTCAACAAAGAAGAATCTAGAAATGAGAGTTGCTGCAGAAAATGGAGCTACTGCTGGAAAGAAAGAATTGGCTACTTTAGCAAAAGAATTAGGCTATGATGCAGTTCATGATACAGTTCATGAAATGGCAAAGGACGAAGCTAGACACGGGAAAGCTTTTGAAGGCCTTTTAAAGAGATATTTTAACTAAGACGGCCACATATACTTTTGTGGCTCACAAAGCCCCTATAATCCTTTGTAAATAAAGGGTTATGGGGGCTTTGTTATGTACCGATTTTATGTAATCTACTTTGGTAGGAATATCCTATAGGGGCATAAAGAGGCATTGGTATATACTAGGTCATGTATGTATTTGATATAGAGTTTAAGGATTACAATCTGGCAAAAAACCATACCCAAGATAAACATTAGTCAATTCATTAATTCTCTTATTTCATTTAAGGGAGACAATTTTATGAAAGACGTCAAAATCGTAGAATATGAGGAACAATATAAAAATACCTTTATAAATATTTCATATGAATGGCTTAAAAAATATTCATTATTGGAGCCAAAGGACATACTTATTTTAAATCATCCTGAAGAAACTGTGCTAGAAAATGGAGGGCATATACTCTTTGCTAAATATGATGAGAAAGTAGTTGGTACTGTAGCGTTGATGAAAATTGATGGAGACACCTTTGAACTAGCAAAACTATCTGTTACTGAGCAATATCAAGGTCTCAAAATAGGCAGCATGCTAATTAAGAGGTGCATTGAAATCGCTAAGAAGGATGAGGCTAAGAAAATAATATTATATACAAATCATGAATTAACTGCAGCCATTCATCTATATAATCGATATGGATTTAAGGAAATTCCTCAAGAGGTTAAAAAATATATGGAAGCAGATATGAAATTTGAACTTTACTTAGAGTAAGCAGTCTACAAATTTAAGGGAGGATTCTATGAAAAAACAAATAAAAGCTGATTTACTACTAATTATTATAACAATGTTCTGGGAGCATCTTGTATATTAACTAAGATCGGGCTTGATGGAATATTAGAATTTAATCTTATTGCACTCAGATTTACAATTGCCTTCTTTTTATTAGCTATTATATTTTGGAAGAAGCTTAAAAATACAGATTTGAAAACCATAAAGTATGCAGTTATTCTATCTGGTTTATTATTTGTAACCTTACTACAAAGGGTCAAGGATTGGCAGGACGTTGATAAGCAGCGTATGGATAAGATTACTGTACAGCCATTTACGATATGGGGTAAGGCAGTACATGAAGAAATGAGAATATTTAATGAATGTGGTATCCCTGAGGAAGAAATTTGGACTATTGCCACCAGTAAGGCTGGAAAGGCACTGAAATTGCCTATGCTAGGAACAATACAGGAAAAGGCACCTGCAGATTTACTATTATTTGAAAAAAATCCAATTGAAGATTTGAAAAACCTGAATTCTCTTATGGCGGTAGTATGTAAGGGAAAGATTTTTAGAGTGAAAGATATGGATAAAGCACTCATGCAGTGGAAAAAGCATTTCAACGGTATGATTTTTAATCATATGTCTGTATCTGCTGGGAAAAAGGCCATGATACAATTCAACAATAAACATGAAAGTATTATGCAGCAACTACAATAATAAAGTATATTATTGTAGTTGCTGCATAATAATATCTCACTGGAATTTTTGTACCTGATTCCTAATTCATGCAATTATTGATATTATGATTAAACCCTTTTACAATCAAGTAAATTGGGAAAATCAATTCATATAGTCCTCCTGGTACAAAAAGCCACATAGGTGCAGGTTGTGAGATAAGTAATAAAACCGAATATAGAAATAAGCAGATATAACCTATGATCCCTAGTCCCATCATCCATTTTGGCGATAAGCTTTTCTGCATCAAATACCAACAATAATAGATACTATACCCTCCAAGTGACAGCATAGCTAGTGAAAAGCATAGTTCTCTGAGCTTCAGAATTGCTTCAATATTGGTTTGTGATATTAGTAATGCACTTATTGCTCCTATTGCTAATAAAAAACCTTCTACAAACCTTGAAATCATATACCCTTTTATAATTGTTTTATTATAAGATCTTAAAACAATAAAACTCAGCCAGCCAATAACAACTACTGCAAAACTATTCATCAATTCAAACCCGGTACCGAGTCGAATGGATGTTAGGGCTGCATTAGCTTGTGCTCCATTTGCAATCATATTATTACCTACTGCATAGGTAACTGTCGCTATCAAGAAGCAGATTCCAATAATTCTTTCATACGCTCTATATTGCTTTTTCATGTCGATTAATTCTCCTTTCAGTAATAATAAAAATAATGTTATAATATTGTACAATCAAAGATTTTTTCAAAAGGTGGTCTACAATGAATAGAATCGAAAAATGCAGATCCATGCTTGTTATGACTTTGAAAAATTTGACTAATTTAAGCGATGCAGCTATTTTAGAACTTGTATCAAGCATACCTATACAAATATACAAGAAAGGGACTGTGCTTCTAAATCAAGGTGATAAGCCGGATATGAGCTATTACCTCTTAATGGGATGTGTTCGTCAGTATGTCTGTAATGAGCATGGTAAAGAAATCACCGTTGATTTTTATACAGATGAACAATCCATCAATATGTTCAGTTATGCTGATGAATATGGTAACTCCGCGTACAGTCTTTCATGTCTTGAAGAGTGTATCATGGTATCATGTCCTGAAATTATGACTCGTGACTTGGAAAATACACAACATGAATTCAGCAATATGCTTAAAGTATTTTTTCAAAAACAATTCATTGACTTACAGAAAAATCTTACGAGTTTTAAAGCACAATCACCAGAAGAAAGATTCCATGCATTAGTTAAAAATCGTCCTGAACTTCTAAAAAGAGTGCCTCAGAATATTCTTGCAAGCTATCTGGATATCACACCTGAAACCTTCAGTCGTTTTAAAAAAAAGTTATACTAAAATCTTTGATTTGATTTTAGTATAGAACATACAAGAATATATTTCATTGATTTGAATCAAGTTTTGAAAAGTTTTATTCTTTTTATAAAAAGAGACTAGAAGCGTTAGAAAATAAGAAAAAAATATGCGAATGTTATTATGTATTGTCTGATAACTCTTATAAATCAAGGCTTCCAAAAGTGTTTTGCTATGATGGATATTTTGATAATATCCAGTTTGAAAAGAGTGAGCTTTCAAGAGGCTATAATTCTATATATTAAATTAAAGAAATTTTTGTGATATATTGTTTGCAGGGGCTCACTTTGGATTCTGGTAAGAAATATTTAAACAATACTTATGTTTTGAAATATGGTAAAAAAGAGAAGCTGTTTTCAACATAAATTGAGAACAGCTCTAACTACATCATAGATAATGTTTATTTTTTTAATCCGCTAGGAATTGTGCTGACATCTAAAGTTTCATTACGATCTATATCCATGTAAGGGAAACGGTTAACTTTTGCTCTTATCTTCTTTTGTCTAGTTCCTGGATCTCCCCAGAGAACGATTACTTCTGTTCCAATAGCACTATACTCAGGATCGATAACTGCTAATGAGATCATTTCACGATAAAACCAACTGAAAATTCTTCCAGTGCTAATTCCAACATATTTGTCATCAACTAAAACTTTATCGGCTCTATATTCAAAGCCTCCACTAGGAAGGATATCTTCTGGACCTTCCATCTGAGCATAGGGCTCGCCCTTTTCAAACTCTGAACGATAAATATCTAGAATATCATCAGGATTCCAAACAAGGGTTACCATTTCACGATGCACAGAATTGTTGATTTTTTCAAGTGCTTGTTTACCCACGAAATCGTGGTTGTAATTGATTGTAGGTCCCCATCCCAACTCAATAGGGTTAAAGAATCGTGAGTCTAAAATAGGTCCACAACTTCCAGTTAGGGCAGAACGAGAAGCACTGTAATGTCCCTGAGCTACATTATTATCCTCCATGTATTTCATGAATTCTTTATCTTTTTCCCAAGCATAAGCAAAATGTATTATAAACTGTGGAAAACCATTTTCAGTATGGCAATTCCAATATGCATGTCTGCCTAATCTTTTAATGTCATATGGTTGCCCAGCCTTTAAGATAGCATTATATACAGGAATAGAATCTTTAAAATTTCCATGTACTTCATAAGCTAAGGAGCCGGCCATTCCTATTCTGATTATTCTAACTTCCATCCCGTCAATCATACTTAGACGATGTCCTCCAAACGGAAGATTATGAAAGTCTTCGCCTGTGGCTGCTTCAACAATTTCTAGTGAACGTGGACCACCTAATTGGAACATGAATACATCTCCAGTGAGGTCTTTTCCCTGTATATCGTAGTTCCCCTTTTGAATTGCATATTCAAGATATGGGGATAACCAATAGGTTATAAACTCATCTTCTCCAACTCTGATTAATAACCCATCAGACATAAGAAGGCCCTCTTCATTGACCATGATTCCATGTCTACATCTTCCAACTGGGAATTTCTTGAATCCGTTAACTAGATTTTCGCTAAGAAACTTTAAAGCATCTGGACCTTTAAACCAATAAGTCAAAGCAGGATTTAAGCCTGCATGAATGTAGCTGCTGTCATGCCAAGACATTTCTTCATCTCGCCAATCTGTGTATACGTAAGGTTGTACACCTCCTCCGCAAGGATGTGTTACATAACCCTGCAAAATAGGATTTATCGTTGGATCATAAGGTATATAAGGACTGTACTTAAATTGACCGTTAAATAGCTCGTTATTCATAAAAACAACCTCCTGCTTTAATTTTTGTACAGTTGAATTATACATAATATTCATTAAATTCTGAAGTGATAAATAGGAATAACTTAATAACCGTTTATTATAACAAAATAGAATTTGTTATAACTTATTCAAATCGTTCCAAGTTTTTAAAAATTTTTTAATAGATGCATTGTTATTATTTTTTTTATAAGCAAAGCACATATCAAAATAAAAGTCATCTGAATGAATTTCAGTAAAAATAAGATTTTTGCGGGGCATATTTCTTAATAATTCAGGTCCAATAAACACTCCATTTGTTTTCTCCAAAACCAGTGGTAGTAAATCAACCTGTTCTGCGGTAATCAATTTTTCAGGAAGAGCATTATGTTTTATTAGTAATTGAGAGATATTATCACTATATTCCTTATCGAGAGTAAGTAAGATGACATTTTCCTTAGCTAGGTCTGATGGTGAAATTCTACTTTTTTGTGAGAAATGGTGGTTTGGTAGTGTGATTGCCATCAATTTTTCTTTTCTCAAAGGATGAAAGTTATATTGGGCTGAAGACGAAAAATTAAAGTGCATAACCAATCCAATATCAATTATGTCTTCTGAAAGATATTGAAAGATTTGATAAGGCTGAGCAGATCTAACACTAAGGTTAATATTTGAATATACATTTTGGAATTGTTTAACCACCGGCTCGATATACTCAGAGATAGCGTAATATAAAATACCTATATTTAAGTTTCCGATAATACCACAAGAGATTTTCTGAATTCTAGTATATAAATCATCATAGTCAGAAACAACTTTTTTAAAATCTTCATATACAATTTTTCCTTCTGTAGTGAGCTTCACACCATGGGTTGTTCGGACTAAGAGTTGCATACCAAAAGTTTCCTCAATGTATGCTAGATGTTTGCTCAATGCAGGCTGTGTAATATAGAGCGAATTTGCAGTATCTGTAAAATTTAGTTTTTCTGCAAGTGTTACATATTCTTTCATGTAACTTATCTTCATTGCTAATCCTTCCTTTCCAAAATTAAATCTAAAGTTCGCTTTTCACATAATCCGACATATAGAGAGTTCAATATTTAGTATATATTTATTATATATGATAACGTTATAAGAACAAATTGTATACGCTCTTTAGTTATGGAAGGCCTTAAATAAAAATATTATCCGACATCAATGATAACATTAATCATGGCATATATAAAAGGTAATTGATATGAAAAAAGGCAAGGTGATAACCGGATAGCTCTTATTCGATTTTAGCATAAGCTATACTAAATTAGAATATCTGTTATTGAGAATTAAGTGATATGATTTTACATTATATAGAGAAAGAAAATAAAAATCTTCATCTTGCAGTTTTAAAGCAAATTAACTTGATAATAGGAGCAAAAGTAAGAAAAAAAGTTAAATAAGATAATGGTGAATAGATAACAGCGCATTAAGTGGCAGATGGATGAGAAGTGCCACAAGATGAAAAACATGACCAAGTTCTTCGTTAACTGTATATTAGATTTAAAAATTATTATAATTTTAAATGTTTGAGGAGATGACTGAATTGGATCTAAATATGCATATAATAATAGACGAACTAACTGATCTGAAACCGATAGCCTTTCTTAACGATTCCATTGAACTTTCAATAAGATCCATATCATGTTTTGACAACACGTCAGGTGTCTTTTTGAGAGACACGCTGTATTTAACTACCGCATCTGACCTAATGCTTTGTGAAGGCAAATTAAAAGATGCTAATCTGATATCTGTTGGTTTGTTAGATGATAATTTTGCAGCCCGGAATCATTGCAATATTATATGTATATGTGGCTCATTAAGTATTTTCGATGTAGCGAGCCTTATTTTTAAAATTCAAAAAAAATATGATGAGTGGAATAATGGAATACTTTCAGCTATTATATGCAAGCAACCTATGGAAAAAATTTTTGAGATTTCACTAGAGGTAATTGGAAACCCAATGATAGTATTTGGGCCTTTAAATACTCTGATACTAGCTGCCGGTGAATTACCTGATAGTTTTACGGATTCCTTTTGGAGGGAAGTGTTGGATCAGGGCTATTTCTCTTACGAGCACCCGTTATATAATGAATTTTTAAAATCAGCAGATAGAAACTTTAAAGAGAGGAATGCTTTTATATTTAAATTTCCTAGGTATGATTATGTTTATCTTGTAGCTAATATTTTTCAGGATGGAAAAAGATGTGGAGCAATGTTATTTGTTGAGACAAATCATTCTTTTACATTAGGGCAGATATCTCTTGTAACGTATTTTAGAAGCATCCTTGAACGAGCGATAAAAAACATTCCGGATTTTCAGATTCTTTCATCGAAGCCTAACTCCTTCGTTTATCAATTATTAAAACATATCTATCTAAAAGAGAGCATTATTATTAATTGCCTTAATTCAAAAAGATGGAAAGTATATGATGACTATTACTGCTTGTATTGCAATCTCAATCAAAAAAATGGTGCAAAGGACGTTGTATTGGATTTTCTTATGCTGGAACTGAGTAAGATTTTCCCTGCAGCAATGATATTGGATTATAAGAATGGTTCTGTTGTTATCTTGCGTAATTCTGATTTTGCTTTTGACCAAAGTGACTTAAGGACTAAACTAACTTCTTTAGTAGAAAAGTTTTCATTAACAGTAGGCGTTAGTTCTGTTTTCTATGATTTTAAAAACTTGAAAAGACATTATGATGAATGCAATTTAGCTATAAAATATGGTATCAATGAAAATGCTGATAAATCAGTTCATTTTTTTCAGGATTATGTAATAAAGCATCTCACACGTTTTGTATTTGTAGAGAATGGAGAGAATCAGTTTATTCATACGAAAGTAGAGTTGCTCCACAAGTACGACCAACAGAACAATACTGAGCTTGTTAAGACCTTACTTACCTATTTTCAATTTGGACAAAGGAAATCTCTGACATCAGAGAAGATGCATTTTCATAGAAATACATTAACCTACAGATTGGAGATTATTAACAATGTGGCTGGGATTGATTGTAGCAGCCGAATTATTAATGAGAATGAGATTTTTCATATAATGCTTTCGTGTGAATTTTTGAATCATTAAGCAAATTATAGCAAATAAGTCTTTGAATTATATACATGAAAAAAGCGAGTTCGTAATGAACTCGCTTTTTGTGCATGTGCATCGACATACCAAGTAGTAACTTTTATATAATTCCATCACTTCTCTTAGCTTTCACTTAATTTTTTTGAATAACGTCTTCAACTATACGAAAAATTGAGGAACTAGAGGATTATTATTGTCTATAATGAAAGACTGAAAGTATATTTACTTTAATACAGGGCATTAAAGTACCCAGTGATAATTTATTTGCTTTAATAAAGGAATATTAGAAAACCCCAATATAAATGGCAGCTCCGCAAGTATTACAAACAGAGCAAAATGAACTTGTTAAGGCATTACTTACTTATTTTCAATTTGTGCAAAAATGTAAATAAATAATACAAATATTCTAAAGTTTTCGATAATGTAAAAACTGAGCAAATAAATTATGATAAAGATGTAGAGTTGGCGGTGGTATTTTTGTAGCCGCAATTTATTGGTTTGTATATATTAGGGGCTCTAAAAGCGTAGTAGAAAAAGTAGATACACAGGTAACTTCAACTATCTAATAGTTTTTCGTGGATAAAATTAGGGGGCTAATTTATTTATAGAATGGTAGAGGATATATGGAAATTTTAAGAAAGGTTAGGAGGATAATTATGGAAAGAACTCTAGTAATTTTAAAGCCTGATGCTGTGAAAAGAAAACTTGTGGGAGATCTCATCAGCAGATTTGAAAAAAAGAATTTGGAAATCACTCAAATCAAATTAGAAAGGATAAGTAAGGAAACAGCGGAAATTCATTATGGTCATGTGAAACATTTGCCGTTATATGATGAAATGATTGGGTATATGACTACAACTCCTTCTTTAATTATGATTATAAGAGGAGAAAAGGCAATACAAGTAGTTAGAAACATGATAGGCAAAACAAATTCCTTTGAGGCGCAGCCAGGGACTATTCGAGGAGATTATGGACTGCACTTATATGAAAATCTGGTACATGCATCTGATTCAATGGAAAACGCAGAGATAGAAATTAATAGATTTTTTAATCCAATGTTAATTAATAAGTAATCAATAAAAAGTTTTAATAAGAGGAGAAATAAAGTAAATATAAACTATTCAAAGATTTAAACAATATATTTACCATGGTAATCAGTTGAAATTAAGGGGGATAAATAATGAGAATACTTTTGCTTGGAGCACCTGCTGTAGGAAAAGGTACTCAGGCTAAATTGATAAGTGAGAATTTTAAAATACCACATATATCAACGGGCGATTTATTTCGGTTTAATATTGATAATATGACTGAATTGGGTGAAAAAGCAAAAACATTTTTGACAGCAGGAAAATTGGTTCCTGACTTTCTCACAATTGCCATGGTTAAAGATCGATTATCACAGGTGGATTGTAATGAAGGGTTTGTATTGGATGGATTCCCGAGGAATTTATATCAATCAGTAGAACTAGATTTGTTTTTAACTAAGAAGAGACAAAGTATAGATAAAGCTCTGCTTATAGATATTCCCACATCACTTATGATTGAAAGAACAATAGGCAGAAGAATTTGTTCAAAATGCGGGACAAGCTATCATATTAAGTTTAAGAAACCTAAATTTGAAAATAAATGTGACATATGTGGGGATGACTTAATGCATCGCAGTGATGACAGGGAAGAGATTGTGAGGGAGAGGTTATATACACACAATTTAATCACAGAGCCTGTTATTGATTTTTATAATGTAACAGGAAGGATAATGAAAATAGATGGAAATGCAGAAGTCTGTGAGGTCTTCAATAGCATATTTAAGACTCTCCAAGTAGTTTAGGCAAGTTATAAAAAAGAGATTAAAGGGAAGGCACGTGGAACTCACTTACGACTTGATGAGCTTCATAAGGACTTTGATACCGTTTATCTTGCGATGGGATCATTGCGTGCTACTCAGCTGCAGTCGTAGTTCAATGGAGGATCTTCCAAAGTGGGAATTTGAGGATAGACCGAAGACATCTAGAGAAAAGATGCCTGCAATTTCTATTGATAAGCGCAGCAACAATTTTGATGAGGTTGAATTGGGCTATGATGAGAATTCTGCTGCGCTCACTGTCATTTGCTGCTTCTCTTTCAACTAAAGCTGCAATTGTTATAACCTGATTAATAGTTAAGCCCAATTCTTTTGCACGATTTACATATTTATCAGTGAATACACTTTTAAATTATTAAACATTAAATTTGCAGGTTGCTTGCTTTCATGTTTTTACTAATTGTATTTAATTTTACATAGGTTAGAAGTGCAGCTTTGGATTTAATCATGTACAACTAAAATGACAAGTACGATTTTTATGTGATGTAAGTATCATTTAGGATACTAAGAAAGGAAATAAGATGGAGAATACTAATAGTCTTTTTGGAAAATGCCCATATGTTACAGCTCAAAAAGTATTTTCGGGGAAATGGTCAATTTTAATTATGTACCATTTGGAAGAGGGATCACTACGTTTTGGAGAATTACAAAGAAGAATGGCTAATATCACTCAGGCTACATTAACAAAGCAACTTAGAATGTTAGAAGACTTTGGATTGATTAGTCGGTATGTTTATTCGGAAATTCCACCAAAGGTTGAGTATTCGCTAACTGATTTAGGAAAAGAATTCAAACCAGTCTTAGAACAGTTTAGCATTTGGGGAATTAAATATATTGAATCTCTTAAAGATGCATAGTTAAGCAGGCTTGCCCTTGAAACACTTTGCTTAATTGACCCAAGATTAATTTATGGATTAACAACTTAAAAAATGAATTAGCATTTTTTAAAAATCAAATTCTCAATAAAAATAAGAAGATCTTTGGTAAATCTAGCGAGCAGCTAGATGTTAATCAATTATCTTTTTTTGACGAAGCTGAAAAATACTCCGACACTAAGGTAGATGAGCCAACCATTGAAGAAATAACTTACAGCTATGCCTGCAAGGCATGTGAAGAAAAGGAAGAAGGCATAGCTAATATAGTAACAACAAAAGCACCTACTAACTTACTTCGCAAGAGTATGGCTTCTAACGAACTCTTAAGTCATGTTATATGCCTAAAATATCAATTTGCGCTGCCGCTTTATAGGCAAGAAACTTATTTTGATATGCTAGGAGTAACTCTTTCAAGGCAAACTTTATCCAACTGGGTAATAGGAGCTGCCAATGAATTTAAAATTGTTTATGGATTAATGAAAGAAAAGCTCCTAGAAAGCCATTATGTACAGAAGAAATAGCTAATGCATCACATTTAAGTGTATTAAAAACTAAAAGAATATTTAGTAGATATTGGCAAAGAGGAATGAATAAAAATGCCCTATTACCTGATTACATAAATTCAGGTGGAAAGGGTAGATCAAAACAACTATCAGATTCAAAGATCGGTAGACCCTCAAGGGTTAACTATTTTGGAGATACTATTGAAGGAATTAATGTAACTGAAGAGGTTAAAAAGCATTTTGAGTTTCCTTTAAATAAATACTACAGAAATAGTAAAAAGATATCTTTGAGAGAAACGTATACGTTAATGCTTAAAGATTTTTATTCTGATTCATATAAAGAGAATGGTGAGCTTAAACATGTAGTTTGGGACAATAGCAGAATTCCCAAATATAATCAATTTTATTATTGGTTTAAAAGTAATGAGGACAAAAAAAAAGACATTATTTTAAGAAGTAGCGAGAATGAATTTAATTTAAAAGACAGGCCTACTTTAAGTAATTCTACTATTGAGACTGACGGTCAGGCACAATGTTTTAGATTGATGCTACTATTGCGGATATTTACTTAGTTAGCTCTTTAAATAGAAAGAGAATTATAGGTAGGCCAATAGTGTATGCAATCATAGATGTTTATTCTAGACTAGTTACTGGAATTTATGTCGGTCTTGAAGGACCTTCTTGGATTGGAGCTATGATGGCCTTAGATAATATGATTGAGGACAAGGTTGAATACTGCAAGAAATATGGTATAAAAATAACAGAAGAAGAATGGCCCAGTTATAAACTTTTTGCAAAATCATAATGCAGAGTACAGCAATACATCTTGGAATTCAGATTATTGGGGAAGCGGTCCTTGGGGAACCTGCTCTTTTACTACAGAAGCCAAGTACATAGGAAACCAAAGTTTTAAAGTAGCAAAAACTTCAGGAGGTAATGGAACTTGGCAATTTTATAATCAAACTCTTACTAATTTACAAAAGGGTTCAACTTATACTTTATCAGGATATATTAAAACTACTGGTATAACTAATACAAATAATGGTGGAGCATTGCTATTTGTAAATTATGCAGATAATACAGGAGTCTATCAAACAGTTAATACTCAACCAGTAAATGGTACAACTGATTGGCAGAGGTATCAAGTTACATTTACAATACCAAGTAATTCTTCTTCAAACACAGTTTATATTAGATTTGGTATAGCAAACGAAACTGGAACTGCTTATTTTGACAGTATGCAGTTAGAGTCAGGTTCTATAGCTAATAGATATAACTTGGTTGAAAACTCAGACTTTTTATACGGTGGAACGCAGCCTACTTTTTGGGCTAAATCTGCAGACTGTGATTCTTATGATTATGCTATGGGAGCCTATAATAAAAATACATTTAGAATTAATGGATATGCAAATAAATCTAAAAACGTATCACAAACTATTAATGTAGCTGGAAACGCTGGAGATTCTTTTGTAGTAAGTGGATGGGCCATGGCTAATTCAGTACCTTTAAGTTCTGGTAGATACTTTGCATTAGATGTAGGAATATTAAATACAGATAATACTACTACATGGACGGTTATTCCTTTTAATGAGGATACCACTGATTGGCAGTATATATCCAATGTAGTTATTGCAAATAAACCCTATAAAAATGTCACCGTATATGCTTTATATTATAACAATGCCAATACTGCTTATTTTACAGATATACAATTATATAAAGAACAATTTGGTAATAGTTATCAATATGATTCAAAGGGTAATATTGTATCAACAGCAGATCTAGCAAAACAAAACTCAAGTTTTGCATACAATACAAATAATGATTTAATAACTTCTACAGATCCTAAAAGCAGCCAATTTAAATACGAATATGACAATAATGACACAAATGTAAAAAAACATAATTTAACAAAGGCTACTTCAGCAGAAAATGTAGTTTATTCATTTACCTATGATATTTACGGAAATCCTCTCTCTTCAAAGATAGGAGACGATACAAATTATATTAATTCATCGGCAACCTATACAGCTAGTGGTAACTATTTAAATACACTTACAGATGCCCTAGGAAAAACTGTAACTAACAATTGGAATGTGCAAAAAGGAGTATTAGATAGTGTTAGTGACCCTAAAGGAAAAGTTACAAGCTACAGCTATGACACCTTAGACAGACTTGAAAGTGTTTCTAAAACTGTAGATGGGCAAACTATAAGCAATGTTTACAGCTATGAAAATGACAGGCTTAAAACAATTACACATAATGGCTTTAGCTATAGTTTTGGTTATGATTCCTTAGGAAACAATACAACAGTTTCAGCAGGAAGCCAAAAGCTTATAACAAACACTTATGAGGCGAGAACAAGTAAGCTAACCCAATCAACCTATGGAAATGGTCAGCAGGTAAGTAGTGATTATGACAGCTTGGACAGAGTTATAGCTAAAAAATTCAATGGAAATACAAGATATACCTATGAATATGATGGCAGCGGAAATATTGGCTATCAAAATGATCTTATCAATGGAACAAGTTATAGATATACATATGATAATTCTAATAGGCCAACTCAGATAAGAGACTCATTAGGAAATTTAACTGCTTATGCCTATGATCCAAATAATAATGTTTCTATAATTCAAGACTATGTAAATAATAATAATTTCTTTACATTCTATGGTTATAATAAGGATAATCAATTAAATTCAATAACTTATACAAGAGAAACATCAAATACTGTAACTCCAAGTTATGATAATTTAGGAAGGCTCACTGGGAAATCAATAAATACAGGAGCTGCAACCTATAATACAATTTACGGGTATGTACCAGGAGTAGGTGGAACTGGCTCAACTTCAACAAAGGTAGCTTCAATAACGAATAATGGAAATACAATCTCTTATACTTATGATGACAATGGTAATATAGAAACAATTACCCAAAATGGACAGGAAATAGAGTATTGCTATAATGAAGCCAATGAAGTAATAAGAGAAAATAATCAAGTTTTAAATAAAACAGTAACAACAAGTTATGATGCTGGAGGAAATATATTAAATAAAATAGAATATCCTTATACCAAAGGAAGCTTAGGCACAGCAACTTCTACAATAAATTATAGCTATGAAGACACAAATTGGAAGGATAAACTAACAAGCTATAATGGAAAAGCAATAACCTATGACCCT
>Ga0255336_100835_pt1 | contig 33487 bp, 28 predicted proteins | sample MeOH1_35cm_T3_17_FD_189102 | JGI IMG/M metagenome (GOLD analysis project Ga0255336, IMG submission 189102) | Sandy soil microbial communities from University of British Columbia, Vancouver, Canada - MeOH1_35cm_T3_179 | ecosystem: Engineered > Artificial ecosystem > Sand microcosm > Unclassified ...
GCATCCCCATCTGCTGGCTCTCGAGGTTCCTGAAGCTTCGCGCCAGAAGTGTAGCCACCGCCAGCAGGATCATACTTGCGGCAATCTGGCCGGTCACCAGCCACTGCCTCACGGAAGCATGCGTGGTCCCCCTCGCAGTGCGCCCTGTCAAAGACTCGACACTGGGCCGCTGCAAGGCCGGTGCGAGACCAGATAATGCGCCGCAGAGCAGAGAAATCGCTACGGTGAATCCAATCACTCGCAGATCGAGCTGCGCCTTGCCGATGAACGGAAGGCCCACGGGCGCAAGCGCGACAAACAGTCGCAATAATCCTTCTGCAAACACGCAGCCGAGCGCCGCACCGGCAATCGACAACAGCATTGCCTCGGTCAAAGCCTGACACGTCAACCTTGTTCTGCTGGCACCCAGCGCAGCCCTCACCGCCAGCTCCCTCTGCCTTGTCGCGCCACGTGCCATCAACAGACTTGCCACGTTGGCACATGCAATTGCCAGCACCGAGATCACGGAACACAATAAAACCCAGGCCAGCAGGCGCACATTCTCTGTCTGCACGTCCCGCAGCGAGCGAATACTCAGATGGATATCCTTTCGGATATCTGAAGGAAACTGCCTGCCTGCATCCTGAAACAACGGCTCCATAGCAGCCAGCGCCTGTTCGACCGTAACTTCGGGCTTCAACCGTGCGAAAGCTCTTCTCGGAGATCCAAATCCACCATTCGCCTTGTGATCGGCGATCTCATCAATGGTCATAGGGCTGAGCACATCCACATGCTGAAGCCGAGGCATCTCAAAGTCTCTGGGAAGGACACCGATCACACGAACCGGACTTCCATCGATCTCGATCGTCTTGTTCAGAATGCTCGAATCACGGTTGTAGCGCGTCAGCCATAGACGATAGGAGATCAGCGCTACCGACGGTCCACCTGGACGCGCCTCTTCCGGTAGAAAACTGCGGCCCAGAACAGGGGTTACTCCAAGCGTGGAGAGAAAATTGCCGTCGACATACTCGCAATCCAACTGCGTGGGAGTGCCCTTCGTAAGATCGCACTCATGCGTCCCTGTGGACTCTGAGGTCATCTCCACAAAAGGCCTCTGATGATCGCGCCAGTTGTAATAGAAGTTCCCCATCAGGAAGCCCTGAGTCTCCAGAGAATGCACCAGCCCCACTGAGACGATGCGATCCGCATGCGCATAAGGCAGGCTACGAAACAGAATTCTATCCACCACGCTGAAGACCGCCGTAGTCGCGCCGATCCCAAGCATCAGCGTCGCAAGAATGGTCAGGGTGAATAACGGATTTCTTCGAAACCCACGAATCGCGTATCGCACATCCTGAAGCAATCTCTCCATCCAGAATCCCGGACGCTCTTCCCGACACTCTTCCTTTGCTCTCTCCACCGCACCGAACGCAATCCTCGCCTGCCGACGAGCCTCCGTCGGCGTCATGCCCGCAACAATGTTCTCCTCCGTCTGCCGGTCGAGATGAAACGCCAGCTCCTCGTCCAGCTCTGCATTCCCTCTTCGCAGTAACCGGCGAAGACGCACCTTCCACAGCTCAAGGATCGTCATCGCTCACGCCCCCTTCAGCACCAGCGCAATCGCCGTGCTCAGACGCTCCCAGTTCTGGAGCTCCGCCTCAAGCTGCTTCTTCCCAGCCTTTGTCAGCGAATAAAACTTCGCCCTGCGGTTGTTCTCCGAATCTCCCCACTCCGCCTGGATCCACCCCTTGTACTCCAACCGATGCAGCGCCGGATAAAGCGATCCCTGCCCGATCTGCAGGACATCCTGCGAGACCTGCTGAATGCGCTGGGCAATGCCCCATCCATGCATGGACTCAAGCACAAGCGACCTCAGAATCAGTAGGTCCAACGTTCCCTGCAAAAGATCAGACGATGGCGGCATCGCTCTCCCCTCGACATTCGACAACAGAATGATCCCGCCTCCTGTCGAATGTCAAGGGGAGTGGAGAAAGTTTTTGCCGCGGCTCTCTCTGAGTCGATCGATTTCAACTCGTCATTCTGACCCTCGAGCGAAGCGGAGGGGAAGAATCCCTGTATTTTTACTGCCAGAACCGCTTCACTCCACGACGATGAGCACTTCACCCGCGCCCACCGTCGCATCGACTGCGACCGCGACCCTAACGACTCGCCCCGCCTTCGGAGTCTTCAACTCGTTCTGCATCTTCATCGCTTCAATCACCACCACGCCCTGCTGCTCGGTCACATCGTCGCCTTCGCGCACCAGCACACGAACCACGCGCCCCGGCATGGGAGCCTTGACTGCCCGTGGCCCTGCGGCTCCCTCACCCGCGCCGCGACGGCCCCGCAGCGAACGAGGATCGTCTATTGCAAACTCATGTCGGCGGCCACCAATCACCACGGCATCTCCGTCAAGGACACACCTGTACTGCCGGCCTTCAATAAGCAGCGACAAAACTCCCGGCTCCATCGCACAGACATCCACATCGATCGCGCGACCATCCACTGCGCATTGAAGCTTCCCCCCGGACGCAGCGCTGGAGGGCAGCTCGACACGCCGCTGCTTCCCTTCGAGCTCAAGCCACACAATTATCCCCGAAGTCCCTCACGCCGTCCTGTAGCTGCCCATCGGCTCTCAGAGAGATTGGTCATGACCGCGGCAGTATCCTTCTTCCCCGCAACAAACAAGGCCGCGGCAAGCGCAATCACATCGTCAGAGGCTTCTGCCTGATCATCCGTTGAGGGCTGTGCCAGCAGCCGCTCCAGATAACCGGTGTCGATCTGTGCCTTCCTAAAATCCTCATCCAGCAGAATGCGCCGGAACAGCGTGATGTTCGTTCGAATCCCACCGACCACATATTCGTCGAGAGCCCGCAGCATTCGCGCAATTGCAGCCTCCCTCGTCTCGCCATAAGCCACCAGCTTCGAGAGCATCGGATCGTAATCGAGTGGCACCGTCCAGCCCTCATAGACACCGCAGTCCTCGCGCACTCCCGGCCCGGAGGGCTGCACCAGCCGTGTAATCAGCCCCGGGGATGGAAGAAAGTTATTCTCGGGATCCTCCGCATAAATACGGCACTCAACCGCGTGACCTCGCAGATGGATTCCCTCCTGCCGCAACCCCAGCGGCTCTCCCATCGCAACCTGAAGCTGCATCCGGACAAGATCGATCCCTGTGATCATCTCCGTGACTGGATGTTCCACCTGCAGTCGAGTGTTCATCTCAAGGAAGTAGAAGTTCTCTTCCGCGTCCACCAGAAACTCCACGGTTCCCGCGTTCACGTATCCCGCAGATAATGCCAGCCTGACTGCGGCCTCGCCCATCCGTCTCCGCAGGTCCTCCCCAACAACTGCCGACGGCGCCTCCTCGATCACCTTCTGGTGGCGCCGCTGCACCGAGCACTCCCTCTCCCCCAGATATACGCAGTTGCCATGCGTATCCGCCATTACCTGAATCTCGATATGGCGCGGGCGCTCAATCAACTTTTCGAGATAGACCTCGCCTGAACCGAAGCTTCGTTCTGCCTCACTGCTGGCGGCCACATAGGCTCCAGGCAGCTCCGACGCGCTGTAAACTGCGCGCATCCCTTTACCGCCGCCACCGGCAGCAGCCTTCAGCATCACGGGATAACCGATCTCCGAAGCGATCCGGACAGCCTCATCCACCGTCGACAGTCCCGTCACGCTGCCGGGAACCCGCGGCATCCCAGCCGCATCCGCAGCCTGCCGCGCCTTCGTCTTTGACCCCAGGGCGCGCATCGCGCTCGCCGGTGGCCCGATGAAGATGATCCCCGCCTCAGCACAGGCTTCCGCAAACGCAGCATTCTCCGAAAGGAATCCGTATCCCGGATGAATCGCATCCGCACCCGCCTGCCGGGCAATATCGAGAATCAGATCCCCGCGCAGATAACTCTCCGTTGCCGGTCCGGGCCCCAGCCTGTAGGCCTCGTCCGCGCTCCCGACATGAAGTGCTCCCCGGTCCACATCGGAGTACACCGCCACCGTGGCAAGCTCCATCTCGCGGCAGGAGCGCATCACCCTCACCGCTATCTCGCCTCGATTTGCAACCAGAACTTTTTTCATACGCAGAGGGCAGCCGCCATTCTATCGAGCCGGAGCGATTCGTCAAAGAATACCCTGTGCAGCCTCGACAAGTTCACTCACGCAAAGAGAAGAGCCTCCCCTATGGGAGGCTCTCGATTCTTCAGACGACCAGGGCTACATCGTGACTCCGCCCTTTGTCTTCTCTTCCTTCTTCTTCTCGTTTTCCTTGCGTGCTCCCATCGCCTTCTGGCTCCACTCATCAGCCTTGGCTAGATCGGCCTTGCGCGCATTATCGTCACCGCACTCCAGATCGGCCTTGCGACGATAGGTCAGGTTCAGGTACTGCATGGCATCGTCATAAGTCGGATTCAGATCGACAGCCTGCTGCAGAAACTGCAATCCTTCGTTTACCAGAGCCGTATTCGCCTCCTGCAACTTCTGGCAGGAACCCTTGCTCTTCTTCGCGTTGCCGTTACCGTCGTCGGTCAGGCCGTCCGCAGCAAGAATGGTAATGGCATTCTTGTAAGCCTGCATCCAGTCCACCACGCCAATGGTGTAGTGAGCTTCCGAATCCTTGGAATCCAGCGCGATAACCTTCTTCTGGTACTCCTTGGCGACGTCCAGCTTCTTCGTGTTGAAGTTGATTGAGGCTACCTGCTTCAGCGCTCCAACGTCGTTGGGATCCTTTGCCAGTACAGCCTGGAAGCCATCCAGAGCTTTCTGCGCGAGCGCGAGATTCTCTGGCGTATCCAGATTCGGAACAACCTGGTAGGAGTATGCCGTAGCAAGGTACAGCTTGGCTTGATCGTAGTTGGGATCCAGCTCGATGGCGTTCTGGAAGTGGTTCACCGCTTCTTCGTAACGTGCGTTCTTGAATGCCTGAACGCCTTTTGTCAGCTGGTCACGCGCCTTCAGGCGGTTGCACCCGGTTACAGAAATAAGCATCAGCGCCAGCAGAGCAGCCGTAACCGGAATCCGTGCGGTCAATTTCATGGGACGTGATATCTCCTTCAAATAGGCGCGTATCGTCTGTGGACGGTTTTTCGGTAAAACGAAATTGTGCTTGCCGATTGATTGTAATGGCTGCCGACATCTGTGACCAGAGGCGAATAGCCTATTCCCTGCGATATCGTTCCGTAATCGAACGAAAAAAATGACTTGAAGGATACACCCGGCAAAACCCTTCATGCCATCGAAATCAAACTCCCACTAATGCAAACGAATCGGGCGGCCGCTCTTATAGCCGAACCGCCCGAAGCAAACCTCTGATACGAGATTCCGACAATTACTGTCCTGCTTCAACCCGCGGCGTGATCAGACCGATATTGTCGACACCGGCCTGATGGCCAAAGTCGATCACTTCAGCAACCTTACTGAAGTCCAGGTCCTTATCACCTTTGACAAACATAACCTTCTCCTGACGAGTCGCAAAGATCTCGACCAGCTTCGGCTCGATATCCTGCTTGTTGAAGGAGGTATCGTTGATCTTATAAGAAGGCGCGCCCGCTCCATTGGAGAGAACCTGCACCACGATGGTGCGGTCGTTAGGCGTATCGTTCGTCTTGTTTTTGGGCGGCTGCGGTACCAGCGTATCGAGGCCATGCGGAGTTACCGGCACGATCACCATGAAGATGATCAGCAGCACCAGCAGAACGTCGATCAGCGGCGTAACGTTAATCTCGGATACTGCTCCGCCTGAACTTCCACCACTCATTCCCATAGCAAACTCTCCTCAACACCTTTGGACTGCATTCTTCGGCAGATCCGCAAATCTTTTACTTCTTCGTCGTGACGTCCTCAGGCTGCTCACGCCGCTCGGTCAAAAGTCCGAGTTGGCTGACACCTGCCGCACGTACGCCATCAACCGCATCCATTACCTTGCCATAGTTGGCACGGGCATCGGCTCGCATGTAGACCTGCTTATTGGTCTTGTTCTCGAGCTTCGCCGAAATCTTCGGTCCCAGATCATCCAAAGTCACCTGGTCCCCGCCAAGGAAGGTTCGTCCGTCGCGAGTGACCGCTACCGTCACCGCATCTTCCTTGTTTGCGTCTTCCATTGCCGTGGCCGAATCGGTCTTTGGCAGGTCGACGTTGACCTTGTTGTTCAACATGGGAGTGATCACCATGAAGATGATCAACAGCACCAGCATGACGTCCACCATCGGGGTCACGTTGATGTTTGAGTTGACCTTACTCCCTTCGTTCCGCGTTGCCATCGCCATAGTTCTATACTCCGTCCGGATTCGCCGTATCCACGTCCTGCGATCGACCTGCTGGCTGACTTACTCTCGATCCCTCTGGATGCCGCTCGCATAGGCGACACCCAGAGGATCTTCGAGCTGTCATTCTCGCAGGATGTTCTTTCGGTACTTCATCTCCCAAAGGGAGCCCGGTTTACCGGTGGCTCTGCTTGATGAAGTAGTCCACCAGCTCGCTGGAGCTGTTGTCCATCTCCACGTCGAAGGCCTCAACCTTGCCGGTGAAGTAGTTGAAGGTCATAACGGCCGGGATGGCGACCAGAAGGCCGAACGCCGTCGTAACCAGAGCTTCCGAGATACCGCCGGCGACCGCGCCGATACCGGAGGTCTTCTGCGTAGCGATCTGCTGGAAGGCGTTCAAGATACCGACGACGGTTCCGAACAGGCCGATAAAGGGCGCCGTCGATCCGATCGTAGCCAGACCGCCCAGACCACGCTTCAGCTTGGCGTGAACGATAGCCTCAGAACGCTCAAGAGCGCGCTTGGAGCTCTCGATCTGCTCTTCCGTGATGGCTCCGCCAGAACCGAAGCTGCGGAACTCCTGCAGGCCAGCGGTAACAACCTCGGCGAGGTGCGACTTCTTGGAGCGGTCGGCAACCTTGATCGCCTCGTCCAGACGTCCGTCCTTCAGAGCGCCGGCAACCTTGGGAGCGAACTCACGCGACTGCTTGCGGGCTGCCGAGAAGTAGAGCGCGCGGTCGATGATCACAGCCAGCGACCAGATCGACATGATGAAAAGGATGATAACAACGGCGCGAGCCAGATTGCCCATGTTGCTCCAGAGACCGAGGACACTGAAGCTTACCTGGCCTTCCTGAAAAAACACTGCGAGCGAGGTGGGTACATGAGCCATGTTTGCGAGATGAGCGAGAATCACAGAATATTCCTCCTGATTGGAAACTCTAAGCTTCGTATTTCGGACCCGAAAACCCCTCAGAGAGCAGAGCTCCTGAAGTGCCTGCGAGCAAAACGTTGTCGTCCTCGAGCCGCCGTATTACAGACGCCCCGCGTGAAAGTTAGCCGCCGAAGTTGAAGTTGACCGTAATCGTGGTTTCGACCTCGGTCGCTTCGCCGTTCAGAACATACGGCTTGTATCTCCAGTTCCGCACAGCATCGAGAGCGGCAGCGCGCAGCATCTCAGGTCCGCTGACTACTTGCAGATTCTGAACCGTTCCAGCCTTGGAGATGATCGCGTGCAGCACGACAGCTCCAGAGACGTGGGCAGCCTTTGCAATCGGAGGATAGATCGGCTTCGGCTGCGAGATCGCCATACCGGCAACCACACCGCTCGAAACGCGCATCGGCCCCTTCGGCTTCTCTACGGCCTTCACAACCGGCACGGGAGCGGTTCCAATTCCGCCCATCACGCCGCCAGGAACACCGGAGCCGGATCCCATGCCGCTCATACCGGCAACGCCGGCCATCTGCGGCGGAGGCGCAGCCTCTTCCTTCAGCATCTTGATGTCTTTGGGAATCTTAGTAGGAGCGTGCAGACCCGCATCAATCTCCGAAACCATCTTGATCGGCTTTACGATCTGCGCGGGCGGCGGAGGTGGAGGGGGCGGTGGCGGTGGGGGCGGTGCCGTAAGCATGGCGGTCATCGCCGTCTTCGGCAGAGCCTCTGGGTACAGCAGCGGAATAAGAATCAAGGTTCCAAGGATCAACCCGTTGAAAACGAAGGTCGCAATCATCCAGTACTTGGACTTGGTCTTGATCTTGCCGCCGGACTCCATTAATGCATCTTCAAACATATCCAGCCTCGCGGAGAAGAGCTATTGGACTATAGACACCACGGCTTTAAGCTTTGTTCCCGATTCAGCACTACTTTTCGAAATTATTTAAGCCTTGACCCGCTTACCCGCAGGAAGACTTGCGGCCTTACCCCGTTTGCCCCGCCATTCCTGATAAGCCACCAGCATCGGCGCAGCCACAGCAATGGAAGAGTACGTTCCGATCAAGATACCAACAACCAGCGCAAACGAAAACCCGTGCAGCACCTCACCACCAAATAAATAGAGGCTCAGCACCGTAAGGAAGGTCAGCCCCGAGGTCAGCACGGTTCTGCTTAGCGTCTGGTTGATCGACTTATTCACCACGTCGGCCAGCGATTCGCGCCGCGACCCAGCCAGATTCTCCCGGATACGATCGAAGACCACGATCGTGTCGTTCATCGAGTAACCGATCAACGTCAGCAGTGCCGCGATCACAGTAAGGGTTATCTCCTTATTGGTCAGGCTGAAGGCTCCAAGAGTGATCAGGGTGTCGTGGAAGACAGCCACCACGGCGGCCACGCCATAGATCAGCTCAAACCGGAACCAGAGGTAGATCAGCATGCCGATCAGCGAATAGACAGTCGCCAGCAACGCCTGCTTCTGCAGCTGTTTACCGGCCGTCGGCCCAACAATCTCCACCTGCTCGACCGTCGCCTTCGAGTCGTGATAGTTCTTCGCCAGCGCGCTCTCCACCGCCTGGCGTCCGGCATCGTGAGCCTGATCGGTCGCCGAAGAGATCGGCAGAGCAATAATCACCTTGTTCGCGGCATGTCCGCTGGGGTCGCTTACGCGCTGAATGCGCGCATCGTGAACTCCGGCTTCGTTCATCGCCTGGCGGATATGGTCCTCGTTCGGCGTCTGCTCAAAGGAGACGCGAATCTGCGTTCCGCCGGTGAAGTCCACACCCTTGGGAATACCATGCCAGAACAGAATGCTCAGTACTCCGGACACGGAGAAGATCAGTGAAAATCCGAGGAAGAACCATTTCTTCCCCAGCCAGTCGATATTAGTGCTCCGAAATAATTCCACGCTCGTCAATCCTTTGCGCGGCAGAACCTGCTTCCTGCCGCAAAACTTGCCATTCCGACCGGAAACGAAGCGGGAGAGAGAAGATCTGCATCCTTCCTCCAGCTTCGCCCTCTTCCAAACTCCCTAAATCGACAGCGCCGCTCCGCGCTCCTTGTTTTTAAGGTGCGAATCGAAGATCACGCGCGAGACGAACACAGCGGTAAACAGGTTGGCCAACAGACCAAATGCCAGTGTTACCGCGAATCCACGAACCGGACCCGTGCCGAAGAGGAACAGGATCAGCGCCGAAACGATCGTCGTAACGTGCGTATCGATGATCGTCACCCAGGCGTGCGCAAATCCCTGCTGCACCGCCGTCGCCGTCGTCTTGCCCGCCCGCAGCTCTTCACGAATGCGCTCAAAGATCAGCACATTCGAGTCCACGCCCATACCGATCGTCAGAATCACACCTGCGATTCCCGGCAGCGTCAGCACCGAGCCCGCGAACCCCATGAAGCCCAGCAGAATCACCAGGTTCAGAATCAACGCCAGGCAGGCATTGATCCCCGACCCACGGTAGTAGATCAGCATGAAGACCATGACCGCCAACATGCCGGCAACTGCCGCGATCACACCCTGGCGAATCGACGCCGCGCCCAGGCTCGGTCCAACCGTTCGCGTCTCGAGGAACGAGATCGACGCCGGAAGCGCGCCGGTGCGAAGCATCAGGCTCAAATCCGCCGCCTGCTGCTTGGTGAATCCGCCCTCAATCTCGCCGCGGTCGCGAATCGCCGAGTTGATGCTCGCCACCTCGCGCACCTTGTTATCCAGCACAATGGCCATCGAACCCGGCGTTGCGCTGGTCGCGCTGTGCTCGCTGGTGTACTTGTAGAAACGCTCTCCCGCCTCGGTCGTCAGGTTGAAGGTGATATTCGGGCGGCCGTTCTGGTCCGTCGAAGGCTGCGCATCGCGGAAGTCCGTTCCCTCCACCTCGCTCACCCGCTTCAGAAGCCATACCTGCTCCGGAGCTCCAGCCGAAGACGTGCCGCGCATCAGGATCGAGTCAGGCGGAACGACGCCGCCGCTGGCCTGCAAAGCCTCCTGATCGCTCGCGAACGGTCCACCCGAAACCGCATGGATCTCCAGCTTCGCCGTCGACTGGATGACCTCCTCGACGCGGGCAGGATCGTCCAGACCGGGAAGTTCCACCAGGATCTGGTTCTCTCCCAGGCCGAACTTCTGGATCACCGGCTCGGTTACGCCCAGCTTGTCGATACGCTCGCGGATCGTCTCGATCGACGTCTCCACCGTCCTGTTGGACAGATCGGTAACCGCCGACTGCTTCATCGTCAGGGTCTGGCTGCCGTCGGGCCCCGAGGCCACATCGTAGGTCTGATAGTTCACGCCGCTGAAGATGCTTCGTGCAGCGCTTACCTTGTCAGCAGGAAGACCGTTGACAATAATCGTCTGCGGACGGGCCGGGTCGGTCCGTCCTACCGTAGCGCCCGAGATCCCCGCAGCCTGCAGGTCCGTCTGCAGCCTGACAGCATCGCGATCCACAGACGAGGCGACAGCCTCGTTCACGTGGACCTCCAACACCAGGTGAGTTCCACCCTTCAGGTCCAGGCCCAGGTTGATGCGTCTTGCGATCGACTCTTTCAGCCCGCCATGCGGGATCCCCACAATGCCGTAGCAGAAGACCAACAGCACTGCAACGATGAACGCCGTCTTACCGGCCAGATTCTTTCCCATTGTCTCTCTTCACAGCGGTTGCAGGTTCCGAGCGCATTCGCGCTCTTCGCCACACCCGCTTCCTCTTCCTTAAGCCTTTTATCTTGATCCGATCTAAGCCGTCGGCTCGTCGGTCGTCACTGCGGCAATCGCGCTCTTAACAAACTCCAGCTTCACACCGTCCGGCTGCACGCGCAGAATCATCGTGTCGTCCTTCACTGTCAGCACTGTGCCCCGGATTCCACCATTCGTGGTCACACGGTCGCCGGACTTGATCTGTCCCAGCATCTCCTGCCACTTTTTTTGCTTCCGCTGATTAGGAAGAATCATCAAAAAGTAAAGAACGACGAAGAACAGAATCGGCAGAATCAGACCGCCCAAACCGCCCAGGGCGCTGCTCGGCGCACTCTGCAACCAGATTGCAAACATCCTTAGAACTCCATCCCCTTGGGTGACCACTCGCCGATTTTCCAGAGATGCGGGTCACGAAGCTGCGCATGACGCAACCTCGCCCAGAGGCTAAAAAAATTGGTGCCTAGCCCCTAAGCATCGCCGTTTGCGAGCCTCGGTGTCAAGAAAACTGCGCCCTATTCAGCCGGTTTTGACAGTTCGTTCTTATGACGGTCCATTAATCCAGCAAAACCTGTGTTCCCAACGACATCATTAAATGAACCACCAGTCTTCGCTCCCGACTCTCATAACTCAGGGAGCTACCACGATGCCCTTCGACTCTATTCCAGTCCGCCGCGCCACCTTCCGTAAGTTGCACGAATCCGGCTTCTTCGTCATCCCGAACCCCTGGGATATAGGCACCGCCCGCTACCTCAGCTCGCTCGGCTTCAAAGCCCTGGCCACCACGAGCTCCGGCTTCGCCTTCTCCCACGGCCTGCCCGACGCCGACTGGGCCGTCCCGCTTGACAAGACCCTCGAACACATCCGCTCCATCGTCTCCGTCGCCGGAATCCCCGTGAACGCCGACTTCGAGTCGGGCTATGCCCACTCCCCCACCGAAGTCGCCGCCAACGTCCGGCTCTGCGTCGCTACCGGAGTCGCCGGTCTCTCCATCGAAGACGCCACCGGCGACCCCGCCCGCCCGCTCTACGACATCTCCCTCGCCACCGAGCGCATCCGTGCCGCCCGCGAGGCTATCGGCAACTCCGGCGTCCTGCTCACTGCGCGCTCCGAGTGCTTCCTCACCGGCCACCCCGAGCCCCTCCGCGAAGCCCTCCGCCGCCTCGAAGCCTATGCCGTCGCCGGAGCCGACGTTCTCTACGCCCCCGGTGCCCGCACCCGCCCGGAGATCTCAGCCCTCGTCCAGGCCGCTAACCCTCGCCCTATCAACGTGCTCGTGAGCTCCAGCACCCCGCTCTCCCTTCCCGAACTGGAGCAGTTGGGCGTCCGCCGCGTCAGCACCGGCTCCGCGCTCGCCCGCGCCGCCTGGACAGGCTTCATCAACGCCGCCCGCGGCATCGCCCGCGAGCAGACCATGGCCGGGCTCGACAACATCACCCCCTACGACGAGATCAACAACTTCTTCCGCAAAGACCGTGCCGAGCTGGCCATCGCAGAAGCCGACCGTACCTCTTCCAGCTAGCCCTCAGTCCGGCAAGACTCCCAGATCGAGCCGGCTCAAACGCTCCGGATCGGCAACAACCTCGGCCCCGGCGATCCTGCCGTCCACAAAGTTGAACCGGAGCACGCGGAACAGCCGTCCCCGAGGCGCCACCACCACTCCAACCGCACCATCGACCAGCGCGGCAGTCGCGTGCCTCGCTCCCCGGAATGCCACAGCCTGCTCGGCCCATCTCCTCGCTCCACGCACCTCCCGCTGTGCACCCTCCGGCAGGGCCGACTTGTCGATATGGATCACAAACTCGGGATCCAGAATCGCCACCAGCCCCTCGACATCGGCCGCCCTCAGCGCTGCAAGAAACCGCTCCACAAGCTCCCTCTGACCGTTCAGGTCAGTCTCTCCAGCGGTAGGCACACCTTGCACCCTCCGACGCGCGCGGCTGGCAAGCTGTCTCGCTGCCATCGCCGACCTCCCCACAATCTCTCCAATCTCCTCAAACGGAACGGCAAACAGGTCGTGCAGCACAAACGCCAGCCGCTCCGCGGGAGTCAGCTTGTCCAGCACCACCAGCAGGGCCAGCCCCACTGAATCCGCCAGAACCGCCTCCCGCTCAGGATCGCCTCCGTCCTCGCGCTTTGCCGTGGGCTCCACCCCTCCCACCTCCATCGGCTCCTCGCGCCGGGACTTGCGCGACCGCAGCATATCCAGGCACACCCTGGCCACCACCGTCGTCAGCCATCCCCCGAGATTCTCAATCGAATCCGCATCCGAGCGGCTGAGCCGGAGCCACGCCTCCTGCACCGCGTCGTCGGCCTCGCTCGCCGAACCGAGCATCCGGTAGGCCACCCCGCGCAGATGCCCGCGATTCTCCTCAAACCGTTCCGCCAGCCATTCATGCCCGCTCACAGCACTTCCTCCTGAATCCCTGACGAATCAGACCCTGCCGATGTGACACTCTTCCATGCTGATCTGACACTCCTCCATCTGCCAGGCCGCAGAACCCTATCCATGGTCATGCAGAATCCCATCCATCGTCATTCTGAGCGAAGCGAAGAATCCCTGTATTTCGCCCGCGCCACCACTGAATAATCCCCAGCCTCGACAACCCTTGTCACACCTCCCCAAAGCAATCCGTCAAGGTGGTGACGGGCAAAACCGGTATGCCTGCCGGCAAGCCCGAAACCCGAAGGAGAACCCGACGATGCAACCACGCCTGACCAACCCCGCGATGCTCCTGCCCGACACCATGCAGGCACTCATGACCCTCGGCGCAGCAGCGAAGAACAACATCGTGCCCACACCGACCCTCGAGCTGCTCTACCTGCGAGCCAGCCAGATCAACGGCTGCAGCGTCTGCGTTGACATGCACACCCGAGCCCTTAAAGGCTCCGGCGAGACCGATGAGCGCATCGCCGCTGTCGCAGCCTGGCGCGATGCCCCCTACTTCACCGACGCCGAGCGTGCCGCACTCGCACTCACCGAGTCCGCAACCCGCCTCAGCGACCGCTCCGACCCCGTTCCCGATACCGTCTGGAACGAGGCCGCACTTCACTTCGACGAACCGGCGCTCGCCACCCTCGTCCTCAACATCGCCCTCATCAACCTCTGGAATCGCCTCAACGTCCCTACCCGCCAGGTCGCAGGCGAGTGGATCAAATCCGCCGCCGCTAAAAAATGGCAGCAGGAACAAGCCCTGGCCGCAGCCCGATAAGCCCCTCGGCGGTCATTGCATCGCAATGGCCGCCATCTTGTTTGCCTCTGTCTCCGCCTGCCTCTTCACATGCTCCAGAACACGCATATGAATGCGATGCACGATCGCATCCGAGACCCCGTCCCAGTACGCCTGCGGCCAGAAGTAGTTCTGGTACCAGGTCGTCCCCTCCAGCAGCGTACGATGTCCATCCAGCGCCACCAGCCTGAACTGGCCGTGCTGCGACCGCATATAGTTCCTCTCTATATGTGCAGGCGTCACCTTCCACGGACTCAGCTCGCGCAGCGACTGCGGCTGCGCTGTAACGTTGAAGGCCAGCAGACGGTTCTCATCCCACGTCGTAACCGGCTCAACGAAATCCCCGGTCGAAAACCTGCAGTAACGCACCGCGCCCGGTCCCGACCCGACAATCTCCGCTCCAATCGGATAGGCAATTCCCGCCCGAAAGATCCACTCCTCAGGAGGAGCCAGCGGAGGAAAGGCGATCACGTTCTTCCACACCGTCTCCACAGGAGCATCGATCGTGACGCTCGTCGTTACGGAGATCACAGGAGGCTCCAGCCTGGCAGCCTGCTCCAGCAACATCAGCATCGGCAGCACGGCAACACACGCCGCAAACGTAGGGCGAGCCGGAGCATTCGGTCGCTTGAGTAAAATCTGTCTCGCCAGCAGCCCACCTCCAATCGCAAACGGAAGAGACAAGGGAAGCGCCATCGCCAGACAGACCGCTCCCTCGATCGCAAAGCCCAGCAGAGTCGCTCCAATCAGCAACGTCGTAATCGCGCAGATATTGATCGTCTGTTTCCATGAACGGCACCCTCCGCTATTGAGAAGCCACGAGGCCACAAACCCGGTCAGAAAGGGAACGCCCAAAAACAGTCCCCAGGCATACATCATCAGAATGCGAGCCGACAGAACCACCAGCGCAAGTCCAAGTGCCGTTGCAATCGCGACTCCCGCCACCACTCTCCGCCAGTCATCCGCACCCGGCTCCTCTTGCGCAGCAGAAACCTCCTCCTCTTCTCCCGCGGCAGCACTGGGAGCCAGCGACAGCCACAGAAACATCCCCAGGTTCGCAATCGGAACAAAGAACAGGAACACCCATCCCGCACGCCCTCCCGCATCGCGAAGCCTTCTCAGCGTCAGCGCCACACCTGCCCAGAAGAAGGGAATCGCCACCATCCACAGAACGGCGTACATCAAACGATGGATAGGAACCCCATCAAAAAATCCTCCCACCGTCGGCAGCACGTAGTTCCATATCTTCCACGGCACACCGAACCGGGCCGCAACCAGCCTGTCGATCGCGTACTTCACAAGCGTCAGAGCTACACCCGTCCAGAAGTACTGCGACCTCTGAACCCGCCCCTCCCAGGTAAACAGCCACATCCACCCACCGCTTCGCCCAGCCGTCATATCGCCTCACATTTTGAACACGTTCAATATGTATCCGATCGCAACCAATGTCAAGCATTTTCGAACAAGTTCAAAATACCCGCCACCACCGTCATTCTGAGCGAAGCGAAGAATCCCTGTATTTTTCGCAGGATGCCAAAGGAGCCACGAGAACCAAAGGAACCTCCCATAAGCCCAAACCACCTAATCCGGAAGGGAAGCCCCCAGGAGCCTCTTCGCCAGCTCCCCCACCGCGCTTGCCGGTCCTTCTTCGCAGAGCCCGGTGTGCACCGGCGAAACCTGAATGATCGTGCTCCGCGGCGAGACCAGCCAGTGGAACCGCTCCCGCAGCGAGAGCCGCGCAATCGGCCCAGCCGAAATATCTCCGGCAGCAATCTTCGGAATCGCCTCCAGATGCCGCCGCACCAGATCGACATCGATCTCCGGCCACAACGCCTTCAGCCGCGCCTCGTCCACAACCACGCGAGCCTCAAGAAACTTATGCTCCAGACAAAACACGATCACGCCCGCGTTGATGAACTCTCCGCGCTCCACGCGAGGCACCACGCGCACCACGGCGTAATCAAACGAGCTGGGCACGGGCACGGTCGGCCTCCTCTCGAAACATCGCGGCAGCTTTCAGCCGCCGCGAAAAGAAATCCCGATAAACAGTGCGCTTCTCCGCCGCGCTGATGCCCTCTCCCTCCCGCATCAACCACTTGTCGGGAACCTCTTCCAGAATCTCCTCGATCTTCTCCGCAGTCAGTATCGTCCGAGCACGTTCGTCCGCCTCGCCAAGCGCGCTCGCCCACGGCAGCAGAACGTGATTCTTCACCTCGCGAAAGGGAGATTCCGCGCGCTCCAGCATCGTCTCCCAGTCGTGATGCACATAGATCGCAGCTCCATGATCGATAAAGTAGAGCTCGCGATGCCAGCACAGCAGATTCGCATTGCGCGGCGTGCGATCCACATTCATCACGAACGCATCGAACCACACCGCCATCGAAGCCGTCTTCGCATCCGCCACATCGCCCGCCGCCGGATCGAACATCGTCGACCCCGGAAGATAATCGAGAGCCAGGTTCAGTCCAACGCTCGCCTTCAGCAGATCGCGAATCTCCTGATCGGGCTCGTTGCGTCCCAGCGCGGCATCGACCTCCACAAAGACCAGCTCCGGAACATTCAGCCCCAGTTCGCGCCCGATCTCACCCGCAACCAGCTCCGCCACCAGCGCCAGCGGACCCTGCCCTGCGCCGCGAAACTTCAGCACATACAGCCCAAGATCGTCCGCAGCGACGATCGCCGGAAGGCTTCCACCCTCACGCAGCGCCGTTACATATTGAGTCGCCCTTATCGTCCTGAGCTGCATGACTCCAGTGTATCGACTGCGCCGTCCCTCTCCACCCCGTCATTCTGACCCTGACAGGGGAAGAATCCCTGCATTTTTTGCAGGGTGCCAAGGGAAGCCGCCAAAGTCAGAATCGCTTCAAGGCTTCCATACCAGTTCAAGCAAAATACAGAGATTCTTCGCCTGCGGCTCAGAATGACGGCACAGGAAAGAGTGCAATCGAAGCAAAGCACGAATAGCAGAAAAGAAAACTACTTCCCAGCCGCCACTCCGTTCCCCTTGAACTCCTCATTGATCCACGCCTTCAACGCTTCAAGATTCTGCGGCCGTCCCAGGAAGTCCTTCACTAGCTCAGCCGCGGGCTTCGTCGCCCCCGGTTCGAGCACCGTCCTGCGATAGCGCATCGCAGTTGGCCCTCCCAGCAGGTTCGACCTGTCGAACTGCGCGAAGAAATCCACCGCAATCACCTTATCCAGCACATACGTGTAGTAGTTCGACGAGTACCCTGTCAGATGCGTAAAGCTCGTATACATGCGGTCGCCATCCAGAAAGGTAAAGTGCGAGAACCGATCTGAATCCTCGCGCAGAAGAGCGTCGAAGTCCACCTGCTGCGGCGCGCGGTCATGCACCTGCAACGAGTAGGTGGAGTAGAGCATCTGCGCCTGCAACCACCGTCCGCGCCCATAAGCTCCCGCCGCATTCATCTGCTCCACCAGCGAGGCCGGAATCGTCTCGCCCGTCTTGTAGTGCTTCGCAAACGAAGAGAGAATCGTGCGGTCGCGGAACATCTCCTCCAGCATCTGCGACGGAGCCTCTACAAAGTCTCCCTCCACATTGAATCCGCCCGCGTTCGACCACTGCCCCTGTCCGCCAAGAATGTGGTGCATCAGGTGGCCGAACTCGTGGAAGAACGTCACCACCTCGCTGTACTCCATCAGCCCCGGATCGCCCGCAACGCCTCCTGAGAAGTTGCAGATCAGCGCACCCTCAGGAAGCTGTCGCCCACGAATCCCCGGAACCACCGGCGCGCTCGAGAACCACTTATCCTTGCCATCGCGCGGGTGCATGTCGAGATAGATCCTTCCCAGCTTCTTCTTCCCAGCGGCGTTGTCGAAGACGTCATAGGTCGAAACCGAAGCATCCCAGGTCTTCGCATCGGAAACGGCACGAAACTCCACATGAAAGAGACTCGCCGCCGTCTTCAGGATTCCCTCCTGTACCTCGTCGTAGGGAAAGTAAGGCCGAACACTCTGCGCATCGAAGTTGTACTTCACGCGCCGGTACTGCTCCGACCAGTAGCTCCCGTCCGCAATCGAGATATTCGTCAGCCCCGGCTGCTGCTTCTTCGCAAACTCCAGCAGCAGAGCGTACTCCTTGTCCCCTGCTCCACGCGAAGCATCATCGACCTCCTGCAGAAACTTCCTGAGGTTGCTCGCCGAACCCATCATCTGATCGGCCATCGCAAGATCGGCAAACGTCTTGTAGCCCAGCGTCGTCGCCAGCTCCTGCCGCGCCTCCAGCACGCTCTTCAGAACGGCAACGTTCTTCGGATACGCCCTCTGGTTGTAAGTCAGGAACATCCGCTTGCGCAGCCCCTCGTCCGCCGCAAAGCTGAACACCGGCGTGCTGTCAGGAGAGTCCGTAGTCAGCGTGTAGGTTCCATCCGCATCCGGCTTATGCCGCGCAATGTAATCCTCAGGCAGCCCCTTCAACTCCGCCTTGGTCGCCTTCACCTCCAGCTTGCCGTCCGCGACATTGCGCCCGAAGACCAGTGAAGAATCCGTAATCTTGTCCTGCAACTGCCGAATCTTCGCCCGCGTGGCATCGTCCTTGTCCACACCGGCCAGTCGATACTCCAGCAGAGCGCGCTCCACATAATGCTTCGTCGCCGGATCGTTCGTCGGCAGCGGAACCGCAGCCAGAGCTCGATACACCGCCTGATTCAAACTCAGATCCGTAGCCGCAGAGGAGACCACGGCAAGCAGCGCCTGTCCCTTGTCCCGCAGCAGGGCCGAGTTCCCCACCGAGAACATCAGATACGCCTCATTGCCCGCCAGTGCCAGTTCATTCTGCGCATCGTCATAGGGCCGCACCGTATTTTCGACCGTGTGCGCTCCCTGGACCGACGTGATCTTATCCAGATCGGCCTTCGCCGCAGCCAGACGAGCATTCACCCATGTCTCCAGCGACGCCGGGTCGGCTCCACCCCTCCATGCATGCAGTGGATCCTGCGCCATCGTCGTTCCTGAGAGAGCTGCAAGCGACACGCCGCAGACCAGATACATCGACATCCTTCGCACCAGAGTCATGAAACATCCTCCTCAGGACAATCCAACGAAACAACGATAAAGTTGTACCAGCGCGTACGACCACCTGTTTGCACTGCCTTAAAACAATAAAGGATTCCCGTCATGGCCTCATCCGCAGATCTCGCTCGTGTCATTCATCAGGAGACTGAGCTCCGCCTTCCCCGCTTCGACCACGACGACGCCTGGCGTCTCGGCACGCTGCTGCGCGATCTCGCTGTAGCCCGCAAACACTCCCTCGTCATCGACATCCGCCGCTTCGGCCAGCCCATCCAGCCGCTCTTCTACACCGCACTCGCAGGCACTACGCCCGACAACTCCCGCTGGGTCCAGCGCAAAGCCAACACCGTCGCCCGCTTTCATCGCAGCTCCTATCAGCTCGGCCTCTACCTCGCGCAAAGCAATACAACGATTCATGAGAAGTACGCCCTCGACGAGGCCGATTACGCCGCTCACGGCGGCAGCTTTCCCCTGCACGTCGTCCATGCGGGAATCATCGGAGCCGTAACGGTCTCCGGCCTTCCCCAGCGCGAAGATCACAACCTCGTCGTCGAGGCCCTCTGCCGTTTCCTCGAACGCGACCCCGACGCCCTCAAGCTGCCTTAGCTCCGAACTCACACCTTCTTTTTAGGAAATGAATCCAGATAAGCCATAACCTCTGCTCGATAAGTGGTTATGGCTTCTTTCAGCTTGTCGATCCTCCCCTGCTTGCTCTCCTTCACCTCTTTGCTGTCCACAGCTGCAGGCGATGGAAAGTGATACTTGTCGGCCGACTCCAGATCGAAGTTTGCCGCTGTGCCGTACCAGTCACGGTCGAACGGTCGATTCGCCTCGAAGTAAACCGCAATCTCCATGATCTTTACAAGGTGCCCGTAGTGGCTGAAGCTACGTCCCGGCTCCGTCGTCCTGACCCAGGCAACAAACTTTCCTTCCAGATCCATGAACTCCGGCAGCGTAGCCAGTCGATTGCAGAACTCCCTGTACGTCATCTTCGGGGTCATCTTCTCCAGCACGGCCTCCACGCGAACCTCACCCAGCATCTCGTCGCTTCCGCGCTTCAGGATCACCCAGGCATACGAAGCCACCTTTTCGCCCTGCCTGTTCTTGAAGAAGAACTGTCCCTGCCGCTTGCGAAAGATGGACATCTGCAACAGCAGGAACAGGAACTCGAACATCAAACGGTGTATCCGCTCGACCGTGGCCATCGCCGGATCGGCCGGGATAAGGCTCGGGATCTTCTGCAGCGTGCGCACAACAGGAAGGTAGTGCTTCTCCGAAAGCGTGTGAAAGGTCGGAAGCAGCGTCTTCCATATCTCCTGACGCCGCGCCTCCGCCGTCTGCCTCTGCTGCAGCAGAAAGCCGATCAGGCCCAGAAAGAGAGGAAGCGTAAAGACCGTAGGAAGCCTTCGCAGAAACTGGTTCCACCGCTCAGCACGCTCGTTCCGAATCGTAATCGGCGCGCTCGCAATCACGCCCTCGTGAACGATGTTGTCCTCTCCCTTCACGCGATAACGCACAGTCACCCTGTACTGTCCGCCATTGGTCGAGGGCCGCAGGTCCACCGGCTCACTCTCCACCGCCTCGCCCGGCAGCATCGCCCATGCCTTCGGCTTGATCTGCTGGTACTGGAATCCCCGCTCCTGCTCGTCCACCACCGCCAGCCCGGTGATCTTCTTGCCTGTACCGTTCTCGAAGCGCAGCGTAAGACGCGCAGCCTCATCCGAGCGAACGACGTTTCCATCCACCCACATCCGCACGCGCAGGCCGTCCATCCCCGGAGCCATCGTGGCTACCGCCACGGCGCTCTGCTTCTCTCGATTCGACGTTCCTCCCGGGAACCAGTACAGAAGGTACAGCCACACGCAGACCGCGATCAACCCGCCTATGATCGCAAGGTTGCGCCACAGATGATGTCTCGCCAGCATCGCACCGCCTCCAAGAGAGACTCATGACCCGGGGAAGTATTCTTCAGGCAGCTAGAAGGATGGCCCATGCTAGCACAGCGACATCACAGCTCTGCGGCACCGTTTAGGAGATGTGGTACCGTTCTGAAGATGCTGCGCTCCACGTTCCTCCTTCTTGCTTCACTCCTCCCCGCCGTCGCCTCCGCACAGATGCCCGTCTCTCCCGAGACCCGCTCCACCGTCGCCCACATCGTCGGCGACATCAACGGCCAGGCCTACGAGTATGACCGCCAGCTCGCCGACACCGTCGGCCCCCGCCTCACCGGCTCCGACAACTACGTCCACGCCGTCTCCTGGGCGCAGCAGCAGTTCCGCACCCTCGGCCTTACCAACGTGCACACCGAGCCCTTCACCATCCCCGACACCTGGGAGCCCGAAACACCCGCCACAGGACGCATCACCGCCCCGCGCACTCAGGAGCTCCACATCTACTCCCTCGGCTGGAGCCCCTCGACCTCCGGCTCCGGCGTAAAAGGAGACGTCGTCTATCTCGCGCACCTCACCGACCAGGGCATCGACGCCCAGAAAAACAAGCTCTCCGGCAACATCGTCCTCGTCGATAAGGAGAGCTTCGGCGACCAGCCCTTCAGCCAGATCATGAAGGCCATCGACCATCTCAACCGGCTCTCCCCTAAAGCACTTCTGCTCGTAGGCGGAGCCAACGGCACCGAATCCGCAACCTCGCTCACCTTCGACGGAAGCATCTCGCCCTATCCCATCGCTCAGGTCGGCCTCGAAGACACCGCACTGATCCGTCGCCTGCTCGAGCACGGCCCCGTCACCCTAGAGTTCTCGTTCAAGAACCGCATCCGCAAAAACATCAAGGTCGATAACGTCGTCGCCGAGATCCCCGGCCACGATCTGCCCAACGAGGTCGTCATCGTCGCCGGTCATCTCGACTCATGGCACCCGGCCACCGGAGCGCAGGACAACGGCACCGGAGCCTCCACCGTCCTCGACGTCGCCCGCGCCATCAAGGCCAGCGGCCATCCGCCGCGACGCACCATGCGCTTCCTTCTCTTCGGAGGCGAAGAGCAAGGCATCCTCGGCTCGACCGCTTACGTCCGCAGCCACCAGAACCAGATGTCTTCCATCGACTGCGTCCTCATCTCCGACACCGGAGCGCAGCGCGCCAAGGGCTGGTATGTGATGGGCCGCGACGACGAGAAGCAGGCGCTCACCAACGTAGAACCGCTACTCGCAGGCCTCGGATCAAACGACACCACCCCATCGGTCGAGTTCCTCTTCCAGACCGACCACATCTCCTTCGATCTTCTCGGCGTTCCCACACTCGTTCTCTGGAACGAGGTCGACAAGTACTTCAAGCTGCACCACAAGGCATCGGACTCCTTCGACTCCGTCAATCAGGCCGACCTGAATCAAGGCGTAGCCACCACCGCCGCCACAGCCTACGCCATCGCCGACTCAGCCCAGCCCTTCGCCCCACACGACACTCCCGCACAGATCGAAGAGATGCTGAAGAAGACCAACCAGTGGGACGACTACCAGTACTTCAAGTCCGCAGGGGTCTTCCCGTAGACCGAAGCTCTATCCGCCGTCATTCTGAGCGAAGCGAAGAATCCCTGTATTTTTTGCAGGATGCCAAAGAGAGCCACCAGGCTCCATCCATGCCACGGAAGACGTGCCGCCACTACCCCTCGGCAATCTCCGCCCGCACCCGCTCCATCGTAGCCAGATAAAAGTGCAGATTATGCACCGAGTTCAGCGTAAGCCCCAGCGGTTCCCCCGCAACAAACAAGTGTCGCAGATACGCCCGTGAATACCGCGCACACACCATGCATCCGCACGTAGCATCCACCGGCCCCTGATCCTCCGCATACTCCTTGCGCTTGATGTTCATCCGCACGATGCCGCCATCTCCAGCACGCGCGAACAGCAGCCCATGACGCCCCGCCCGCGTAGGAAGCACGCAGTCCATCATGTCCACGCCCATCTTCGCGTACTCCTCGATCTCGTCGGGATACCCCACGCCCATCACGTAACGAGGCTTGTCCTTCGGCAGCCACTCCAGCGTGCGCGCAATCATCTCGCGCGTCACCTCACGAGGCTCACCCACCGCAAGCCCGCCGATCGCATAGCCGGGAAACTCCATCTCCACCAGCCGCTCCGCCGACTCCTTCCTCAGATCGACATACATTCCACCCTGCACAATCCCGAAGAGATTCTGCGTAGCTCCGCCCAGAGCCTCATGCCACGGCACCTTATGCTTATTCAGCTCGAAGTGATCCTTCGAACGCCCCGCCCACGCATGCGTCAGGCCCATCGACTCCTTCGTGCGCTCCCAGCTCGCCGGAGTCTCCACGCACTCGTCGAAGACCATCGCGATATCCGCGCCCAGAGCAATCTGCACATCCATCGAGTGCTCCGGCGAAAAGAAGTGCCTCGACCCGTCGAGATGCGAGCGAAACTCCACGCCATCCTGCGTCACCTTGCGCAGGCTGCTCAGGCTGAAGACCTGAAATCCACCCGAGTCCGTCAGCATCGGCCTCTCCCAGCTCATGAAGCGATGCACGCCGCCCATCCGCGCAATCAGCTCATGCCCTGGTCGCAGGTAGAGATGGTACGTATTCGCCAGAATGATCTCCGCGCCGCGCCCTCCCGGCCCAATCTGTTCCAGCACGCCCTGCTCGACTGTCTTTACACTCGCAGCCGTCCCCACCGGCATGAAGACCGGCGTCTGCACCACGCCATGCGGCAACGCAAGCGCACCTCTGCGACCACCGCTCTCCGCCGTATTGCTTATCTCAAAGGTCAAACCCATCTCCTCGATTGTATCGATCGCAAAAACCCCGCATTTATTTCGCTCCGGCGACCGAAATCTCCAGGCCGTGTTCACCGGCCTCGCATAAACTTGGCTCACCCATGCCGTCGCCCTCCGAAAATCCGGAATCCGCGAACACCGAGCCCAATCCGCTCCTTACCGAGCCTGAGTTCGTTGTTCCTCTGCCGGCGGAAGACACACTCCCTCCACCCGCGCCCGCGCGTCGCGCAGCCGCAGTCTTCATCTTCCTCACCGTCGCGCTCGATATGCTCGCCCTGGGCATGATCGCCCCCGTCCTTCCTCGTCTGATCGAAAGCTTCCTGCACGGCGACACCTCAAGCGCCTCCCGCATGCTCGGTCTCTTTGGAACCGTCTTTGCCGTCGTTCAGTTCTTCTGCTCCCCCATCATCGGCTCGCTCTCCGACCGCATCGGCCGCCGCCCCATCGTCCTGCTCTCCAACTTCGGCCTCGGCCTCGACTATCTGTTGATGGCCTGGGCGCCTGCTCTGCACTGGCTCTTCCTCGGCCGTGTCATCTCCGGCTTCACCTCGTCCAGCATCCCCACCGCGATGGCCTACATGGCCGACGTCACTCCGCACGAACGCCGCGCCGCCGCCTTCGGCATGCTCAGTGGAGCCTTCGGCTTCGGCCTCATCCTCGGCCCCTCCGTCGGCGGAATCCTCGGCTCCATCCATCCCCGCCTTCCCTTCTGGGTCGCCGCCTGCCTCAGTCTTCTCAACGGTCTCTACGGCCTCTTCGTCCTGCCCGAGTCTCTCTCCCCAAAGCACCGCATGGCCTTCTCCTGGCGAAGAGCCAATCCCATCGGCTCGCTCAACCTCCTCCGGCGCGACGGCATGCTCGCGCTCTCCGGTGTCCTCCTCTTCGGTTACATCGCGCAGCAGTCGCTCATGAACGTCTTCGTCATCTATGGTGACTACCGCTACCACTGGACCGACCGCACCGTCGGCCTCGCCCTCGCAACCCTCGGAGCAAGCAGCGCCCTCTACGGTGCCGTCCTTCTGAAACCCGTCGTCGCCCGCCTCCGCGAACGCAAATCCATCGCGCTCGGCCTTATCGGCGGAAGCATCGGCTACAGCCTCTTCGGCCTTGCCCGCACCGGATGGCTCTTCTGGATAGGAATGCCTCTACTCAACCTGATGTCGTTTGCATGGCCTTCAGCCCAGGGCCTGCTCTCCCGCAAGACCACCCCTTCCGAGCAGGGTCAGCTCCAGGCCGCAATCAACAGTCTCCGCGGAATCGCAGGCGTCATCGGACCCGGCATCTTTACCTGGACCTTCAGCAGGTCCATCGGCCCCAACGCCTCCATTCCCTTCATGGGCTCGCCCTTCTTCCTCGCAGCCTCCATGCTTCTGGTCAGTCTCGTGTTTCTTCGAATCAGCCCGGACTAACACCCCATCTGTCACCGAGTCCCTTACAAGGGAGAGTTATAGTGGATGCGTCATGAAGACCACCCTTCTGCTCACCCTCTCGCTTGCCCTGCCCGTCAGTGCCCAGAACTTCTCCGGCCCCGCCCCGCCGCCTCCGCCCCTCACCGCCGACTCGCAGCAACAACCCAACGTCCCCACCGGCACGCTCTCCGAAAAGCTGACCATCACCAGCCGCATCTACGACGGCATGACCAGCAACTACTGGATCTACGTTCCCGCGCAGTACGACCCCAAAACTCCCGCCGCCGTCATGGTCTTCAACGATGGCGGAGGCTATATCGACCGTAAAGGCAGCCACCCCGCTCTCAACGTCATCGACAACCTCATCGCACAGCACAAAATCCCCGTCATGATCGCCGTCTTCACCGACCCCGGCGACATCTCCGGCTCCCCCGGCACACCTACCTACAAGTTCGTCGAAGCCTACTCGAAGAAGTGGTCGCGCACCCTGAAAGACTCCATGCGCTCCACCGAGTACGACACCGTCTCCGACCGCTACGCCCGCTTCCTCCGCGACGAGCTCCTCGCCACAGTCGGCGCGAAGTACAACCTCCGCAAAGACGGCTACAGCCATGCCATCACCGGCCTCTCCTCCGGCGGCATCACCTCGTTCAACGCCGCGTGGCAGATGCCCGACGAGTTCAGCCGCGTCATCTCCTGGATCGGAAGCTTCACCGCCATCCAGTGGCACGAAGACCCCATCGTGCCCGACGGCGGCCTGAACTATCCCGAGAAGATCCTCCGCGAGCCACACCGCAACATCCGCGTCTGGCTGCAGGACGGCAACAACGACCAGGAGAACGACCGCTACGGAAGCTGGCCCCTCGCCAACATCCGCATGGCCAACGCCCTCAAGCTAAAGTCCTACGACTTCCGCTTCAGCTTCGGAACCGGCCCCCACAGCCCGAACGAAGGCGCAGCCGAGTTCCCCGAAGAGATGACCTGGCTCTGGCGCGACTACGACCCCAGCCGCACCACCCAGACCTACACACAGGACCCGGCAGAGGCCACCAAGCCCCCCTTCCGCGTCACCATCACCAACCGCGAGGCGCACTGACAGCAAAGCCGTCCTCCGTCCCCTCGCCCTCACCCCACGCCGTCATTCTGAGCGAAGCGAAGAATCCCCGTATTTCGCCCGTACCGCCACAAAATCCTGCTGACTCAATCCGAACGACACCCCAAAGAACATAGCAAACAAAAAATACCGGCCGCCCCATCGGGGACGGCCGGTATTTGCAACAGTAACTATTACGATTTTAGAACAACACCTTCGCGCCAAACTGAATGATGCGCGGATCGAAGGTGCTGGTGATCGTTCCACCCGTCAACGCTCCCGTCGACGAAGCCGAGATTCCGCCACCGGGCTGGGTGAAGTTAGTGTGGTTGAAGGTGTTGTACAACTCTCCGCGGAACTCCACCTTCATCGTCTCCAGAGGTGTATCGAAGCGCTTGTTGAAGGCCAGGTTCAGCGTCGTGTAGAGCGGGCTGCGGCCCGGATCGCGCGACATATTGCCGAAGGGGCTAGCCAATACGCCGTTCACCGTCTGAGCTGGAAGTGAGACCGCAGCCAGATTGATGTACTGCAGCGACGTTCCCGTCGACTTCGACTTGTCCAGCGAATTCAGCTTCGCTCCCTGCACGCGATTCGGGCGATACAGGTTCGATCCGCGATAGCTCGCCGCAATACCCGACACCTGATTCGCCGTCGGCGGGTTGTAGTTGATCTGGTACGGGAATCCGCTGGTCGCCTGGTTGACCGCCGAGACCTGCCACTGTCCCAGCACCTGGTTCAGCACGCCGCCCGTATTCATCCAGTGCCGACCACGTCCAAACGGAAGCTCATACACCAGCGAGGTCGTATTCACGATCGGCTGGTTGTACTCCGATTGCCCATAGTCCGCCGCCGGATTGCGATAGTCCTGCATCGACGGTGTGTTGGCTTCGAGCGAAGCGCCAGCATTGTCCAGCGCGTGTGACCAGGTGAACGAGTTCAACAGGGTCAGGCCCGCAACCGTTCGCTGCTCATACCGCACCTGCAACGCGTTGTAGTTGGAGTACGCCTCGTGCATCGCGATCGTGATATCGCCGTAGGTCGGAATCGGCCGCGTAAACTTGCCGTTCGTAATCACCTTCGGATCGGCCTGGTTGTAGTTGGCGAACTGCAGCAGCTTCAGCCCATGATTGCCCACATAGGCCACATCGAAAAGGATGTTCTTCGCGATGCTGCGTTGCACATCCAGGTAGTAGTTGTGCACGTAGCTGTCACGATAGCGATTGCTATCGATATAGCTCACATTGGCCGTAATCGGATTGAAGTTCAGCGTCGTCGACGGAAATCCCTTATCGATTGGCACATACGTCGCTGCCGAGCCGCCGGCATTCGGAGCCGCCTGGGTCACCGTTACAAACAGTGCCTCGGGCGGATTGATCGCAAGAATATTTCCTGAACCCGCACGGTCATAGTGTGAGTAGCTGATGCCGTAACCACCGCGAATCGCCGTCTTGTCGTCGGCCGCAAAGGCAAAGCCGAAGCGAGGAGCGAAGTCGTTGCGATCCGGGTCGTACCCATACTTGTTCCCCGTGCTCGACACTGGAACCATCGCGCCCAGCGGATTTGAAGCCGCCAGGTTCGGGTTGAAGTTCGACTGCAGGTTCTTCTGCTCCCAGTATGGAGTCGTGTACTCGTACCGAACGCCGATGTTCACCGTCAGCCGAGGCGACACCTTCCAGTCGTCCTGCAGGTAAGCGAAGTTCGAGCGGTTCCGCAGATGCGCCACGAAGTACGACGACAGCGAGTAGGCACTCGAAGCTCCCCACAGGAAGTCGGCAACGTAGTTGTCGCTCGTCGCTGACTGAAGAGGATTGGTCGGAGTCACATCCTTATAGTTGCGGCTGTAGCCGCCGGAGAACGTGAACCCACCATACAGCGGATTCGTATCCTGCACGGCCATCCAGACCTGCTGGTACTCGTAGCCGGCCTTCAGCGAGTGATTCTTCACCACCCACGAATAGTTCACCTTCGGGTTCAGCAGCGCAGGATTCTGGAACTGCGGATTCGTCGTCTGACGACCCAGTGCCGAAAAGCCGCTGATGCCGATTCCAGGAATACCTCCCGCTACAAGCGGATCGGTCGGGAGACCAGGAAAAGTGAACCCGGGATTGGTTCCGATCGAGCGGGAGAACTTACCCGCCTTCGTGCGCGAAAGTCCCAGGCGGGCATCCAGCAACTGGTTCGAGCCGATCACCCGCGTGTAACCCAGCGCGATCTGCTGATCCAGAATTCGCTGATCGCCATTCGAGCTGCCGTCCAGCGGCAGACCGAAGATGGGGAAGTCGGTCGCATTCTGCTTCAGGTCCGAGACGCGCAGGAAGAACGAGTTCTTCTGATTCAGAGCCCAGTCCAGTCGCAGATCGCCCTTGTCCGAACGGTTATTCGAGCGCTGCAATGTCGTGAAGTTATTCGCCGTCGCCGAGGTCGGACCCTGCTGCGCAATCAGCTGAGCGATCGTCCGGGCCGCCGGAGAGATATTCGGCGAGTTGAGAATCGAGGTTCCAGCAGCATAGGCCGTCTGGTTATATGGGTCATACACTGTCCTGCTGAACTTACCCGCAAGCTGGTTCGGCGTAGGCAGCGTAGCTGAAGAGATCTGCTTGCGCGACTGGCGGAAGCCCTCATAGTCGAGGAAGAAGAACAGGTGGTCCTTCACAATCGGCCCGTTGAAGTTGCCGCCGAACTGGTTGCGATTGTATGCAGGCTTCTGGCCTCCCGGCGGACGGAAGAAGCCCGTCGCGTTCAGGTCCGTATTGCGGATGAACTCATACACGCGACCGTGAAACTTGTTGCCGCCCTGCGCAAAGGCCACGTTGACCACTGCACCGGAAGCGCGTCCGTACTCGGCTGTCTCGTTGTTCGTCACTACCTGGAACTGTGCAATCGAGTCCGGAGCCGGCTGAATGATCTGGTTCGAGAATCCCTGGTTCGACTCGCCGTAGGCGTTGTTGTCCATACCGTCGAGCAGGAAGTTGTTGAAGATAGAGCGCTGGCCGTTCACGTTGAACGATCCCTCACGCACCAGGCCCGTGTTCGATGTGCTCGAGTACGACTGCGTCGTCTGCCGCACGCCCGTCGTCAGGCCGATCAGGTCCGAATAGTTGCGGCTCACCAGCGGAAGCGCCGCCGTCTGGTACTGCGTCACAATCTGTCCGCGCTGGCTCGTATCCGTCTCCACCTGCAGCGAGACGCCCGAGACCTCAACCGTGGTGCTGGCCTCGCCGATCTGCAGCGTAAGATCGATTCTCTGTCGCGCACCGACCGAGACCGTGATGTCGGTCGCCCGCGCGGGTGCGAATCCGGTCTTCGACACCTCAATGTTGTACTGGCCCACGCGCAGCGCCGGAACTTCATAGTCGCCGCTGTCGTTCGTCTGCCGGGTGCTCACCACACCGGTGGCCATATTTGTAACCTTCACGGCTGCATCGGAAACCACCGCTCCCGATCCATCATGAACCGTTCCCACGATACTGCCGTTCTCGTACTGTGCCAGAGCACGGCCCGGAAGCAGTGCAAGACACACGAATGCCGCTGTCAGCAGATAAAAGATTTTGCGCATGGCGGCAACACTAACCACTCTCTGTGTACGCACAGTTATCGTGCGATAAATAGACCTTTGCATAAGCACTCCTTTAGGAAGGGGAAAACTAACGAGGCAGATCGTTTCTTCTTGTCTAGTGCTTGTCTGCCGTCGCTCTCAGTTGTTCTGGAACCAGCGGACTCGCGAGCGATCTCGTGGAACCCGTCAAATAGTAGGTAGGAATCTTCGGATACTGCTCCTCGATAAGAATCAGAGTCCTGAAGTTGAAGCTCTGCACCTCGGCGCGCGACTCCATCTTGTTCTTCACAATGGCCCCGCACAGCGCATCGACAAATGCCTGCGCCCCCACCGTGTGATTGCGATGCGCCTCGTCGGTCACAAACTCCTCGGGCATGATCTTGGTCTCGATGTTGAACCTCACCCGAGCCGCATTCTCCGCCCGCTCCTTCGCATGAGCATCGCCTTTGCCTGCACCCGTTCGGTAGTAATCCACATAGAAGTTCACAAACCGGAAGAGCTGCGCCACATACGTCGGAGCGTAAGGACTGATCATCCCTTCCTTCTTCGCAAACGCCACCGCCACCGGCGACAACGCAGGATCGTTCTTCTGGTCCGCCTCGAAGTGAACCCTGTCGCAGATAAATGTCTTCTGCGCATCCGGCATCGAGATATCGCGAATAAACACGCGGTTCTCCAGCGTGTAAGCCGACCCGTCGGCCTTCTGGCAGCTCTCGGGATTCAGAAATTGATCGTGCCAGATCAGCGAGACCCCATCCGTCGTCACGCCCGTATCCGTCTCCAGCGTCGTCGACAACTGATCCAGTCCGCTCTCGAACGAGGGCAGCGTATTCTCCGGACGCAGACCGCGTCCGCCGCGATGCGCCGCCACATCGAACCCATTCAGACGCTCACCCGGCTTCGGCGCCGAGCGCTCTTCCTTCAACACCTGCTGCAGACGGTCGGGACGGTCCGTGATCAAACCGTCGATCCCCATCCGAATCTGCGTCCGCATCTTCTCCGGATCGTTCGTCGTCCACGGCACAACCTTGAAGCCCCGTTCCTGCAGCTCCTTCAACGGAACATCGCCGTTCAGCATCGTCGCATCTACAGGCGACAACACCGGACGCGGCGCTCCATGCGCCTTGGCATGAGCCCAGGCCTTCTCCATCACCTGAATGTAAGGATTCGCTGCCACGTCCTGTGCCTTCACCATCACAGCCGCACCCGCGCAGAAGACTACGCCGCTCAGAAATTTTCGGATCATCAGGCGCAAGCATCTTACATGGAAGTTACGTAAGCGTTAAAGGATTTTTACTGGCATGTGACTCACCTTGTGCGCCGCTGAATTCCTCTGATCCGAACGCTGCTTAATCGCTCTCTGTCGTCATTTCCGCAGGACTTCCACAACTCCATGGCGACGGAGAAAAAATCTGGCGCAGCTCAGTCCCCAAGCTGCGAAAGCAGCTCCCGCACCGTAGCCCCCAGCACCGGATGCACCCAATCTGCCGCGATCTCATTCAGGGGTTCCAGAACAAATCGACGCGCCTGCATCTCCGGATGCGGCAGCGTCAACTCAGCCGTATTCATCACTCTGTCCCCATACAGCAGCTGGTCCAGGTCGATCACCCTCGGCCCCTTCGCAATCACCCTCTCGCGGCCCATCGCATGTTCGATCTCCAGCAGAGCCCGCATTAATTCCAGCGGTCCCAGCGAGGTCTCAAGCACCGCCGCTCCATTCAGAAACCTCGGTTGATCCCGATACCCCACCGGCTCCGTGTCGTAGAACCCCGACACTGCCCTCACATCACCCAGCTCCCCCAGACGCCGCAGCGCCTCAAGCAGGTTCGCCTCTCGGTCCCCGAGCTCCGACGCTAGGTTTGACCCCAGTGCAATTGCAGCCAGCCCCCTCAACTCAGTCGCACCGCTTATACCGCTACCGGCCGCAGGTTCGCCGGAACCATCTCGACCTCAGGCTCGGCTACCTCGTCATAACCATGCGCCAGCTCCCACGACGACCGGTCCCGCAGCAACCGCTGCACCAGCGCCGTATGCATCGCATGTCCCGCTCGTTCGGCCACCACCCGGCCCTCGATCCTTCGCCCCGCCAGCGCCAGGTCCCCAATCAGGTCCAGCACCTTGTGCCGTACAAACTCATCCGGAAAGCGCAGCGGCCCATTCTCCACGCCCCTGCGCGAAAGAATGATGGCGCTCTCGTCCGACACTCCGCGGATCAGCCCCATATTCCGCAGCATCGCCTCATCTTCCTTGAACCCGAAGGTCCTCGCTGGGGCAATCAGCTTCGCATAATCTCCCGTCGCCAGATCCACCCGCAGCGTCTCGTACCCAATCGGCTCAGGAAAATCGATCGTGTAGTCGATCGCATATCCCTTGCCCGGATAAACCCCGATAAACTTGCCCCCCTCGCAGACCTCCACCGGCTTCAACACGCGCATGTACTCGCGCCTGCGCCTCTGCTGCTTCAGCCCAGTCTCTTCGAAGGCCCGGATATAAGGAAGCGAGCTTCCATCGAGGATCGGTACCTCGAGGTTATTGATCTCCACAATGACGTTGTCCACCCCATAGCCGATCAGCGCCGAAAGCAGATGCTCCGTCGTAGAGATAAGCACGCTTCCGCGCATCAAACTGGTCGCATAGCTAACCCTGGCGACATTCCGCCCCGTAGCCGCAATCTCGAAGTTATCCAGATCGGTCCTGCGAAAGACGATGCCCGAGCCCGCGGGAGCCGGAACCAGCCTCATAGAAACCGGTGCGCCGCTGTGAAGGCCCACCCCACAGAACTCTATCGCCGACCGAATTGTTCGCTCAAAGTGAGGGTCCGATACCACGAAACTGCTTCTCCGCTACAATCCATTAGCTAGGTTACAGTGCGGTCAAGTACTTTAAGTGTTGCAAAAAAGACACAGTTTCGTCGTCTCTTCTTCCAGAAACCTATCTATTTGATATCCATAAACCGTTCAACATCATACACATAAAATCATGAGCACCCAAGACATCCTTCTTCGCACCCAGACGATACTTCCGTGGTTCCTCCAGCATCTTGAGCAGCTGGTCCTCGTCGAAAGTCCAAGTGAAGATCCTGCTGCAGTTAACGCCGCCCAGGAGCTCACCGCAGGCTGGGCCGAAGCCCTCGGCGCCCGCGTGAAGCGCCACCGGCAAAAAAACTTCGGCGATGTCTACGAGCTCCGCTTCGCCCCCAAATCTTCAAGAGCAACCGCAGCGCGCCCACGCCGGAAGCCCATCCTCCTCCTCGGCCACCTCGACACCGTCTGGCCCCACGGCACCCTCAAATCCATGCCCTGGCGCAACCAGGCCGGAAAGCTCTCCGGCCCCGGCGTCCTCGACATGAAGGCAGGAGTCGTCATGGCCCTCGCCGCCGTCTCCGTCCTCCGCGACCTCAACCTCCTCCGCCCCGTCACCCTCCTTCTCGTCTCCGAAGAGGAGATCGGCTCCCCCGTCTCCCGCCCCATCACCGAGCGCCTCGCCAAAGAATCCTCCGCCGTCTTCGTCCTCGAGCCCGCCCAGGGCCTCGCCCTCAAGACCGCCCGCAAAGGAGTC
>Ga0255336_100836_pt1 | contig 33467 bp, 27 predicted proteins | sample MeOH1_35cm_T3_17_FD_189102 | JGI IMG/M metagenome (GOLD analysis project Ga0255336, IMG submission 189102) | Sandy soil microbial communities from University of British Columbia, Vancouver, Canada - MeOH1_35cm_T3_179 | ecosystem: Engineered > Artificial ecosystem > Sand microcosm > Unclassified ...
GAGGAATATATTTAGCAATAAATAAAAGTAATTGAGAAATTACTTTCAAAAGGTATTGATTATATAAAAATAAATAAGTTATAATTGAATCCATAACAATGACAACCTTTCGTGTGTATTTTTGTTTGGTGAGAGATTCAATTATAGCACGAAATAGGGGGTCATTGTTTTTTTATTCAAAAAAACTCTGTAACCCTTGATATATAAAGACAAAATCTAAAAAATAGTGTAAAAAACTTTACACTAACTTTAAAGGCTTGTGTATTTTAAATATACAAAGAATTAAAAGCCGGGTGAGCTTTTTTTTAATAAAAGGATACAATCATACCACCTTTGCCTGCATAGGTTCCCATGGTTGCACCCATATAATTTATAATTACATCCTTTGGGTTATATTTCTTTACTAGCTCATTTCTTAAATATTCCGCATCCTGAATATTATCTACATGAGTTATTCCAAACACAATGTCTGAAAAATCAGTTTTTCTTTCTCCAATTAATTCTATAATCCTTTTTAAGAACTTCTTCTTGCCCCTTACTTTTTCCATTAATTGAACTTTCCCATCTATACCTTCAAGTAAAACCTTGATATCAAGTACCTTAGCAATTGAACCTTGAAATTTACTAAGTCGGCCTCCCTTAACAATGTTTTCTAAGGTGTCTAATAAAATTAATATATTTGAATGTTTACTATATTCCTTAAGAAATTCAACAATTTTATTTATGGATAGTCCCTTATCTGCAAGCTTTCTGGCTGCTATTAACTGCAAGCCATGAGCTAAGGACCCAGCTAAAGTATCAAAAATAGTTACATCCTCCCCTGACATATCTCTTCCAATGCTGGCTGATTGGTAAGTTCCGCTTAGCCCAGAGGATATAGTTAGGCAAAGCACTGGACCCTTATTTCCTAAAACTTTAAATAAATCTGCAAAGGCTCCTGGGGAAGGCTGAGAAGTTTTAGGTAGCTCTTTAGAATTATTAAGCAATACATGAAATTCCTCTGGCATTAAATCTATTCCTTCCAAGTATTCCTTATCATCAATGGTTATAGTTAAAGGAACCACATGAATGTTATATTTATCAAGAAGCTCCTTAGGTAAATCAGCTGAACTGTCAGTTACTAACTGAATCATATTACCATCCCAACCTTTCTTGCGTATTATATAAGCTTTATATATAACTTATAATTATTATTTAATGTTATCCTGAATATTGTATTTTATGCAAACCTTAACTACTACAATTATACCACATAATTGGTATAATTTACTTAAAGTGGACATGCAATCAAATATAAAATATGTTATTATAAAGATAAGTATTAATATTAATTCGAAATATGTAATAAAGCATTAACTAAGCATGTTGAACACAGGGGTTAGTGCTTTATTTCTTAATGTATTAAATTTAAGGAGATTAGCAATGGGAATGAAAGCAATATTTTTTGATGTAGATGGAACTTTAATAGATTGCGCAAATGGTATGAATTATGCTTTAGATTCTACCAAGGAAGCTATTAAAAAGATAAGAAATAATGGAGACTTAGCAGTACTTGCTACAGGAAGACCAAAATCATTTCTTTATGAGGAAATTACAAAGCTTGGCTTCGATGCCTATATAACCTCAAATGGGGCTTATATTGAGTTTGATGGTAAAGCAATATACAATAGAACCATAGATAAAAAAACAGTAGAAGAAGTTATTTCAATGTGCAGAAAAGAGAATATGGATTATGTATTTGAGGGTCAGGAGCTATCATATTTTTCTAACCTTAATTCTGAATATATAAAGCAATTATTAAGAGTATTTTCTTTACAAAACAGGTGTCTCACTGATACAGTGGACAGCAAAGACATTGCAGCCAATAAGATGGTATTGATTTTCAATAATGAAAGGCAAAAGGAGCTTAGTATTGAGCTTCTACAGGATAATTTCAGCTTTATGAGACATCCAGGACAAAATTCCTATGATATATATTTTAAGGATTGCACAAAGGCTGATGGTATAAGAAGGTTTGTAGATTATCTTAATATCAATATGGAGGATACCCTTGCCTTCGGAGATGGAATTAATGATATTGAAATGATTCAAACTGTAGGATATGGAATAGCTATGGGAAATGCTACTGAAAAATTGAAAAAAGTTGCACGTTTAGTTACTGATGACGTTTTTTCAAATGGTATATATAATGCTCTTATAGCCTTACAACTAATTTCATAGTATTCCTTTGAGTGCCAAAAGCAGGTTGTATTCAGCATTAGCTAAGACACAATGAATATAGTTTTAGCTAGCTTGTGTTAGAGTAATTATTTTTTAATTTTTACTAATAGTTAAAATTGTAATATAATGTAATCATAACTCATTATTATCAGAGGTGATTGTATGATTAAACTTATTAATGATACTTTACATGAGAATTTAAATATTTCAGATGTGCTTAAAAGAGTTAAAGATATAAAAGATAATTACTGGATAGATATGGACAACCCCACAGCAACAGATTTAGATGAATTAAAAAAGTTTTATATGTTTCATACTCTTTCAATAGAAGATTGTTTGTCAAAGACAAAACGTTCAAAAATTGATGAATTTGATAATTATCATTTTCTTGTTGCAGTTACACATCAAAGCAGCCAAAACACATATTATTCCTATAGAAATTTATACATTTTTATAGGTGAAAATTATTTAATAACTATACATTATGGCGAAAGCAAGGTAATAAGAAGTATAATTAATAAATATAAAGAGGACTTGGATATTTTTCAAAATGGCATAGGTTTTCTTTTGTATCATATTCTTGACGAAGCTGTAGACCAGTATTTTCTTTTAACTGATAAACTTGAGGAAGACATTAATACCCTTGAATTTAAGGCTATGAATAAACCTATACAGGAAACCCTAAATGAAATAATGAAGGCTAAAAGAAATGTAACAAAGCTAAGAAGGGTGATATCTCCTCTTCGTGAAGTTATAAATACTCTTTTAAGACATGATGACATTATTGATGAAAAAAGCAGAATATATTTTTCAGATATTTATGACCACATTTTAAGGATATATGACCTTATTGAATCTGATCAGGAAATGGTTACGTCATGTCTTGAGCTGTATTCTTCACAGCTATCTAATTCAATGAATATAGTAATGAAATTTTTAACTTCAATTACAACTATTATGACCTCAATAACCCTGCTTAGCGGGTGGTTTGGAATGAATTTTTCAAATATGCCGGAGCTTAGCTATAAATACAGCTATTTAATCTTTATAATCTTTGTTGTAATTATGACTATACTTCAAGTTATGTTCTTTAAAAAGAAAAAGTGGCTTTAATAAAATTATTATTAAAAGATTAAAACCATTTTTTAGACGCTGAATTTGCAGAACTTACTAAATAAGCTGAAGGTAATATAATCTCTCTCCGTGAGTTCTGCTATTTCAGCGTTTTCAACTTAAAAAATCTTTTAGGCTTTAAAATATAGTTAAGCACCAGAACATAATAAGGAAAATTAATATAGAGAAATTAAATCAGTACCAGATATTGCAGCTAAAATTCTAAAAGAAGTAAAAAGAATAGTTAAATTTATAATGCATAAATTATAATAGTGAATTAAGGAAAAGCTTTAGTAATAAGGAAATGGGTGAAGACAATGAAGATTCTGCTTATGAAAATAACACTTAGAGCATCTTGGGTACATTCCCTAAAGGAAAAGAGAATGGTTGTAAAGAGTATTGTTCAAAAATTAAAAAATAAATTTAATTTATCTGCAGCAGAAGTAGCTGAGCAGGATATACATCAAATTATAGTCATTGGTATTGCAGCTATATGTGGAAGCTCAGCACAAGTAGATTCGACAATGGAGAATGTTATTAATTTTGTAGAAGGAAATACAGATGCAGAAGTAATTGATATTCAAAGAGATGATATTATAAGTATGTAATTGAAATTATATTTAAGTAATCAGATGGTACTTCTATATTAATCCAAAAGGAGAGTAATTATGAGTCTAAAAATGCTTCACCATGTCTGTATTCAAACAGAAAAATATGAAGAATCCTTAAAATTTTATACTGAAATTTTAGAGTTTGAATTAGTAACAGAAACAGCTAATTTTCATAAAAGAGATTTTAATACCTGGTTAAAACTAGGAACATTTATGATTGAATTGCAAACTGGCAAAAATGGAGATAAATTAAATTATTGGAGTTCATTAAATGAAGGAATAGTACATATGTGCTTTTTAGTTGATAATGTTAGCCAAGAATTAGATAGGATAAAAAAATTAGGTTACACCAATTTTAAAATTAAAAATGGTGAAGAAATCTATAAAGTCGAAGATGGATACTTATTTAAAATAAAGGCACCAGAAGGTACTGAAATTGAAATAAGGGATACTCTTATATAAAAACTAGAAAGAGGGCTCTCAATTATTTTTGAGCTCCAAGTTTTCCATCCATATACTTTATACTTATAAAGGTCAAAATAATCATTACACCTGATAATATTAAATGTGTAGTAAATATGTCACTATGATCCTTTAAGATACCCATGAAAGGGAAGGCTATAGCTACAGCTAAATTTGTACAAAGGCTTTGAAAGGATAGAATAGTGGAACGTTTATCTGAGGGAATATGCTTGTTTAAATATTTTGTTGTTACTGGTCCATATATTCCCCTTGCAGCCTGCTGAAGCAGTATTGCAAAAACTCCAGGCCAAGCTCTAACTGCTCCTAATATTAAAAAGGATACTATCATAAGAGCTGACATAAAAGTCAGGGTTTTTGGCTTAGTTTTTTCCATAATATATGAACTTCTCTTTGAAATAAAAGCAGCAGTAATATTAAATATGAAAAAAATAACTCCAAAATATTTTACAGGTATATTAACTCCCTCCATATAAGGCTGAAAATACCAGAATCCTGTTCTATAAAATATAAAAAATATCATTGAGAAAAATACAATAGCCTTAAGTTTATTATGATTTAAAATATATTTCCCGCTTTCTTTTATGTGCTTAAAATAGTTTATGCCATATCTACCTTCCTTACCTTCAATCTCTGGTTCCTTAAACATAAGAACCACAGCAATGGTTACAAGCATAAATATAATTGAAACAATTAAAGGAAGATTGACGTTTTTCTCATACAAAAAACTTGATAATATAGAGCCTATTGCCTGAGCATACAAGGAATAAGAGCGAGCCCTTCCTTCAACCATTTGGAATTCTTTTTCTCTTTTAAGTGTCTTTAGAGAATCATAAATTAAAGCAGTATCCGCGCCGGATTTAAAAGCTGAGCCTAGACTAAAAGTAATTTCTGCTAAAGCAAATACTAAGAAGCTTTTTCCAACTACGTATAATAAAAGCCCTAAAGCCCAAAGTGATGCTCCAATAAGAATACTATATTTCCTTCCTAATTTGTCTGCAATTGCCCCAGTTGGAACTTCAAAGAAAAAAACTGATATGGAAGAAATTGATTGAAGCAGCATTATTTCAGTAAAACTTAGCCCTTTAGCTGTAAGAAATAATACTAAAATTGGTCCTAAGATTAAAAGCTCTGCAAAGGTTGAGTATAAGTAATAAAGCCTCACATTTTTTTCAATACGCATAGTCTCGCCCCCCTTTTAGATAAAAATAAAAACCCCGCAAAGTCTCATATTATATAAGCAACTTCAACTATTCACTTATGCATGTGAAAAATCGGTGAAGATTCGATGTTTTCACATGCATAAGCTAAGTTTACGTATTGCTTATCTAAATTAGTGACTCCGCAGGGTTAAACTCTACGTGTAGGAAAAAAGGTCCCTGTACTGCTTTATAATTTAAGTACACTCACTTTGTTGTATTTTACCATATATTATATTGTTTGTAAATAATTAAATAAGCTTTATTATATTAAAATTATCTTTTAGCAAGGTCCAATTTTGTGGGAAAGGGAAACCTAAGTCCCAATAGCTGATGCCTCTTAAATTATAATCCTTTACCGTATCGAATTTAGCCTGAGCACTTCTAGCATCTTCAAACCACACCACATGAGATATTCCTTGATTATCAACATAGTTAAAATATGGAGTTTGGCTTACTGTATCAAGATTAATAACTGCTCTATATTTAACAGCCCTTGAAATAGCTTCCTGCATACTAAAGGTTTCTGCTTCCATACCTTGAACATGTGGAAGAAGCCAGTCTCTAGCATATAATTGAAAGCCAAAGAAAATCTTTTCACGCGGTATAACTGAAACTGCATAATCAAGTACTTCTTTTATCTTGTCTAAGGGTGAAATTGCCTGTGGCGGTCCTAGGCGATAGCCCCATTCATAGGTCATAAGAATAACAAAATCTACAATTCTGCCATGTGCAGCATAATCGTGAGCTTCATATAATAAGCCCTGCTGGCTTTCTCCTGTCTTTGGAGCTAAAGCAGTGGAAACAAAGAAATTCTCCCTATGGAGCCTTTGCACTATATTCTCTAAAAATTGATTATAATTCTCCCTATCTGCTGGGAGCACATTTTCAAAATCAATATTAACCCCTAGGTATCCTTTATCTTTCATAATGATAATAATGTTAGTAATAAGCTTCTGACTAATCTCTGGACTAGACAAAACCACATGTGCAAGATTATGACCAAGCTCTGTGGAGGTAAAATTGGTTATTGACATCATGGGCACTATGTTTGCTGCATAAGCTGCATTTATTATTGAGGAATCATCAATAGTTTCTAAAGTACCATCTTCCTTTATTCTGTATGCAAAAGGGGCTAAATAAGTTAAAAAGCTACCTGCGTCATTAACAGTTTGAGCAGAGCTTTGCGTAAAATCATAAATATACCCATTAACATAAGTATAAGGTCGTTTTCTTGGAATTATTAGAACAGTGCCTGGAAAAATGAGATTTGGATTTACAATATTATTTGCTTCTATTAATGTGCTAAGAGAAACGCCATACCGCTGAGCAATCTGCCATAAGGTTTCTCCGCTTCTAACTACATGAATTGTATCCTCTGTTGGAATGATTATGGCTTGACCAATAAGTAGATTATTAGGGAATTGTAGTCCGTTGACCATAATTATTTTGGCTATGGGAACCTTGTAATAATTTGAGATTTGCCAAAGCGTATCACCCGTTTTAACTACATGGATTAGCATTGCTTTCCTCCATTTATTGCCTTCTATAAATAGCTTATGTAAATTGAATTAATAGGTGCTTATAACCATAAATCCAATCTCTTAAGAATATTATGTATAAGAGAGGAGGATGAATTATGGTAGCAGGAACTCACATAATAATAGCAAACATAGTTTATAAGTACCTTTTAAATAAATTGAATTTCAAATTAGACTGGCCTTCATTTGCTTATGGCAATATTCAGCCTGATATAAACAAAAGTTTTATTGACTGTGAACACAACATGGAAGACAGCTTACAAACTATTAACTACAATGCAGAAGAGCTAATTAGAAGTGATGTTACCAATAAAGAATTTTCGTTGGGACTAGGGATAATATGTCATTTTATTTGTGATTATTTTTGCTTATATCACACATTTGAATATAGGAAGACCAATCCCGTAACTCATGGAGCATATGAAGGTGCACTTCATGCAAATTTTTTAAAACTTCAAATAAAAGGAGGCCTAAATATACGATTTAAGTGCAAGGCAGAAAATAATGTAGAACTAATGGTTTTAAAATTAAGAAGAAAGTATAATTCTGAGCCTAAAGGCATTAATACAGATATTAATTATTCAGTAATTGCAGCTGTATCTATTTGTGAGATGATAACTGGTGAATGGTTAAAATTGAATAAGTCAAAAGACAAGAATAAATGATAGATTTTTAAATTGCATATATGTACTTCTCATGTCACATATCAAAAACATAGAACATATTATAATTTTGTAAACTATAAAAAGGAAGGTTCACTATGTATAATACCTATAGAACGTATCCATGTACTTATTGTGCTGGCACACCAGGGTACAACCATGACGATATGTATAATGCTTATAACACCAATCCTTGTCCTTATTTTGCAAACGCTCCACTGTATGGACAAGGTTTTTCAAGACAGTATAGTGATTTCTATGCTCCTTTTGCTGATGAAATTGAGAGTGGCTCAAGAATAGGTCCTTTGCAACCGCCAATGGGTAACAACCCAATTGCACTGAAAGATTATGGACCACAACCTTTCTCAGTTAATATTAGTGCAGCTGCTAAGCAAAACAAAAATTTCCGTACATCCTTATGGACAGGAAGGCATCTGCAGGTAACCTTAATGAGTATCAATGTTGGGGATGACATAGGCTTAGAAATGCATCCTAACGTTGATCAGTTTATACGTATTGAAGACGGTCAAGGAACTATTAGAATGGGAAAAAATAAAAACAGGCTGGATTATCAAGCTAGCGTCTATGATGATTTTGCTATCATAGTACCTGCTGGTACATGGCACAATATTATCAATACAGGCAATAGGCCTCTTAAGGTATATTCCATCTATGCACCACCTCAGCACCCTCACGGAACTGTTCATATAACTAAACCTGTTGAATAAGCTGCATTAGCTTTATGGGACTCAAAAACAACAGAAGGAATTAATAATGTGGCTCATTGCCCTTATGGCCTTGATACACCAAATCTTTTAAAGAGAAACTATGAGGACTATAAAATTTTGTAATATATAAAAAGTAGAAATCCATAAAAAAAGTAAAGAATTTAAGAAGACTACAGCAGGTCTTTAAATACCTGCATGCAGTCTTTTTTTAATAATGTTATTTTTTCAGTAGATTAGAAAAAATAAGGCTGATATAATGTTTTTAGAATGTTTAAAAGGAGTTATTAAATGAAATATTATTTAGCACCGATGGAAGGTATTACTGGATACATATATAGAAATTATTATGAAAAATTTTTCCACAATATTGATAAATACTTTACACCTTTTATTGTTACAAATAAAGGCACAAGTCTTAAAAGTAAAGATTTAAGGGATGTTTTGCCTGAAAATAATATAGGGATTAATATAGTTCCTCAAATACTTACTAATGATTCAGAAGGATTTATTAATACTTCTGGAAGATTAAAACAATTAGGATATAATGAAGTCAATCTAAATTTAGGATGTCCTGCTGGAACGGTTGTTTCAAAAAATAGAGGATCGGGGTTTCTGGCCAAAAGAGAGGAACTTGATTTATTTTTAAATGAAATATTTAAAATAGATGACATGAAAATTTCTATAAAAACTAGAATAGGAAAAGATAGTCCAGAAGAATTTTATGAGCTAATAAAAATTTATAATAAGTATCCTTTAGAAGAATTAATCATACATCCTAGAATACAAAAAGATTTTTATGGAAATAAACCTAATTTACAAGTATTTAAGGATGCATTAGCTTTAAGCACTAATCCAGTATGTTATAATGGGGATATTTTCACTGCTAATGATATTAATAAATTAATGAAAGCTTTTCCTGAAGTAAATACAGTAATGCTAGGAAGAGGGATACTAGCAAATCCAGGATTAATAAATGAGATTAAAAATAATACTTTTGTAGATAAAAAGGTGCTAAAAGATTTTCATGATGAGATTTTTAAAAAATATATAGAATTGTTTAATGAAGATAAAAATGCAATATTTAGAATGAAAGAACTATGGGGATATATGATTTGCATATTTTCAGATAATAAAAAATATGCTAAGAAAATAAAGAAGTCACAAAACTTAAGGGATTATAATGAAGCTGTCTTAAGTTTATTTAAGGACCAGGAAATTATAAAAGGAGCTGGATTATTTCATAAGGAAATAATTTAAATATTTTATAAGATAAGGAATATAAGTATACAATTTAATTTATATGGTATATAATAACTATATATTAAAAATATGGAGGTTTATCAAAATGGGATGCTGTTGTTATTTAAATAATTTAATATTATTAAATTTATATAGCAATAAGTCTGCAAATTTTTGAGATAAACTCAGCCTAAAACTAAAATTAAGTTAATCTACTGCAGATTTTTGTCTGCAGTTTGTTTTTTTGAAGAAAGGGAGAATTTTATGAGCTTTTCAATTTACAATACATTAACAAGAAATAAGGAAGAGATAAAACCTGTAGAAGAGGGCAAAATAAGGCTGTATACCTGTGGGCCTACTGTTTACAATTATGCACATATTGGGAATTTAAGGACCTATATTTTTGAAGATGTTCTTAAGAAGTCTTTTGAGTATGCAGGCTTTAAAGTTAAACATGTAATGAATATAACAGATGTTGGACATTTGGAATCAGATTCTGATACTGGTGAAGATAAAATGGCTAAAGGAGCTATGAGAGAGAAGAAAACAGTATGGGAAATTGCAAGATATTATGAAGAGGCATTTTTAAAAGACTGTGAGCTTTTAAATATCATAAAGCCGGAAATTATGTGCAGAGCCACAGAGCACATTGAAGATATGATAAAGTTTATACAATTATTAGAGAAAAAAGGCTTTACCTATAGTGCAAATGGCAATGTTTATTTCTCCATTGAAAAGTATCCAGAATATACAAAGCTTGCAAACCTAAGCATAGATGAGCTTGTGGCAGGCAGCAGGGTTGAAGTGGATAGCTATAAAAAGAATCCTTTAGATTTTGTATTATGGTTTACAAACTCAAAGTTTAGTAATCAAATAATGCAGTGGGAGTCACCATGGGGTAAGGGCTTTCCTGGGTGGCATATTGAATGTTCTGCAATGTCAATGAAGTATCTTGGGGAAAGGATAGACATACATTGTGGAGGTATAGATCATATTCCTGTACATCATACAAATGAAATAGCTCAATCAGAAAGTGCAGTAGGACATAAGTGGGTTAATTATTGGATGCATGGCGAATTTCTGGTACTTGATAATGGTAAAATGTCTAAATCAAGCGGAGATTTTCTAACTATGTCAAGACTTATAGAAGAAGGATTCAGTCCATTAGATTATAGATATTTTTGCCTTCAGTCTAAATATAGGAAGCAGCTTGTATTTAGCTTTGAAAGTCTTACTGAGGCTAAAAAATCCTATAATAAATTAAAAGAAAAAATTAAAAAAATTGTAGAAGGTAAAAAACTTGATGAAGCATGCCATACTAATAAAGTAAGAAGCTATCAGGGAAAGTTTTTAGCTCAAGTAAGTGATGATTTAAATATAGCAAATGCTTTTACAGTTTTATCAGATGTTATAAAAGATGATGATTTGAATAGCTCAGAGAAATTTTACTTGATTGAAGATTTTGACAAGATCTTTTCTCTAGACCTAACTAAGGTAAACGCTTTAAATAAAAATCAATCGATAGATGAAGAATATATTAATAATCTTATATTGGAAAGAAACGAGGCAAGGAAAGAAAAAAACTGGGTTAGAGCAGACGAAATCAGAAATATACTTTTAAATGAGAATATAGAATTAGTTGATTTAAGAGAAGGCACAACATGGAAAATAAAATAGTAAAGCCTTATTATTCAATTATTTATTAAAAAGTATTATAATAAATAGTATATATAATTAAGAAATTGAAGAAATTAAATATTAATAAATAGAAAATTCCTTCAATTAGATTTGAAAAACTACAATTATTATGCTATTATCAATATTACAAAAATATAGGGGGTATCTAACAATAGATGAAAGCAGAACCTGATCCTGCGAATATAACTTCTCAGCTAATATTAATAGCAATTTTAACACTGATCAATGCATTTTTTTCCGCTGCAGAGATGGCGATAGTATCTTTAAATAAAAATAAAATAAAGATGCTTGATGAGGATGGAAATAAAAAAGCGACACTTTTATTGAAATTGATGGAAGAACCAAATAAATTTTTATCTACTGTACAGGTAGGAATAACTTTGGCTGGATTCTTTTCCAGTGCTTCAGCTGCTACAGGAATATCAAAGAATTTATCAGTTTATCTAAATAGGCTCAATATTCCATATAGCGAACAAATATCCTTTGTCGGGGTAACAATAATATTATCTTATATAACCTTGGTTTTTGGAGAGTTATTCCCAAAGAGAATAGCCTTACAAAAATCTGAGGCAATGGCAATGCTATCAGTAAAACCAATTTTATTTGTATCTAAAGCTGCAGTGCCTTTTGTAAAGTTACTTTCTGCATCAACTAATATTTTAGTTAGGTTAACTGGCTTTGAAACTAAAGGCTTAGATGAGAAAATATCCAAAGAGGAAATCAAGTCCATGGTAGAAGCTGGACAAGAAAACGGCGTTTTTAATGAAACAGAAAAAGCTATGATTAATAGTATATTTGAGTTTGACGATAAGCTGGCTAGTGAGGTTATGACTCCAAGAACGGAAGTATACTTAATAGACATAGAAACTCCTTTAATGGAATATCTAGATGAGTTAATTGAAGAAAGATATTCAAGAATCCCAGTGTATGAGGGAGACAGTGACAATATTATTGGTATCCTTTATATGAAGGATTTCTATGCAGAAGCAAGAAAACATGGCTTTGGAAATGTAGATATAAGAGCTATATTACACCCACCTTACTTTGTTCCGGAAACAAAGAATATTGATGAACTATTTAAAGAACTTCAGGCTTCTAAAAAACACATAGCGGTATTAATAGATGAATATGGAGGCTTTTCAGGAATAGTATCTATAGAGGATCTTATAGAAGAAGTTATGGGAAATATAGAGGATGAATATGATGATGATGAACCTGAAATAAAGAAAATCGATACCAATACTTTTATTGTTGATGGCATGCTTTCAATTGATGACTTTAATGATTATTTTAATGTAAATATTGAAAGTGATGATTATGATACAATAGGTGGATTTTTAATTGACCTTCTGGGGCGTATTCCTAAAGGTGCTGAAGAAAATGATATAGAATATGAAAATCTAATATTTAAAATAGTGGAAGTTAAGGAAAAAAGAATTGAAAAGATTAAGGTATATGTTCAAAAATAGCCTTAGTTTTGTACTAATTGATGTTAAAAAATAATACATTATTATTGATGATATACTGAAAATGCAAGTTAATCAATAACCTTAAATTAACGACATAGACAATAAAGTTTATGTCGTTTTTTATGTATGAGAAAGGTTACGATCCAGTTTATTCATAAAAAATAGTAATAAGCTTATTATTTAAATCTGCAGAATTATCCTGAATCTGGTTTAAAATTCTAGTATTTGTTATACTAAAGTTATTAATAAATTAATAATTTCTACAAGGAGTTTATCTTACAGCCGGGATTATGGTATGATAATGGCGGGAATTGTAATTGCTACGTTACCAACAGCTCTAGTATTCTTTTTAATGCAAAAACAATAACCCAAGGCACCATTTTAAGGAGGTCAAAACAATGAATTTTAAGACTCCAAGCATAGCTTGGCTTTCAGATCCATCAATTTTTGCAGTCAATAGATTAGAACCACACTCAGATCATAAATACTTTGTGGCAACAGAAGAAGCAAAAAAGGAAGAAATGACATTAAGACAAAGCCTAAATGGAAACTGGAAGTTTAGCTTTGCTCTTAATCCAAATGGAAGAGTTGAAAATTTTTATGAAGAAGATTTTGATTGTAATGCTTGGAAGGATATAAATGTTCCAGGGCATATTCAATTACAGGGCTATGATAAACCACAGTATGTAAATACTATGTATCCTTGGGATGGGCACAGCTTTTTAAGGCCTCCTCATACTTCATCGGAATATAATCCAGTAGGCAGCTATGTAAAATATTTTACACTTGAAGAAGAACTTAAAGATAAGCCTCTATTTATTTCCTTTCAAGGAGTGGAAAATGCATTTTACCTTTGGCTAAATGGTGAGTTTATAGGCTATAGTGAAGACAGCTTTACACCCTCTGAATTTGATTTAACACCATATATAAAATCTGGCGAAAATAAGCTAGCAGTTGAAGTTTATAAAAGGTCCACAGGGGCTTGGCTGGAGGATCAGGATTTTTGGCGTTTTTCGGGTATATTTAGAGATGTGTACGTATATACTGTTCCTAAAACTCATATTCAGGATATGTTTGTAAAGACAAACTTAGATAGTGAATATAAAAATGCATTATTGGAGCTTGATTTAAAAATAATGGGTGAGGTCAAGGGTCAGATATCACTAGAATTAATAGATAGAGAAGGCTTAGCTATTGCAAGCTTACATGAGGCTTCACTTAAAGATTTTATATCCCTTAAGTTAGCACTTAGTAATGTAAAGCTTTGGAGCGCTGAAAATCCATATCTTTACACCCTTTATATTTATATTAAAGATAATGCAGGAAATATTTTAGAGATAGTTCCTCAGAAACTTGGCTTTAGAAAATTTGAAATGATAGATAAAGTTATGAACTTAAACGGCAAGAGAATAGTCTTTAAGGGTATAAATCGGCATGAGTTTAACTGCCGCAGTGGGAGAGCTATAACTAAGGAAGACATGCTTTGGGACATTAAATTTCTTAAACAAAACAATATAAATGCTGTAAGAACTAGTCACTATCCAAATGAAAGCTATTGGTACGATCTTTGTGATGAATATGGTATTTATTTAGTAGACGAGACAAATTTGGAGACTCATGGTTCATGGCAGAAAATGGGTAATGTTTTGCCTGAATGGGTTATTCCTGAGAGCAAGCCAGAGTGGCTGGACATTGTAATTGACAGAGCAGCTGCTATGCTTGAAAGAGATAAAAATCACCCTTCCATTTTAATATGGTCCTGTGGAAATGAATCCTTTGGCGGGGAAAACATATATAAAATTTCTGAATACTTCAGAAAGAAAGATCCATCTAGATTAGTGCACTACGAAGGTATTTTCCGCGATAGAAGCTTCAATAATACAAGTGATATGGAAAGCAGGATGTATGCTAAAGCTTATGAAATAGAAGAATATTTAAACAATAATCCTACAAAGCCTTACGTTAGCTGTGAATACATGCATGCTATGGGTAATTCCTGCGGAGCACTTCATAAATATACAGAACTTGAAGATAAGTATGAAATGTATCAAGGTGGATTTATATGGGATTATATAGACCAATTTATAGTTAAGAAAGATAAATTCGGCAAGGAATTTTTAGCCTATGGTGGAGATTTTGAGGATAGACCAACAGACTATAATTTCTGTGGAAACGGAATAGTTTATGCAGACAGAACGATTTCACCAAAGGCACAAGAAGTAAGAAAGCTCTATCAAAATATAAAACTTATTGTAGACAATAGTGGAGTTTTAATTAATAATCAAAACCTGTTCATAGATACTTCAGATTATTATTTAGAATATACCCTTGAGTTTAAAGGTAATGAGATTTTTAAGGATTCTGTTGAGGCCATTATTAAAGCAGGTGAAGAAAAATATATTAAGTTAAATTTGCCTAAATTTACTGAGGCTGGTGAGTATTCTGTAAATGCTTCTTTTAAACTTAAAGAAGCTACTGCCTGGGCAGATAAGGGGTATACTATTGCCTTTAGTCAGTCCATTTACAACATAGAGGAAAAAACTTTCTCTGGTGAACTGAAAAAGCCTAGGATTATATATGGTGATGTGAACATAGGAGTAAAGGGCAGGGATTTCAGTGTACTATTTTCAAAGCAAGAGGGTGGAATTGTATCTTTAAGATATAATGGCAAAGAGGTAATTACCCGCACTCCCATGCCAATATATTGGAGAGCTATGACTGATAACGACAAGGGAAATGGTCAGGGCTTTAGATGCGGACAATGGCTTCAAGCAAGTATGTTTCAACGCTGCAGTAATGTTGAAGTTAATGAAGAAGAATACAGTGTTACAGTAAAATATACTTATACTTTACCTACAATACCAGAAACAAAGGTAATAACTGCTTACACAACCTACGGTAATGGAGATATCAAGGTAAGCTGCGATTATAAGGGAGTTAAAGGGTTACCAGAACTTCCTATATTCGGTATTGCAATTAAATTATCTTCTGAATTTAACAGCTTTAAATGGTTTGGTATGGGTCCCGAGGAAAACTACTGTGATAGGAGTCATGGTGCATATTTAGGAATTTTTGAAAGTTTATCAGCAGAAAATGTTTCAAAATATGCTGTACCCCAGGAAAGTGGAAACCGAACAGGAGTAAGATGGGCTAAGATAAAAACTAAAAATGGCTTTGGACTTAAGTTTACTGCTATTAATAGTCCTTTTGAACTTGGGGTATCACCCTATACAGCCTTTGAACTTCAAAATGCTCTTCATCACTATGAACTTCCACCAATATATAACACTGTTGTAACCATAGCAGCAAAACAAATGGGAGTAGGAGGAGATGACACCTGGGGTGCTCCTGTGCATAAGGAATATCTCATTGATTCTTCAAAAGATATAAATTTTGAATTTATAATTGGAAAGTGTTAATTATGAGTATTATATAATAAGAAATATAAATGTATAAATAAAAAGGAAGTATTAGCCCTTAGAGAAAGGTGGCCTTTTCACCTAAAGTAAGTCCAGAAAATGAAGTACTATCAAATGATAATTTTATTAAGGAGCTAAATAAATGATTGAAATAATTGCAGCAGTTATTGGGTAAAAATAAAGACAATATATGTATACCAAATGAATAATTGAGTATCATATAAAAGGGTAAATTGAAATTCTTTAATAAATGAAAGGGAGGCTAAAATTATATGAGTATCTATGATTATAAGGCAAAGAGCATTGATGGTGAAGAAATTAAACTAGAGAAATATAAAGGAAAGGTTCTCCTTATTGTTAACACAGCAAGCAAGTGAGGTTTCACCCCTCAATTTGCAGGCTTGCAAAAATTATATGAAGATTATAAGGATAAAGGCTTTGAAGTATTAGGATTTCCAAGTAATCAATTTTTAGAACAGGACCCAGGCACTAATGCAGAGATACATAGCTTCTGCCAAATCAATTATGGCGCTGATTTTACTATGTTTGAAAAAATAGATGTAAGGGGAGAAAATGCACATCCACTTTATAAATATTTAACTAGTGAAGCTCCTTTTAAAGGCTTTGATTTGAATAGCGAGAAGGGCAACTTTTTAAATTCATTTTTACAGGAAAAATTTCCTGAGTCTCTTAAAGGAAACGAGATAAAATGGAATTTTACAAAATTCCTAATAGATAAAAGCGGAAATGTAGCAAAGAGATATGAAACACCAGTTGAGCCCGAGCAGATAGCTAAGGATATTGAAGAAAAGTTATAAAAACATCAAGGGATTAATGTTCCTGCCACGGGGATGTTTATGGCGATGTTAAGTTTAATATGGCACATTAGTATCAAAAATGGCAACATTTCCAGAACATATAAGTAAATAAACATGCAGAAGAACCTTTTTTATTCTTCTGCATTATTTATTTGAATTATATGTAAATAAAAAGACACTAAATAATTGTAAATTATATCTTTATTCAATATAATTGAATAAAGATATATAGAAATTTCAGCAGCTTTCAATAAATGATTTAATATAGTATTAAATTTGAAATAAAATTAAAATTCCAAGTAAATGGGGGAATTTTTATTGGAAAGAGAAATAATTCATGTGGATATGGATGCATTTTTTGCATCAGTTGAAATAATAGATAATCCAAGTCTTAAGGGGAAACCTGTGGTAGTAGGAGGGGTTACGGAAAGAGGCGTTGTTGCTACTTGCTCCTATGAGGCTAGAAATTTTGGTGTTAAAAGCGCCATGCCAGTATATATGGCAAAGGCAAAATGTCCTGAAGCAATATTCCTGCCAGTTAGATATGGAAGATATCAAGAAATCTCAAATAAAATATTTAATATCTTTTATAATATTACCCCCTATGTTGAGCCTATGAGCATTGATGAAGCTTATTTGGATATTACTCATTTAGATATAAATCCAATAGAGGTTGCAAAATATATAAAGACGGAAGTAAAAAAAGAAACTGGTTTAACCATTTCAGCTGGAGTTTCCTATAACAAGTTTTTAGCTAAACTAGCTTCAGATTGGAATAAGCCAGATGGATTAAAGGTAATAGAAAAAAATATGGTTCCTGCAATTTTATTTCCACTACCTGTAAATAAGGTCTATGGACTAGGACAAAAGTCAGCAAAGAAGCTAAATGATATAGGTATATTTACTATAAAGCAGTTATATGATTTGCCTCAAAATTTACTTGTAGAATTCTTTGGTAAGTTTGGAGTTGAAATCTATGAAAGGGTAAGAGGCATAGATAAAAGAGAGGTTCATGTTTCCCGAGAAAGAAAATCAATAGGTAGAGAGACTACTTTAAGAACAGACACGGATAATAAAGAGGAACTTAAACTATATATAAAAGCCTTTGCTCTTTCTGTTTCAAATACAATGCAAAGTAAAAATGTAAGTGGTAAAAGTATTACCATAAAAATAAAAACTTCCACCTTTGTTAATCACACAAGAAGTAAGACTTTAGCTCATTATATATCTTATGAAGAAGATATTTATAATGAAGCCATAATAATATTGAATGAATTAGAACTTCATGAAAAAATTAGACTTATTGGCTTATCAATTTCATCCTTAAAGGAAAATAACATAGAACAGATTTCTATGTTTAAATAATATTAATTATAATTTATGTGAGGAGAAATATTATGAGAAAAACTGTTTTAATTACAGGTGCTTCTAGTGGCTTTGGGTACGAATTTGTTAAATTATTTGTAAAGGATAACTATGATCTTATTTTAGTGGCTAGAAATATTGAAAGACTAGAAGAAATAAAAAGTGAATTTTTAAATACTCAAATAACTATTATTCAAAAGGATTTAACTGTGCCAAGTGCAGTAAAAGAATTATATAACGAAATTAAAGAAAAAGCTTTTAATATTGATGTCTTAGTAAACAATGCGGGCTTTGGGCTGCTTGGGAATTTTGATGAACTGGATGTAGAAAGGCAATTAAATATGATTCAGTTAAATGTAGCTGCCTTAACAGAATTAACCCATTATGTGCTGCAAGAAATGAAACAAAGAAGAAGCGGGAAAATATTAAATGTAGCGTCAACGGCAGCCTTCCAGCCAGGGCCGCTTATGGCAGTTTACTATGCTACTAAGGCCTATGTATTATCCTTTTCTGAAGCTTTAGTGGAAGAACTAAAGGGTTCTGGAATAACGGTTACAACTTTGTGTCCTGGTCCTTCAAAAACTAACTTTGCAAAAGTAGCCAATGTTGAAAAAACTAAAATGTTCAGCAAGGTTATGGGTGCAGATGTGGTTGCACAATTAGGCTATAATGCACTTATGATAGGAAAGCGTGTTATTATTGCAGGTACTTTTAATAAAATTGGTGCTTATTCAGCTAAATTTTTTCCAAGAAGCATTGCAGCCAAGTTTGCAAAGGCAATTACAAGAGAAAATTAATCTTTAACTTTATTCAATGATAATAGTTAGAATTGAAAAAATCCACTTTATGCTTGGTAAAACTAAGTTTAAAGTGGATTTTCTTAAGTGATTAGAAGATAATCATATTTAAGAAATCTTCTTTATTACATACCCATTGTAATATTTTTTCATTAGGTCCTATAGTAGATATATTAAAATATTAAAAATAATTTTAATATATTGAAAATTAAATACAAATATGCTATCATAATATTTGTAATAGTTAAACGTTTATGTAATATTAAATATTTAGCTTAATTTAAAATAAGGCTAAGGTGAATATGCAAATGAACATTAAAGATTTAGCAGAATTAGCAGGTGTATCAGTTGCCACTGTTTCTTATGTATTAAACGACTCAGGAAATGTAAGTACGGAAACACGTCAGAAAATTCTAAAATTAGTAAAACAATATAATTTTAAGCCTAATCATATCGCAAAAAGTTTAAGAACAAGCAAATCAAACACAATAGGTGTTCTTGTTGAAGATATAACAGTTTGGTTTGCACCAGAAATAATAAAAGGTATTAGCAAATTTGCTGACGGTAGTGGTAAGAACTTAATACTTAGTGATTTAGGTCTTATTTCAAAAATTGGAGATAAGTTTGACAATATAATTAAATATAAAAACAACATTAATGATCAGATTAATATGTTTTTAAGCTCGCAGGTTGATGGAATAATATATATTGGTATGCATGATAGAAATATAGATGGTGTAATTGAAAAAATAGACAAGCCTCTTGTTTATGTATACTGCTATACTGATAATACTGATGATATTTATGTAACTTATGATAATATTGATATTTCATATCAGATTGGTGAATTGCTAGTTAACAAAGGTCATAAGAATATAGCTGTCATTTGTGGCTCATATGATTCTAAGCCATCATATAAGAGATTTTGTGGTTTCAAGAAGGCATTATATGATAATGGTTTAGAAATTAATTCATCAAATATCAAATTTGGTGATTGGCAAAGTGAACAAGGATATAGATGTGCAAAGGAGTTATTGATGCAGTCTGAAAGACCAACAGCAATATTTGCATTTAATGATTTAATGGCAGCAGGAGTTATAAAGGCAGCTAGGGAACTTAAAATTTCTGTACCAGATGAGCTATCGATTATAGGATTTGACGATAGAGAGCTGTCAGCATACGTATATCCTACGCTTTCAACTGTAAAAGTTCCCTTAGAGGAAATGGGATTTAGGGCAAACAAAATTTTAAATAATTTAATTTTAAAGAAAAAATTAAAAGATAATAAAGTAATAGTACCCTGCGAATATGTAAATCGGGAAACTGTGGATAAATAATAATTATTTTGTCCAATACTTAAACGATTATAAAACATTAGGTATGAAAGGCTAAATTAAGGGTAAAAAAATGTATGAAAATAGATTAAACTCAGTTCCACTTAAAAGTATAAAAATTAACGATGTATACTGGTCTAAATATATTAATACAATTTTTGAAAATGGGATTAAATATCAATGGGAAATTATTAATGATAATATTGAAGGAGCTGAAAAAAGTTTCTCAGTTAGTAATTTATTGATTGCAGCAAAGAGAAAAAAAGGTGAATTTGGAGGAAAGGTTTTTCAAGATACAGATGCTGCAAAATGGATTGAAGCAGTTGCCTATAGTCTTGAAATTAAACCAGATAAGGACCTTGAAGAAAAGGCGGATTGGTTAATTAATTTAATTGGAGAAACGCAATGTGAGGATGGATATATTAATTCTTATTATACCATAGTAGAACCAAAGGGAAGATGGACAAATTTAGTTGAGGGACATGAGTTGTATACTGCAGGCCATTTAATAGAAGCAGCAGTTGCATATTATAATTCAACAGGAAAAGATAAATTTTTGAAGATTATGTGTCATTTTTCTGACCTCATATGTAACACTTTTGGTGAAGAGGAAGGAAAAATATCAGCTTACCCTGGCCATCCTGAAATCGAGCTTGCACTTATAAAATTGTACTACGTAACTAAAGAAGAAAAATATCTTAAAACTGCAAAATTCTTTATAAATCGAAGGGGTAGAAAACCAGATTATTTCTCTAGTGAAATTAAAAAGAGAAATAATAAATTTATATTTCCTGAACTTCAAGGTTTCCAGGCTAGCTATTTTATAAATCACAAACCAATACGGGAGCAAGACGCCGCCGATGGTCATGCTGTAAGAAATATGTATCTCTATTCTGCAGTTGCTGATATTGCTTACGAATATAAAGATGAAGAGCTAATGGAAGCCTGTAAGAAAATATTTAGTAGTATTGCTAATAGGAGAATGTTTATAACTGGGAGCATTGGATCTTCAAGTGTTGGTGAAAGATTCACCTGTGATTATGATTTGCCTAATAGCTCTAACTACTCTGAAACCTGTGCTTCGGTTGGGCTCGCACTTTTTGCTAGGAGAATGCTTGAAATTGAGAAAGATTCAAAATATACAGATATATTAGAACGTGCTTTATACAATACAGTTTTGTCAGGTATATCATTAAATGGGGATCGCTTCTTTTATGTAAATCCTCTTGAAGTTATACCGGAGGTTTGTGAGAATAATCCAAGCTTATCACATGTGAAAGCTGAGCGTCAAAAATGGTTTGGAGTTGCCTGTTGTCCACCTAATATTATAAGGACCCTTGCCTCTTTAGGCCAGTATATCTACAGTAAAAATCAGGAAGAACTTTATGTTAATTTATATATTTCAAACGTAGCAAATATTGCAATGGAAAATAATAATATAACAATAAATGTTAAAACAGAATATCCTTATATGTCTTCAGCAAATATTTGTATAGAGACTGAAAAAGATAATGAATTTACACTTGCTTTGAGAATACCTAAGTGGTGTTCTTTAAAATCATTGTCTATAGATGATGAAAATTTTGCAGATTATGTAATAGATAAAGGATATATTAAAATAAATCGTAAATGGTCAAGGAAAGCAACAATTCAAATTGAATTTAATATGCCGGCACAGTTTATTTATTCAAACCCTAAAGTGAGTGCGGATATAGGAAAGGTAGCAGTTGTTAAAGGCCCTGTAGTATATTGTCTTGAAGAAATCGATAATGGAAAGAATCTTGCAGCTATAGAAGTCAATATTAATACAAATCTAATTGAGAAATATGATAAAGATCTGCTTGGAGGTACACTTACGATTTTAGCTTCAGCTGAAAAAGTTAGAGATGTGGAAGTTGACAAGGAACTTTATACTATGGAAAAACCTCTGTCGCAGCCCGCTACATTAAAATTTATACCATATTGCTTATGGAATAATAGAGGAAAAGGTGAAATGTTAGTATGGGTAAGATATAAAAATTAAGAATACTATATCAATATTCATCCATTATATATTTTTATTCAAAATAAATATTTTAATAATAAAGCCTGAGACTTCGGTTTGTTATAAAGTCTCAGGCTTTATTATTTTTAAAAATGTTAACGAAGCTTCCAAACTAAATCATTTAATCCTAATTGGTTTCTAAGGTTTAATATGTTTGTATCTTTATTTATTAGTATAAATTCAATGCCAAACATTTCAGCAAAGTCTGCCAGTTGCTCAGCAGTTACAACATAAGAAAAGCTAGTATGGTGAGCACCACCGGAGTAAATCCATGCTTCTGCTGACTCTTTTAGGGATGGTTCAGGCTGCCAAAGCACACGTGCCACAGGAAGCTTTGGCATATTCTTTTCTATCTTCACTGCATTAACATTGTTAACTATTAATCGGAAACGTTCACCTAAGTCTATTAGGGATGCACAAACTGCTGCACCTTCTCCTCCATCAAAAACTACACGAGCGGGATCTGCTTTTCCGCCTATACCAAGTGGATGAACTTCAACTCGGGGCTTAGTCGCAGCAAGAGTTGGACATACTTCCAGCATATGAGCACCTAGAATCATTTCATTTCCTGATTCAAAATTGTAGGTGTAGTCTTCCATAATAGAAGTACTCTTACCATCTGCCATGATTTTCATTAACCTAACTAATGCAGCTGTTTTCCAGTCCCCTTCTGGACCAAAGCCATAACCCTGCTCCATTAAATGCTGTACAGCAAGGCCAGGTAGCTGTTTTAATCCATGTAGATCTTCGAAGGTCGTTGTAAAAGCACTAAAGCCGCCTTTTTCTAGAAATGATTTTATTCCAAGCTCAATCCGAGCTTGTTCACGTACAGAATCTCTTGCGGTATCAGGAACCTGCAGCTCTGGAGCAAAATCATATACTTTGGAATATTCGTTCATTAGCTCATCTATTTCCTCTTCTGATACTTTATTAACCAGTTCAACAAGATCACCGATGCCATATCCATTTACGCTCCAGCCAAACTTAATTTGAGCATCTACTTTATCACCTTCTGTTACAGCAACATCTCTCATGTTGTCTCCAAAACGAGCAACTTTTAAGCTGTGGCTTTCTGTGAAGGCTGCAGCTGTGCGCATCCATAGGCCTATGCGATTAATGACTTCTAAATCTTCAAAGTGACCAACTACTACCTTACGTGGAATTCTTAACCTTGCTCCAATAAAGCCATATTCACGATCTCCGTGGGCAGACTGATTAAGATTCATAAAATCCATATCAATACTGTCCCAAGGAATATCACGGTTAAACTGAGTATGAAGATGAAGCAAGGGTTTTTTTAGCTGAGATAAACCAGCAATCCACATTTTAGCTGGAGAGAAAGTATGCATCCAAGTTATAATACCAGCGCAATTTTTTTCTAAATTAGCCTCAAGACATAATTTACTAATAGCTTCTGCTGTTGTTAATACTGGTTTGAAAACTACCTTAAAAGGTATAGCTTCATTCTTGTTAAAGGATTCTGATATTTTTCTTGAATCCTCATTTACTTGTTTAATAACATTTGGTCCATAAAGATGTTGACTTCCGGTAACAAACCAAAATTCATAGGGCCTTATTTGTAACATTTTTTATTCCTCATTTCATTTTATAATTTTGTCCATAGTAAGCATTAGAGCCATGTTTTCTTAAAAAATGCTTGTCTAGTAAGGCTTGATCAATAGGGCCTAGTTTTGAATTTAATGAAAAATCATTATAAGCCATCATGGCCACTTCCTCAAGTACAACTGCATTATGAACTGCTTCTTTAGCATCATTGCCCCAGGTGAAAGGTCCATGATTATTTACTAGAGCTCCAGGAATATAATTAGGATTTTTATCCTTAAAGGTTTCTATAATTACATTTCCTGTTTCTTTTTCATATTCACTATTAATTTCTACAGCAGTCAATTTTCTAGTGCATGGAATTTCGCCGTAAAAATAGTCAGCGTGTGTAGTTCCGAGTGCAGGTATTCCTATACCGGCTTGAGCCCAAGTAGTAGCCCATCTTGAATGAGTATGAACAACTCCTCCAACTTCTTTAAAGTTTCTGTAGATAGTAAGATGAGTAGGAGTATCGGATGAAGGGCTAAGTTTCCCTTCAACTATATTTCCTTCAAGATCCAGAACAACCAAATGTTCAATCTTAAGCACTTCATAAGGTATGCCGCTTGGCTTAATTACTATTAAACCAGATTCTCTATCCATACCGCTTACGTTACCCCAGGTATATGTAACAAGGCCACGGTAGGGCAGTTCTAGATTAGCCTCAAGGACTGCTTGCTTTAAGCTTTCTAGCATTATAAAACCTCCTTCCTCATTAAGCGTCTGCTTTAATTTTCTTCAACCTCTTCATAACATCATTAGCTCCTCTGCCGAAATAATCATGTAAAGTTTTATATTCGGCATAAAGCTTATTATAGGTTTCAACATTTTCAGAAATTGGTTTGAAATATTCTTCTTTGACTTTAGACATATATTTTGCTGCTTCAACTATGGAATTATATCCGCCTTTATCGCCTCCAGCAGCTAGTGCTCCAAACATTGCAGATCCTAGAGCAGGAGCTTGAGATGAGCCCGAAATTCTAATTTCCATGTTGGTTACATCAGAATAAATTTGCATTATAAGATTATTCTTTTCAGCTATTCCACCAGCAGCATAGAGTCCTTCTATAGGGACTCCATTTTCTCTGAAAGTTTCCACAATCATTCTTGTACCATAAGCTGTAGCCTCAATTAGAGCTCTATATATTTCTTCAGGTTTTGTAAGTAATGTACATCCTAAAATCATTCCTGTAAGATCAACATCTACAAGTACTGAACGGTTTCCGTTCCACCAGTCCAGAGCAACTAATCCACTTTCACCAGCTTTAAGTTTTGAAGCCTTTTCGGCAAGATAAATGTGTATATTTATTCCTTCTTTTTGAGCTTCCTCTGTATAACTTGCTGGAACGCAATTTTCAACGAACCATTGGAAATGGTCGCCTACACAGGATTGTCCAGCTTCATAGCCTAAATAGCCAGGAATAACTCCATCCTCAACAACGCCACACATACCAGGTACTATTTTTTCTTCAGTGCCAAGAAGAATATGGCAAGTTGAAGTACCCATAATCATTAGCATTTTAGCACTATCAGTTATTCCAACAGCAGGTACAGCAACATGAGCGTCAACGTTAGCTACGGCAACAGCAGTGCCAACCTTTAAGCCTGTAAGATTAGCTGCTTTTTCTGTTATTTCTCCGGCTTTTGATCCTATAGGGTGAATGTCTGTACTTAATTTTTCTTTCACAACGTTTTCAAGCCTTTCGTCAAGAACCTTAAAAAATTTCTTTGAAGGATATCCCTCGTGTTTGTGCCATATTGCCTTATATCCAGCGGTGCAGCTATTTCTAGCCTCAACTCCAGTAAGCTGCATTATAACCCAGTCTGCTGCTTCCATAAACTTATCAGCTTTATTATAAATTTCTGGAGCTTCATTAAGAACTTGCCATATTTTTGGAATTAACCATTCCGAAGAAATTTTTCCACCATAACGCTTTAGAAAATTTTCTCCTCTTTCTTCTGCAATTTTATTAAGTTTATTTGCTTCATCTTGAGCAGCATGATGCTTCCAAAGTTTTACATAAGAATGTGGATTTAATTTAAACTCTTCATAGAAGCAAAGAGGTTTTCCTTCTTTATCTGTTGGAAGCATTGTGCATGCAGTGAAATCAATTCCAATTCCAATAACATCTTCTGAATCAACATTAGCTTCCTTTAAAATAGCTGGAATAGTTTCACTTAACACATGGAGATAATCTTGTGGGTACTGAAGCGCCCAATCAGAGGGGAGCTTAGTCTTTCCATCAGGAAGATATTCATCCATAACCCCATGCAGATATTCCTTTACGGCAGTAGCTACTTCCTCACCAGTAGAAACATCAACAAGAACTGCTCTTCCAGATTGAGTACCATAATCAACTCCTATGGTATATTTTTTACCCATTTTTTATTTCCCCCCATTTTTGTGTACTATTTCTTAAAATTAATATAGGTTTAATTTTTAAATCGTAATAATCTTTTTTTCTCTCAATCATATTGATGATTGCTTTTCCTGCTTCCTCACCTAAAGCTTCCTTTGGATGAGCAACGGTTGTAAGCTTTGTTTCAGAAGCCAGGGCTAAGGGAGAATCATCAAAGCTTACTAAAGATATATTATCAGGAACTGTTAAATTCTTGTCTCTTAACAAGTCGATTAACTTCAGTGCAATTTGATCATTATAACAAACCAGAGCAGTGCTCTCTGATATTAAATTTTCTAGTTGAGTATTATTATTCTTAAATCTTATATCCAAATCATTTGTTTCAAACCACATTATTCTAGAGTCGGAAATCTCAAGTCCAGCTTCCAAATGAGCCTTTTGAAATCCAGAAAATCTAAGATGACCTTGAATATCGTCAATTTTAAAAATACCAGCTATACGCTGATGATTTAACTCAATTAAATGTTTTGTTGCAAGATAGCCAGCCTCAGTATCATCTTCTACAATATAGGAATAATTAAGTTCTCGATAACATCCATGTATAAAGAGAACTGGTATTCCAAGCTCAGTAAATTTTCTATATAAATTAATATTTGGATTAGGTAAAGCACTTTTAGTAGATTCAACAATAAGTCCACTTATATTTTGCTTTAAAAGGTTTTCGAGGCAAAGCCTTTCTTTTTGATGCTGGTTATAAGTACAACTTAGGATCATATTATAACTGTTAACAGAAAGTACACTATCTATTCCTGTAATAATTGCCGGAAAGATATAGTCATTAAGATAAGTAGTTACAACTGCTATGTTTTTTGATTTTTCAGTCTTATCATTTGGATAGCTATTTACAAAGGTACCTTTTCCTTGAACTCTATAAAGCCATCCTTCATTTTCAAGTTCTCCTAGAGCTTGCCTTACAGTGTTTCTACTAACTTCAAAACTTTCTGCAAGTTCATTTTCAGAATATAGTTTTTCACCAGCAATAATCTTGCCAGACTTAATTGTTTCAATAATATAGTCTCGTAATTTTTGATATTTTGGTTTTTCTATTTCTATCATTTATGCCACACCTGCTTATACTCAATTGGATGATGAGTAGATTTTTTTATAAAGTAATTATAACATTTTAAACTTGTATGGACAAGTAAATATAAAAAAATATTTTTTTTATAAATTTTGTAAATTTTATTGACATATTTTATAAAAATGATTAATATTAAATTAACATGTATGGACAACTGATCTAATTTAAAGATTGGAAAGCGGTAAACAATAAATAATTGGGAAATTAAAATGTCAAATATAATCATTAATGCAGATTTTAAAAAAGGGAAGATAGACAAAAATATTTATGGCAGCTTTGTAATGAAATTTTAAGGGAGGGTAACAGCATGGTAAATATAAAAAAAGCGAAAATGATACTAGATAAGGATTATAGAATTGGAGAAGTTGATAAACGCATATATGGCTCTTTTATTGAGCATTTAGGACGTGCAGTGTATGGGGGTATTTACGAACCGGGTCATCCAGAGGCTGATGAAAATGGATTTAGAAAAGATGTAATTAAGCTTATAAAAGAATTAAATGTTCCTATAGTTAGATATCCAGGTGGAAATTTTGTTTCAGGTTATAACTGGGAGGATGGTGTAGGACCCATAGAGAAAAGATCAAGAAGAACGGAACTCGCTTGGGGTACAATTGAGACCAATAAAATTGGTACTAATGAATTCGCAGATTGGGCTAAAAAAGTAAATAGTGAGATTATGATGGCGGTAAACCTAGGAACTCGTGGTGCAGATGCAGCGAGAAATCTTGTAGAATACTGCAATCACCCTAGTGGAACTTACTGGAGCGATTTAAGGAGATCCCACGGATATGAAAATCCTCATAATATAAGGGTTTGGTGTTTAGGAAATGAAATGGATGGGCCTTGGCAAATATGCCATAAGACTGCAGAAGAATATGGACGTCTAGCTTGTGAAACAGCAAAGGTGATGAAGTGGGTCGACCCTAGTATTGAGCTTGTAGCATGTGGAAGTTCAAATATTAATATGCCAACCTTTGGACAATGGGAGGCTGCAGTACTTGATCATACTTATGAATATGTAGATTATATTTCACTTCATCAATATTATGGTAATCACGAAAAGGATACAGCTAATTTCTTAGCTAAAACTATGGACTTAGATGCTTTTATAAAATCAGTTATTGCAACTGCAGATTATGTAAAAGCTAAAAAGAGATCCAAGAAGACAATAAATCTTTCCTTTGATGAGTGGAATGTTTGGTTCCATTCTAATGAAGCTGACAGAAAAATTGAAAGATGGTCAATAGCTCCCGTACAACTTGAAGATGTTTATAATTTTGAAGATGCTTTACTTGTTGGAGGAATGCTTATAACTTTCTTAAAGCATGCTGATCGTGTTAAGATGGCTTGTTTAGCTCAGCTGGTAAATGTTATAGCGCCAATAATGACCTCCAATGGAGGTGGAGCTTGGAAACAAACAATATTTTATCCTTTTGCTCATGTTTCAGCTTATGGAAGAGGTTATGCGCTAAATCCAATTATATCATCTCCGGTATATGACAGCAAAGATTATACAGATGTACCAGTACTTGAGGCAGCAGCAGTATTTAATGAAGAAAAAGATGAATTGACAATCTTTGCATTAAACAAAGATATGGATGATTCTTTATGCTTTGAATGTGACGTAAGAAACTTTAAAGAATATAGAGTTATTGAACATATAGTGTTTGAAAATGATAATGTATATGCTGTAAATACAGAGTCTAATCCATATAATGTTAAACCAAACAACAATGGAAATGCTCAAATCACTTATGGTATAATAACAGCTAATCTTTCAAAACTATCATGGAATGTTATTAGATTAGCTAAATAAAAAAAATAATAAAAATATTATATCATTCCATTATTAAAGAAAATAACATTGACATGAAGAATGAATATTGCTTTGGGGAAATAGTAATAAGCTGTAAGAAAAGAAAACGGTTTCAAAAAAATTTATTAATATAAAGGGGGAAATTTTAAATGAAAAAATTTACTAAAATTTTGCTAACTATTACAATGGCATCAGTAATGGTTATGACTGGGGTAGCTGGATGTGGAAAGAAAGAAGCTCCAGCGTCCACATCAAAACAATCACAGTTAGGTGCAGAGACAGCAGGAGCAAATGCAACAGAGCTTAGCTATTGGACATTTGTTGACTTACATGGAAAACATTTCGCAACTATGGTGGATGCTTGGAACAAGGCTAACCCTACAAAGCAGATTAAGTTAAACGTTACAGTTATGCCTTATGATGATATGCATAACAAGTTATTAATGGCAGTTCAGACGGGGAAAGGTGCACCTGATATCTCCGATATCGAACTTGGTAGATTCCCTAACTTCCTTGAGGGCGATAACGTTCCACTGGAATCATTAGACGATGTTATAGCGCCCTACAAGAATACAGTAGTTCCGGCACGTCTTGAAATTTATAGTAAAAATGGCCATGTATATGGAGCTCCAACTCACGTAGGAGCAACTGTAGCTTTCTATAACACAGAAATTCTTGAAAAAGCTGGCGTTGACTACAAAGCTATAAAAACTTGGGCTGATTATAAAGCTGCTGGTATAAAAGTATTTCAAAAGACTGGTAAACATATGGGAACCGCTGATACTTCAGCTACATGGCAGTTATCAATACTTGCTACAGAGCAGGGTGTAGACCTTACAGATTCAAATGGAAAGCCAGTTGTTAACTCACCTGAATTAGTTAAAGGACTTGAAATGTTAAAGGACTTACAGAAAAATAAAGTAATCGCTACTATTCCTGGTGGACAGCCTGATACCGAAGAAGCTAAGGGTGAATATAACAAGGGTAACTATGCAAGTGCATTTATGCCATTATGGTACATGTCAAGATTCGTAAATGAAATGAAGGATCTTAAAGGTAAGTATGCAATAGCACCACTACCAGTATTTCAAGAAGGTCAGCCTCGCTCGCTTGGTTTAGGTGGTACTGGTACAGTCGTTACTAAGACTGCAAAGAATGTTCAGTTAGCAAAAGAATTCGTAGCATATGCTAAGCTTTCACCAGAGGGCGAAGTTAATATCTGGAAAACCTTAGGATTTGACCCTGTAAATACAGCTATATGGGCTGACAAGTCAATTACTCATGATCCTAACAATGAATATGTAAAGTACTTTAAGACAAACCCCTTTGATACATTAAATGAAATCAAAGGCGAGATCAAATATATTAAATCAGTAAAGGCTTCACCAACAATAAATAATATTCTCAACACAACAACTTTGAATGCCATATTTGAAGATGGCAAAGACGTTAAGACAGCCTTAGATGAAGCTCAGGCAGCAATTCAACAGGAATTAAAATAATTAAAGTATTTAATTAAATAATATTCTTCAAAAAATAATATGATAAGTAGCCGCCATATTACGTTCTTGCATAGAATACGTTATATGGCAGTTGTTTTATGGAAATAGGGGGAATTAATGGGTATTTTAAAAAAGTTTGTGTATTCCCAAAAGGTTGCACCATATATATTCATTTCACCATTTGTAATTATATTTCTTTTATTTTGGTTTTATCCACTTACAAATTCTTTTGTAATGAGTTTTCAGGAAAGAATGCTGGGACAGGCACCAAAATGGATAGGAGCTGCAAATTATAAGAAGCTTTTAACAGATGAAGTCTTTCTGCAGGCAGTTGGAAACAGTATTAAATATATGGTAGGAACTTTAATACTCTTAATACCGTTCCCTATGCTTTTAGCTGTTCTTATCAACAGCAAGTTAATGATAGGCCGTGAATTTTTTAAGTCAGCGTTTTTCCTTCCAGCACTTACTTCGGTAGCTGTTGCAGGTACTATTTTCCGTTTGATTTTTGGAGAAATGAACGGTTCTTTATTGAACAGTTTTTTTGATATATTTGGTATGGGGCCTTTTAAATATTTAAAAGATGGAACATGGAGTTATATTGCTTTATTAGTACTTGCCTGTTGGAGATGGACGGGTGTAAATATGTTATATTTCCTATCAGGATTAAAAAGTATAGATAATGAATACTATGAGGCAGCAGCAATTGATGGAGCTTCAGCGTTTCAACAGTTTAAGACAATTACAATGCCACTATTAAGACCGACAACAATTTATGTTGTAACTATCAGTATATATGCAGGTTTAGCCATGTTTACAGAAAGCCTAATGTTGTTTAATGGCAATAATTCACCTAAAAATATAGGTCTAACAATAGTCGGATATTTATATAGACAAGGTATTGAAAAGAACAAATTAGGTTATGCAGCAACAGTTGGAATAGTCCTCTTGATCGTCGCTATGATAATTAATGTAACTCAACTTGCGTTTACAGGAATGTTTAGGAAAGAGGAGGGTTAGTATGACTAATGCAAGTATGGCTAAAAAAAACACCATTAAAGTAAGTAATGTTAGGGAAAATAAAAAAAACAAAGCTTTTAGTATTTTACTATTTATATTTTTTATTGCATTGTTTTGTTTAATTATGATTCCCTTTTATGCAATAACCTTAGCTGCATTTAAACCTGGCGAAAGTCTAATTCGTTATGGGCTGAATCTAAAATTTGATTTAAGTATTATGAGTTTTAATAATTTCAAATTCCTTTTTACAGGGGATCATGATTATTTCATATGGTTTAAAAACAGTATGGTGATTACAATTGTACAAGTAACACTGACACTTTTGGTAAGTGCGTTTGTAGCGTATGGTTTTTCAGCTTATGATTTCAAAGGAAAAAACTTTTTATTTATTTGTGTACTATTAACAATGATGGTACCTTTTGAAATCTTGTTACTTCCTTTATATACATTAATTAATGATCTAGGAATGATGAACAGTTTTTCGGCAATTATTCTGCCGGGTATTGCCAATGCAGGTACAATTTTTTTCTTCAGACAGTATCTTAAAGGAGTTCCAAAGGAAATTATAGCGGCTGGTAGAGTTGACGGAGCATCTGAATATGGAATTTTTTTTAAATTAATTTTACCAGTTATGAAGCCTTCTTTTGCTGCTATGGCTATATTAAACGGTATGAATAGCTGGAATAACCTATTATGGCCATTCATGGTATTGGGTGATCAGAGAAAATTCACACTTCCAATTGGACTAAAGACTTTGTTAACACCATATGGCAATAACTATGATTTGCTTATGGTTGGATCTTTTTTTGCAATATTCCCCATATTCATACTATTTATGTGCTTCCAGAAATACTTTATTGACGGAATGACTGCCGGAGCTGTTAAGGGTTAATAATTGTTTAATAAAGCATCATGCTTCAATATATTTTGAAGTGTGATGCTTTTAAAATTCTGCTTTATACTTGAATTGTTTTAAAGATAAATATAACGTTTCAAAAAGCGATTTGGATATTTTAAACCTAAACATTGAATTTAAAACGGAATTGTTTTAAACTTATAATGGATTAACTGATAAAGGATTAAAAGCTTATAAAACTTGAAAAATATAATGAGTGCTAATAATATAACAAATATTGATATAATGCCTTCTAGTTAGAATAAAGATAGTGTAAAGTGTGATATGAAAAAACAAGATTAAAGAAATTTACAGATTAGAAAGCTTAAAAGGTAAAGAAGTATATCAAAATTTAAGGTATTGCTCGTAGTCCGCCACCCTTGACAGCATG
>Ga0255336_100837_pt1 | contig 33441 bp, 57 predicted proteins | sample MeOH1_35cm_T3_17_FD_189102 | JGI IMG/M metagenome (GOLD analysis project Ga0255336, IMG submission 189102) | Sandy soil microbial communities from University of British Columbia, Vancouver, Canada - MeOH1_35cm_T3_179 | ecosystem: Engineered > Artificial ecosystem > Sand microcosm > Unclassified ...
GATATGGTGAACCCCCGAGTAACGCCGAATGCCCGCAATCGTGTTCCGCGTTTCAAAAGTGCAAACCCAGCATCCGTCGTAATGCATCTGAGCGCATCAACGACGGATATTTCAACGGCCTGCTAGATGCAAAACCTATGTTAGCCAACCCGGCGAGGCCGTTAAGATTATAGTTACATTGACCGACTGAAACACCGGGTGAGAACGTACTAGAAACAGTGTTGCGCATAACTAATGCGCCAGAGTCGAATACCTGTAGGTTCCACGCGTTGTTGGCTTGATTTATGAAGCCGACAAAACCGCTAGGGTCGGCACCCATAAACGCCGTGTACGTCGTATTTACGGATGCTACTGCCAGACGGGCACCGAGAGCTAGAGAGGGCCAACCAGTAAAAGACGGACTTACCGTTGACGCTGGCGTAGGGAGGTTGCCGGTATCCCAAGGCGTCTTAGACGCGAACGTGGGACGCACCGTGAACGTCGCGGCTCCTGTCACACCAAGCGTTCCCGCTACGGTTTCGTTTCCGTTGACCGTACAGTTTCCGTTTACAACCTCGTTGTCCGAGTTGGTCCGTCCGCGCATGAGGACAGTCCATGCATGCACGCCATCGGTGTCCATTAACGCGCTTTCGCCAGCGTTCAACTTCGACAGGGCAACCGTATCACCCGAACTTGCGGTGATGGCAAGCGTGACTACCGTCGTGCCGGTGTTGCGCAACAGGATGACACTGTCGGCAGTGCACGTAGACGCAGCTGGCAAATTGATCGTGCCGGCCGCCGTCAGTGCGATGTTGACGCGCTTCCCGAGGTGCGCCGCCGCAGTTAATGCCTGGGCTGCGGTGATCGTCGCGCCGGAGGTCGTGAGCGCTGCTTGCGCATTCAGCACGTCGACGTTCGAATTGATCCTCACATTCGCCGCGCGCACGGTGTCGCCATCAACGGCGGTCGGCGGAGTGCCGAGGCTAATTTTCTGGAGTGATGTCATGGAGCTCAGGGAGCGAAGGTTTGATCGAACGTCGCGGTGATCGTATAGACGTTGCCGTCTTTCGTCGGCTCGGAATACGTTTCACAGGTGAAAAGCGATTGCGGCCGTAGCAGCGGAGTCCAGTAAAACGCCTCCGCGCCGGCCCGGGCGTCGAGGAATGCAAAAATCGCCGCGATTTTTGCCGCGTCACCGATGAATGTCAGGCTGTACGACGATGAGCGGTTATTGAGTCCATCAGCCGCGCGCTGTGCATATCCGTCGCCGAACTGGGCCTTGCGCACCTTGAGCGTCGCAGTGCCCGACAGCCCGGAGAGGGCGGGCACCCACGTGAATGTTTGCGTCGCCATGTCACACCGCCCCGTACTTCTGCTGCCAGGCGTATCCGCCCTGCCCCTTCATCTTGGCGGCAATACGCGCGTCGACAAGGGTTTTAAGCTGGCCCTGCAGGAATTTAGCGTCTGCCTCGGTGAGGCCGCCGGCGTTGTCGCCCGTCTGGACAGTCAGGCTGACCGTTGCGCCGTCGCGCGATGCGATCGAATTAGCGGCCGCAGCGCCAACGTATCCGCCGGTCGCGAACCTCGCGGCGCCACGCACTGCCGCGCCCGAGTTTGCTGCGTCCAGATTTCCCACCCCGATGCGTCGAACAGCGCCCGCATTCAGAACGTATTCACCATTCGACAGCCACGCGGGAATTGAGTCGGACGTCGACGAGCCGGGCCCGGTGACGTGGCCGCCTTCCGCGAGGTGGAATCCATACGAGTTCGCACCCGTGGCCGTGCTCGTGCCGCCGGAGAAGTAAGACGTGACCGCCGAAGCGGCCGCGCTAATCAGTCCAGATATGGCAGCGCGCGCCTGAATACGTGCGATGTCGGCAATCACGCTCTTCGCGAGATCTCCAAAATTTAGCTTGCCGGTAGTTACAAACGAGGCGAAAGCGTCTTCCATCCCCCGGAAAGCATCCTGAAATGTCGATGCCGTTGATGCCGCGACATTGGCCGCGCTGTCAGCATAGTCTGCGATCGCACGCTTCGCGCCAGTCGTCCAATCGGCATTAGCAGCGCGGATGTCTGCTGACGATTTCACTGCGATGGCGACGGACTTGTCGTAATAGTCCTGGGTCGCCACCAGTTCATCGGCGTATTGCTCGGCACCGATTTTGTTCTGCGTGCGCTGCTTGGCGAGATCCGCCACCTTGCGATCGTAGTCCTGCCGGATCGCAATCTGCCTGTCAAAATCCGCGCGCGCGTCGCCGCCCATGCTCAGCCCCGCAAGCGTCTGGTCGGCTGCCGACTGCTGCGTGTCCAGTTGCTTTTGCAGTGCGTCGGTGTATACCTTCAGGTCTGAAGCGCGCTTCGCCGCCAACTTCGCTGCGTCGTCCGTGAACTGCTGATCGTTCGCCGCGATCTTGTCCTGCGTCGCCTTCACTTCGCCGGCGTACTTCTCCATCGCCGCCTTTTGCTTTTTGCCTTGGGCAATCACCACCTGCTGCTGCTCGATCTTCAGTTCCTGATCGAGCGCCGCGGCGCGCGCTTCGTGCAACTGCTTCAGCCCATCTTCCTGCGTGATTAACCCCTGCTCCTGCAGGCTCTTGATGTGGTCGAGCGAAGCCTTCAGTTTCGTCTCGATGTCCTTCTGCTGCTGGTCGAGCGCGGCAAGCTGGCCACTGATCGCATTCTGCGCGGCAGCCGCCGCAGCGCTGGCTGCCGCCTTCGAACCGTTGCGGCTCTCGTACTGCTTTTCGATCTGCACGAGGTTATCAGCGTGCCGCTTCGTTGCTGCTTCATAGTCAGACGACGTTTTATCGACGTCTTTGATCGCGGCTGCGTAAGCTGCGTTTTCTTGCTTGATCGCTAATGTGCGCTGCTCGAGCGGCGTCGCGTATTTCGAATCGTTGACGTACTTGTTGACTGCGACGGCTGCGTCGCCGCCGGCTGCACGCTGCTCAGCGGCCCGCTGCGACTTGAACTGAACCGCCTGCTGATCGCGCAAAACATTGAGCCTCTCTGTCTCGACCGCGAGTTGCTGCTTTGCCTGATCAAGACTGAAAGAGGATGCTCCCTGCAACTGAGTGACCGCACGCTGCGCAGCCTCGACGCGCGCAAGCTGGTCGCCAACCTGCTTGGTGATGCCGTCCGGAACGCCGATGTTCATGATCATGTTCTTGTACATGGTCACGACTTCGACGATGTCTCGCCAGCCCTGCACGATGAATCCTGTTTGCGTCTTCGCCGACGTGGCCACCTGCTCGTGAGCACTGATCAGGTCGAGCATGATGACCTTTTGCGCCGACGCCGCGTCGCCCGCGCGCACGAAGCCCTCGATCTCATCGACTTGGGCGGCAGAGAACGTGTGATGCTGCTCCTGATAAGCAGCCAGCCAGTCCAGTATGTTGTCGTGGAGCTTGACCAGCGATTCCACGGCCTTGTCGGCACTGATGCCAGTGTCTTCGCTCATCGCGACCGCAGCGCGGCCGGCAAGCGCCAGATCGTCGCCAGCAAAGCGTCCAGTGTCGGCCAGCGCGGCGAGCGTCTCGCGCGCAGAAGACAGAGACGTCTTCGTGTCCGCAAGCGTGTTCGAGATCGCAATCAGCTGCTCAGCCGACAAGCCGAGTGCGCCGTTCGTGCTGACAATCGCCTGCTGGAACGCTTCGTACTGTGCCGCACCGTCGGATACGGTATGGAAAAAGAGCGCTGCGGCACCGGCGGCTGCGCCAATGGCGAGGCCCAGCGGGCTCATAACCAGCGACAGCGCGTCGGTGCGCTCAGCCAGAACCAGAAGAGAGCCGCCGAAGTTCTTCCAGGAACCCTGCGACGCTTCGTGCGCCAGCACCGCGAGCTCACGGCGCGCGCTTGCCGAATTGAGGCTGAAGCTGTGCGCCGCATCCCCGTTCGCCTGAGACGCCTCCTCGACGGCGCGAAGCTTCGCGATAGACGCCGCAGCCGCATCGGCAATGCCAAGTTGCGCAGCCTTCAGCGCGAGCAGCTCGGAGCGAGTCTTGCCGGCGGTGTCCGCAGCGCGCGTGAGCGACGAGACGAACGAATTAATTTCGCGAGCGCTAGCCTTGCTGCCGTTCGTCGCGGCCTCGGCGATGGCTTTCTGAGCGACGGCGACGCGCTGCGCCGCCTGGTCCTGCGTTTGCATGAAGGACTGAGCCGACTTGCGCGCGGAATCCAGCTCGGATCGATAGCCGCTCGCGTCGGCTGTGACCCGGGTTACGCTCTCATTTGCCACTTGTTTTCGCCTTGATCTCAGAGTCGATCGCATCGGCGACAGCTTGCGCCGCCGCCTTCTTTTTCGCCTCGTAGGCTGGCCGCTTGAATGGCTTAGCCGCCGAATGCGAGGTGCCGTATTCCACGAAGCGCAGGTAATACGCGCTTTTCAACCACGTCACGATGTACGACGCGATTTTTCCCGAGACAGATTTCTCTTCGTCATACGCGATCACCAGCGACTTCGCGCCCTCGCCTGTGTCGCGGGGTATCCGAATCTTTTCCTCTGCAAGAAAGATGTTGGCGCCCACGAGCGCAGCCTTGCGCAATGTCGATTCGCTCACGGCCGCATCGAGCGCATCCAGTTGCGCCGTCAGCGCGCCCGGATTGGACGTTTCAAATGCTTTAGCCATTCACGCTCTTGCCGAAGATCGACGCCCGAAGCATTGCCGTCTGTGCCACCGGATCGTCGAGCAGCACTGGTTCCGGCTCAGGCTTCTGTGAAAGTCCATCAAGCCAAGGGATAACGTCACAAGGTCCGAAGGGCTGCGGTCGCTTCTCCGTGTTGCGGTTGACGTTGTAGATCGCCGCGGTGACCGCACCGGCGCGCAGATCGTCCATCTGACTTCCGAACGGCTCGATCTGGTGATACGCCAGCCAATCAGCAAACTCGGCGCTGCTGACTTCCGCCTGGCAGCGCGCGACCGACATGCCTAACTCGCGGGCGAGTCGGAACCAGAAGAGCCGCTCAGGGCGGCTTCGGAGTTTTTTTCGGCATCCTCCGTCGCCTTCGTGCCGATCTTGTTCAGGCGCATTGCCACCGAGACGAGGCGAGTCAGCACTTCGGTGTTTTTCTCACTCAGCTGCTCGACGTCGTTGGTGGTGAAGACTGGCGCGCCCCCGTCGTCGACCACCGTGCTTGCCAACACTAGCGACTGAAATCGCGACGTTGTCTGCGGCTCCGCCAGCGCTTCCATCAGAGCGTCGCGCGCTTTCCCGCCCATGACGGTGATGCGCACTGCGCCGCCCCACTCCGGAACATCGATGTCTTCAGTCTGTAGGTCGCGCGCAGCGAAGATCTGCTCTTTCGTCAGCATCGGTTACGCTCCCGCTGCGACCGTCGTCACCGGACCGGAGATGGTCAGCGTGATGGTCGAGGTGATGACAGCATCGGTGCCGCCCGCGATCGGGAACGACTTGACGAAGCCGTCGAACGTGTCGGCGCTGCCATCGGGATATTCGAGCTTGAATGATTGCAAGCTGGATGCCTTCTGCGCAGCCTTTAGCGCGATCTGTCCTGGATCCGTCATATCCACGTTGACGTCGATCGTGAACGAGCCGTTGTCGATCAGACCCAGGCGTTTTTCCTTCGCCGTCGAGTCCAGATCGGTTACATCGATTTCGCTCGCGCTGCCATCGAAGCCGCTGTATGACTTGACGTTTTTCGTCTTCGTCCAGGTCGGCTGTGCGGCGCCGTCGGCGGCCGTATCGATGTAGAACTTGCTGCCCTGAGCGCTAACTGCGGTGCTGGTCATGGTTTCACTCCTGATACCAGATGGAAAAGTCTTGCTGACTGCCGTATAGCTTCGTGTCGTCTTCGTAGACGCTCACCGGCGCACCAATCGGCACGCCGCGAACAGGCTCGCCAGTCAGCGCAGCACGAACCTGTTGAATGATGGTTGCCGCTTCGCTGCGGCTCGCCGACCAGACTGCCACCTGCATGCGGCTGTTCTGCAGGCTGTCGGCGCCGTCTAACGTCGTTTCATCGACACCGCCGACACTTTGATAAACGATGTACGGCTTCACCGGGCTCGCGGGCGCGACGTCCGGATGCACGCGGCCGCCGGCGAGCGCCTTAAGCGCGCCGTACGTGATGGATTCCGCGCTAGCCATTGTTCGCACCTGTCGTGCATGGCAAATCGACGTATTCGCGTCCCGCGAGATCGGGCAGCGGCGCGCCGATGTTGAACGCGACGCCATCGACGATCGCGCGCATACTGTTGGTGATGTCCGTCCGGTAACGGATGCGGATGCTCGCAGACGTGGTGCCGACATCGGTATCCGACGTGAGCGTTTCCTTGCCGGTGAGCATGCGCACGTTGCACCAGACGGTAGCGACTTCGGCCCACGTGTCGATGGGCTGGCCGAGGTCGTCTTGGCCCTGGCCGCGCTGCTCAATGCGCACGCGCCGATTGAGATCGCCGGCTCGCATCAGACGCCCGGAATAATTCGATGCGGACGCAACAGCGTGCGCGCGTTGAACGGCAATTCAGATATGGTGCCTGGCGCCGAGTTGTCGCGATTTGTGTACATCTCGACAGTCAGTTTCACGATCGCCGCCTTGATCGCGCCGTTCAGGACCATCGGGTTATCGCCAGCCGTGCCGGCGGCAACAGCGGCCGCCATCGCATTATCGGTTTCGAACACCTGGCGATTCAGATAATCGAGAGCAGACTGCGTCGCGCCGTCGAGAGACAACTGAATCATGTCATCATCGACGCCGGGACCCTGCTTGACGGCAGAGATCGCGAGACTGAGGTCGACGAGGGCCATCGCTTATTTCGCAGAGGCGCCGTCGGTTGCCGGGTCAGCCGCGGATGCGTCGCTTGGAGCGACATCGCCTGCAGACGTGCCCGCGTCGTCGGTCTTCATAGCCTTGCTGGCAGTTTTTTCGAGCGCCTTCAACGATCGCGCGCCGTCTTCCAGCTCAGCGGGACATTCGTCGCCAACCGCGTATTCCTTCGGGTAGATCTCACCCTTCGGAACGCCCTTGAAGGGCTTCGTGAACTTCGCCATGCTCTTCTCCCAAAAAATGGGGCGTCACTTGGACGCCCCTAAGCCACACGCTACGGAGATTCTTTCCGGTTACACTGCCGCCGCGATCTTCATCGCACGCATCGGTTCCGGATTCAGCAGGCCGCCGCCCACGCGCTTGGTCGTGTAGAACAACACGTACGGCTTCGCGGTGTACGGGTCGCGCAGCACACGTACGCCGATGCGATCGACGATGAGGTACGTTTGCTGGAAGTCTCCGAACAGGATCGGAGTGGAGTTGGCCGCGACATCCGGCATGTCGGGCACTTCTTTGACCGGGTAGCCTGCAAGCGTGGCCGGCTGGCCCGCGACGTACGACGGCTGCCAGAGATAGTTGCCTTGGCCGTCTTTCAGCTTGCGCACCGAACGCTGCGTGTTTCGGTTCATCGTGAAGCGTGCATTGCCGGTGAAGGCGCTCGGCAGATCGTAGATGAGATCGATGATGCCGTCCGACGTGATGTCGGCCGCCGCACCACTGTTCACAACTTCGATCGCGCCGAACGGATGCGCGGCGGCGTTCGCGGCGCCCGCGACGTACGTCAGGATGCCCGTCGGCTTTTTGCTGCCGTCGCCGGAGACGAAAGCCAAGCCTTCCTGTTTCGCGAATTGCGTCTGAACTTCGCCCGCGAGCCACGTTTCGAGGTTGATCTCGCTGTCGTCGAGAATGCCTTGCGTCGCAGCCGGATTTGCGTAGATCTCGCCCGAGCCGAACGCGAGCGACGCGAACGTGCCGGTGTTGGTCTGCGGGCGTGCATCCGTTTCGCCAACCCAACCGCTTGCAGTGCCGCCCAGGTTGAACAGTTTCGAGAAGCCAGCCTTCGACACCGACTGCACCTGGCACAGTTCGCGCATCGGCGAGATGAGCACGAGCTTATTCGTGATCGTGCGATCCCACTCGATCGGCGTCAGGTAGCCGCCCTGTTCGTCAGCGCCCTTGTTGAGCGCCGCGTTGATGTCGCCCTTCTTCACGTGCGCCTTGAAGGCGTCCGTATATTCGGCATCGCGCAGCTTGGTGCCACCGCCGCCGCCCATTTCGAGAGCGGCCATCTTGACGCTGTGCTCGTCGAGCGCCTTCTGGAATGCGTCGAGATCCGCGCCGATCTTTTCGACTTTCGCGGTGATGTCGGACGCCGGCAGGCCTGCTTTCACGGCGTCGAGCTGCTTCGTGTGCTCGGCCTTGAACTGTTCAAACGCACGGTTGACGCCGTCGACCAGCGCCTTAACGTCGCCGCCGCTATCTGCGCGCACCGTGACAATGCCGCGCGGAACTGCACCAGCCGTACCAGCCAGGGTTGCCGCGAGCGCGGCGATCAGGAGTTTCTTGCTCATGGATTTATCCTTGAAGAGCGTTGATGAGGTTCTGCAGCGAAGCTGCAACGTCGTCGCCAGCGCCCGGCATGGCGTTTTCAGCGGCAGCGCCCGGCGTGCCGTCGAATAGGGCTTTGAGAGCGTCTCGGCGCGCGCCGCGCGAATAGCCGGCGCGTGCCATCGATGCTTCAATCAGCGCGAGCGCCTTTCGGCTCCCGCTCGCGCTCGTATCTTTCGCAACCTGCGCGCTGTCGAGCAGCCCGGTCGCGAATCCGTCGGTTACCGCCTGCTCGGCGCCAATCCACGTTTCCTTGTCCATCAGCGCGGCGGCTTCGGCCTCGCTGATACCCGCGCGCTGCGAGTAGACCTTCGCCATCGCCGCGTCGAACGGCGCCAGCACCTCCGCTGCCTGCGCGATGTCGTGCCGGTTACCGATCGCGACTGTCCAGGCGTTGTGGATCATGAGGAATGCGCCATCGCCCATCAGGATCTCGTCGCCAGCCATCGCGATCACCGACGCTGCCGATGCGGCAAGACCCATCACGTTGACCGTGACTTTCGCCTTGTGCTCCCGCAGCAGGTTGTAAATCGCGACGCCCTCGAAGAAGTCACCGCCCGGCGAGTTCACGTTCACGGTCAGATCACGCGCGCCGATGTTGCGCAGCGCTGCACTGATGCGCTTCGCCGTGATGCCCGTTCCTTCCCAGTTGTCGCCGATCGAGTCGTAAATCGAGATCGACGCAGCGTCGTCGCCGGCCGCCGCGCGAACGCCAGGCTCCCACCGCTCGAGAGCATCAGGACGCACGTCGTATTGCGCAGTGTTAAGCCGGTGATCGGCCCGGATTTCAGGCAGTTTTAGGAGGCTCATCGCCGCTTCCCTTCGGTTGCTGGGTCATTGGGTTGCGCAGCGCATCGGTCTGCGGATCGTCGGATTTCGGCAGGTCGGCGAGCTCGCGCACCTCGTTCTGCGACATCCACGGCGCCTGGCCTCCGGCCCCGAGCGCCTTGGAGAAGAACGACGCCTGATCGTTGAGCGTGCCGCGTAGCAGCGCGCCCTCGTTGAACTTGAACTGCTGCTTGCCAAGCTGGCTGTCGGGGATGAAGCTGCGCGCCGCGGCCTGCTCCCAAGAAACGAACCAGTGCGCAAGGCCATACTGAATAAAGAAGATCGCGAGCTGCTCGATGCCACTACCCCAGCTCGTGTCGTCCATCATCAAGAGCGGTCGCGGCACGCCGTACATGCGCGCCACCTCTTCTATCTGGTGGTTGCGAGTCTCGATCTGCTGAGCGGATACCGCCGTGGCGGTGAACTGCTTCGCCGTGCCGCCTTCTTCGATCAGCATCCAACTGCCCGCGTTTTCTGCGCCGGAGTAGTTGTCAGCGAGCGACTCCTTCATCCGCTTATACGCATTGTCGGAAAGCTCTTTCGGGACCTCGATAGCACCACCCGCCATCACGCCAGTACGAAACGTGCGAGACGCGGCGCGCTCTGCCTGCTCGGCAAGTTCGAGCGCCTCGTGCGACAGTTTCACGCGCGAGATTCCATTGATGCCGTCGAGTGACAGGTCGCGCAAGTGAAAGACATCTCGCGCCGTCAGCGTGATCAGATCGCCGCCCGGCGTCGTGTAGTCGTACACCAATTGCCACGCGCTTGTGAGGCGCGGCTTCGTCGAGCCGCGGTCCATCGGAATCAGCCGAATCGGTCGGTTTCCGGACCAGATGACACGCGCAAACGACTGGCCGTCTAGCAGCGCGCGCAACTGCATCAGGCTCTTGAATTCGATCGGTGTTTGCCAGTCGTTCGGCTTGTACTTGAATAGCCGGTGCGCGGGATCGTCGATTTGCACCTGCTTTTTCTCGTCGCTGCTCTGAAGGTTCAGCGGCAGCATGCCGATCGCTTCGGAAATCAACGTAACGCAGCGCAAAACCGCCATATTCCGCAGCGCGTGCGCCGCGCGCGGATCCCGGCCGTCCAATTCGCCGCGGCGGATGTATTCGAGCAGTCGAGGATCGTCGAGACCAGTGAAAGTCTCGCCGCCCGAAGTGATTTCAGCACGAGGTGCGGCGTTTTCGGGGCGAGTTTGGGCCTCCGGCTGGCTACCCCGCCGGAAGAAATCGAACAAACTCATTCACACCTCAAAGGAATCGGATGCCGCGCGACTCGTACACCGACGGCCCTTGAGCCGGCGGATTGAGCGCCATCAGCGATACCGCATCGAAAATGGCCATCAGCGGGTCAATCTTCCCCGTCCCGCTGGCCTGTTTTGTGATGTTCACAGCGTTGCCGACCGGCACGACGCGGGCATTGCCGACGCACCACGCCATCATTCGCTGACCACCGTGAGTCAGCGTTCCGTCAGGCTTCTCGCCGCCGTCTTCGAGCTTCCGACCGCTCGCCGCGGCGACGCGCCGCTCGGTCGTCTTGATCGCGCCCGAGAGTTTCCAGCCTTGCGATATACCGATGACCTTGTCTTCCGGCACCTTCGCGGCGCCAAGCGCATCAAGCACGCCACCGATCCCCGCCGGATCGGCGCCGACCTTGTCGAGCAACCCCGCCTGATGGATCGCGGCAACGATCTCTGCGACATCCTCGACGTCGTCGCCGATCTGCTCGACCACCGTCAGATCGCCCTCTTTCTCGAAGTCGCGAAGCGTGTCCGCGATCTCTTTGCGGCGTTCGAACACCGACGGATGCGCCCATGCATGCGTCCAGACAAGCCAGTTGCGCGTACCTTTCTCCCGGCCGACCACCGCGAGCCCCAGTAAGTCATCCAGACCGCCGCCGTCGATACCAACGTCGATGACTTCGCAGCGGTCGATCAGTTGCTCGAGCGTTAGGCGCGGCGCAAGCGCTGCGGCCTCCCAGAACTCGGCGCCGGCCCAGCGATCGCTGCGCAGCGCGAGTCCGATTTCGACGTTTGCATGCTTCGCGAGGAAGCCGCGAAACGACTCTTCGCCGGTTTCCCGCGCCTTGCGGAACTCGCGCTCGAGATACGCCTGATCGACAGAAAATCCGAAGTTCGGGTTCACCATCGCGAGGTTTTCGACCTTCAGGTGCTCCTTGCGCTTCACCATTTCAGGCGGGTGCTCGAAGATCACCGGCACGAAGCACGGATCGACGATCTTGCCGTCGCGCACGTCGCGCGCGTAGCGCAGCTTCTGCAGGAACACGCCCGCCGGCGGATCGTTCGACTGCGTGGTCAGGTAGATGATGAAGCCTTCGGGCCGCGAAGCTAGCCCGCCCGTCGCTTCACGCAACATGTCTTCGGCATTCGGCTGCTTGCCGAACAGCCAAAGCTCGTCGATCAGCGTCCCGACGCTTTTCTTGCCACTGACCGTGTTCGCGTCTGCCGCGACGACCTTCAACGCCGCGCCACTGACGCGGTGCGTGATCGTCTTGATGTGCGTCTGCACTTGGAACAGTTCGTCGAGGTCTTCCTCGTGCTTCACCATGTCTCGGCTTGGCGCGAAGCTGTTGTTCGCGACCTCGATCGTCGGAGCCAGAATCGCGTATTCGGCGGACTGGCGCCAATTGAGGATCATTGCGGTCATCATGATCCCGGCGGCCAGCGTCGATTTGCTGTTCTTCTTCGGGATGCACACAAACCACTCGGTGATCAGACGCCGACCACTGTCAGGGTCGTACGCGCCGAAGATCGATGCGACGAGATCGAACACCCACTGCGCGCACGACTCGCCGAACGTCGGGCTGCCGGGCGCATCGACAATCTTGAGCTGCTTGAAAACGTTCAGCGCGATCTCGGCCTGTTCCGGGAAAATCGGCGGCGGAATGATTGAGCGCCCAGACCGCAGCCGCTCGGGCCAGTCCGGACACGCTGTCGACCACTCCATCAGTTAGCCCAAACGTCCTCGCCACCGGCCGAAAGGTAGCCGCGCTTCACGGCGTCGCGCACCTCGGGAAGTTTGGCGCGTAATGCCTGCACGTGGATCGCATCCGGCATCGGCAGACTAAGCGCCGCGATCAGGTTGTCCAGCGTGTCGACTGCACCAGCGATCTCATCCATTGCTATTTCCGGTTGTTGACGACGAGTTTCGGCGTCGCGAGCGACGCGAACTTGTTCGCCGCCTTCTTTGCGGCGTCGCCCTTCGCATCCTTCTTGCCAGTCTCGCCGACCTTGGCGTGCACGAACGGCATCAGCGCTTTGGCAGCGTCGACGCGCAGCTTCGGTTCCGTCCGGCCGTCGTTCATCGCGGCAATCAGGAACGCCTTCGGGTCGGTGAAGCTCGTCATCGCGTACGGATCGAAACCCGGCGGCGGCGATCGATCGGCGGACGATTTTTCCGCCGGCGCGGGCTTCGATTCCTTCTGAATCCGGTTCGCGGCCAAGTACAAGGCGACGTCGGGGTCTTTAACAAGGCGCGACCCGGCGGCCGACGCTGTCGCGGCGCTGTAACCTGCGGCGATTGCCGCGTCCTTATTGGCTTTGCCGGCCAAAACAGCGTCGGCGAAAAGCCTCTTTTTCGCTGTTAAAGCCATTAACAAAAACTCCAAAGGGGAAAAAATTCTGCGCGTGCGGGAACGGTCGGTCTAGGCCGTCGATAGGCCCGGACTTTCGCCACCCCCACCCTTTAGGTTGGGCCTATGTTGCAAAAACGCAACGTTTGTTGCCGATACGTTGCATTTTCACAACACGTGATGAGAGCCTCGCTCGGCGCGCGCTTTCTCGCCGTCGTGATGCGGCTTGCACAAGGTCTGCACGTTCGACGGGTCAAGGCGGCGCCGCTCGTCGCCTTCGTGCGCCACGATGTGATCGCCAATCGATCCAAGCGGCTCGGCCAAGCCGCGCGCGGCGCATGAAAGCACGACATCGGCCGGCGACCTGCCGAGCATGCCAAGATCACGCAGGCAGTACACGCAATGCGGATGCGCGGCGAGGTGCTTGGCGCGCAGCTTCTGCCAGGCGTAGTCATAGCCTCGCGCTGCGCTACTGGTCTTGCCAGTGCGCCACGAGACGGCCTCCGCAACGACGACACGGCTCGGCAGTGACTGCAACCGAGTCGGCAACGTGCGAAGGCGTGCCATCAAGCAGCGGCAGCGGCCGGATATGCAGCGGCGAGCGCTGCGTTGGTCGCGGCCTGAATGGCTTCGACGGACAGCGACGCATCGATCGCCTTCAGCGCAAGCGCGAGTTGCACTGCAGTGTTCACGTTGTTGCCGGTCGTTGCCGGCGTCGTTGCGGGTGCTGCGGCGGGAGTGCTCATGTTCGATCCTGTGAGTACTTGTGCGAGTTGCGCGGAAATGAGGTGCTTCTCGATGGCCGCAAGCAGTTCCGACGCGTCGGCTTTGACAGCCAATTCGACGCGCGTCTCGACTGCTCGCGCTTCCTGCTCGACTGCTTTCGCCTCCATCTTGAACCATGAGGCGATCTTCTGAATGATGGCTTTGAGGTTCATGACGTAGGCGTAGAATCGTTGCGCCGGGACGGCCGGCGACACAAAGGAGAATCCGATGGCAAAGAACGAAAAGTCCTCGAAGGAAATGGCTTCGCTTGCTGGTAAGGTGCTGCAACAGAAAGGCGCTACAAAAGCGGCCAAGCAGTTGGCTGGCTCTGTGCTGACTCAGGCGCCGGACAAGAAGCCGCCGCCGAAGAAGACCAAGTAAACGAAAAAGCCCGCGAGGCTTTCACCTGGCGGGCTTCTTTGGGCGCACCACGCGCCCGACGCCGTCAAGATACCAAAATAATTTCCGAACGGCAAGCACTTATTGTGGACTTGCGATCGTCGGCAAAGCCGCGATGACATGAGCAGCGAGACTCATCACGAACTCAGCCATACCGTCATGGTGAGGGACTGAAGTCGGCCCGAAGAACCACTCGAAATTTCCGCCTTCCGACAGGGTTGCCCGATTTTGCTGGTTGAACAGTATCGACCAGACCTGCTTTGCCTGAATCTCACCTCGCGCGTCCTCGACAACGGTCCAGAAGGTGATCCGGCCGAAGGGTTGTGAATCTCTGATCACGAGATCCGGGATTCCCTTCACGTCCCCATATGGCGTATTAAACAATAGTTCGCCCCCGTCCAAAGCGTCTGCGTTCAGTGAGAACGATACTGGATTTTCAGCAAGGTTTCCGGCAAATGCTTGAGCCAACGCGAGCAGGAACTGCCCTTTCGCCTGCCTCAAACGAACGACATTCTCGGTGAATCCTTGGGCGGCCCATATCTGGCTGTCTGGAAGTTTCGGCATAATTTTTCTCCGTGCGTGGGACACTCAGTTTCTTGCACGTGGTTCGAAAACACAACGGCTTTTTACGCCAGTTCAGACTCGGCCTTGATCAGCGCGCGACGCCGCAGCTCTGGCAGCAGTGCGAATTTAGCCTCTTGATAGATGACGTGATTTTCGGCGATGTCTATTCTGCGCGGCACATGCCAAACGGATACACCGCACTCGGCATTGAGCTGCGCCTCGCGTGCGGCAGCTCGTTGCGGCTCAAGCTTGCACTGCATGTGAATCTGAATTTGGGCACGCTGCTGCCAAGGCAACGTGTCAACACTCAAATCCACCTGCTCAGCCGTCTTTTTGCGCGCCTTTCGCTCCGCCGCATCGGTGCGCTCTTCAATGGTTGAATGGCGGTCATTCTCCGCAAAGCCGCGGCAAGTTGGGTCTACACGACCCATACCCAGATCTGGGAAGTAACCAAGCTGCCATCGATACCAAGCGGTCAACAATTCTTCGATTTGGTTGCTTTCGTCGAGCGTCATCGTCTTCTTCTCCAAATACGCGCAGCAGCGCTTGCCGTGGCGTTCGCCAATTGCGCAAAGCACGCACACACCGCCTGCAATACGCAATCTGTCTTTGTTCTCGCAGCCGAGAAACAAGCCTGAGATGCACTCCGCAGGGTCCGAATTTTCACTGCGCAGCCGCGCGGTCACATAACCACCGTGAAGTTAATGCCCCAGTGCACGAACCACTGCACGAGCTGGTTGCGCAAGTCGTCATTGCGCGGAAACGGATATTCGACTTGCAGGCGATCGCCGACAGGGCCGAGTTGGCCGACGAGCGGGCAGCCATCGAACTCGACCATCTTCGCCTTGGTCACGTCGTCGATGTGCTGCCGGCTCGACGCGATCAGGTTGTCCGGGACGTCGGCGTATTGGATGTAGGCGTATGCGCTCACACGAGTCTCCTTACGCGAGGCTTTTCAGCAGCGCTTGCAGCTGACGCAGCTTGTCGAGGTTTGCGTTGCTTTCAGCGTTCCCTTGCTCGATCGTAAGCGCCGCCGTCTCGATGTCCGATGCCAGCACGACCACACTGGTCGCCAGCGACCGCGCGCGCTCGGCCAGACTCGCAAGAATGTCGATCGGCGATTTCGCCGACGCGCTGGTGATGCCTTTCGGCTCAATCTTCGTTTCCGTCGCCACGTGCAATACCTCCCGTTCCCTGATTTCCACTCGCTGATACAAGCCTGTTTGACGCTCGCGAATCAGACCGGCATCCTTCAGGCGCACGAGGCATCCATCGAGAACCGCGACATCGGGCGAGCTCTTTGTGACGCGCCGCAGGTGTGACGCGATCTCGCTGCGCGACCACGCGTCCTGAATCGGCACCATCTCGAGCACCTTTTTCGCAATCGCCGACTGAGAGTTCAAAGCGGACTGATATTTTGCTGGCGTCATACGATTTCCCTCACGTCCCATTCGAGATCACCACTGGCGAGAAACGGCGCCAAGGTGTTTCGGTTGTCATCCACGTATGCATGCGCTCGGCATACGCCCTCTTCAATCCACGCCAGATCGCCGGGGATGAAACCGCCGCGGTGATGCTCCGGCACCCACGCATCAACCCAGACGCGCGCCGGTCCGCTGCCGCGCTCATCAATGGCGATTCGATAGACGGTGGTCTCAATCTTTTTCGTCTTCTCGAAGCGAACGAACTCGCCGCGACCATTTTTCCGTTTGTAGAACCCCGTCCCATCGGGAATGATCACCCACAGCCTCAAGCTGCCTCCTGCATCGTCGAACCCATCTTGCGAGCGCGCCGCGGCGCCCAACGCTCGAGCGCGTTGTCGAACTTCGCGCACTTCAGCTCGTATGGCGCGCCGCTGTTGTCGTACCAGTCGTGACACCGAGCGCAACCCGGCACCGTGAATTCATGGTCGGCCTTCCGCGCGCCAGCCTTGCCGTGCTTCGACTGATTCGAATGGCAGTCGACGACGGTCGGGTCGGCCCAGTCGGTCCACGGGCAAAGCACGTTCAGGTAGCAGGGTTCGTCGCGGCACGCCGCGAGATACTTCGCGCCCTCGGCGACCGTCACGCTCTTGCGTCGCGTCTTGAGCGCCGCCTTGCGCATCTGCGTTTTCGTGTGAAACGTCGTCTTGAACGCCGTCGACGGTTCCGGTCGCTTAAAGCCCGTGCGCGCGAGCGGCGTCTTCTGCTGCATGCGTGCCGAGCGCTTCATCCTGCCTCCGGCAGACAGCGCATTTCGACAGACGCGCCATTTGCAGCGAGTACTGACCGCCTACCTTCGCGCCAGAAGTGAAACGCCAGTTCGTGCAACGATGGCGCGATCGCCGCGGAGTCGAATTCACCGTCGAACCACGTGTCGAATTCTTCACGCTCGCTCACGCGGCCGCCCTCCCGACCAACACCATTGCGTGCATTGCGGTGAACAGAACGTCGAGCGTGCTTGTCCGCGTCGCGAGCCGCGCCTTTTTCGCCAGATGCCTCGGGTTCGGCCGATAATCCGCCAGACGCGGGAAAGGTTTTCCAGTGAGCTGGAACGACGACCGATATTTGGACTCGCTTCGTTTGACGTGTCCGCTTTCCCTCAATGCCTGGAGCTTCTTTTTGACGCTGTCGTATGGGAAGCCAGTACCCTCGATGATGGTGGCGCTGGTCGATCCCGGATTGAGCATCAGGAACTCACATATCTGGCGCTGCTGCGCGCTCATTACCCGCTGACGCATTACTTGATCTCCTTCACGGTGATTCCGTGCTTGTCGAGCATCTGCTTGCGCTTCTGGATGTATGCCCGGTTCTTTCGCGTCACCTCTGACTTGACGTCCTCCACGACCAGCTTGCCGTCGCGCATGTACGTGAAGTCGGCGACGTACTTGGAAGCGCGCTCCCACGTTCCGTCGTCGCGCTGCCGGCGCTCGGTCAACACGAACGGCACTTGCAACCGCAGATCGCTGATCAAGCCGGCCGCCTGTTGCTGCACGAGATGGAACCAATGTGACCGTTCGCGCTGGCTGTCGAATTTGATGCCGTCGTGCTCGCAACGTGTGTTGCGGTACTTCGGAGCTTTCTTCGGCGCCGTCAAGTTCGGCAAAACGGTGTACGTCGACGACGCCGGGGAAAACGGATCCGTCGGATCATCGAGCGCTGCCGTCTGCGGCGGGTTGCCGGTCAGTTCGTAGATGCGCCGTTGCGCCGTCGTCATGGTCGGTCGGGAGTCGTCGCGCACGCGCGCGGTGCCCACTGTCGTCGTGCCGGCCGGGACGACCATCGGCCAGGGTGCTCGCTTTCTCATGGCTGACCACCATCGGCGGCCTTCATGAAGACCAGCCAGTGCGTTAGCCCTTTGCGCCCGCTCAAGTGGCCGAACAGCGGGCGCACGCCGGTCAGCGCCAGAACCTCGCCGACCTTGACCTGCGTTTCGTTCCACTTGAAAACAAGCACGCCGTCCAGCGCTAGCACGCGAAAGCACTCGGCGAATCCGCGGCGCAGATCGTCGCGCCAATCATCCCCAAGCTTTCCGTATTTCGCAGCCAGCCAGCTCTTCGGCCCAGCGCGCACCAAGTGCGGCGGATCGAATGACACCAGCTTGAAAGTGCCGTCTTGATAGGGTAGCGCGCGAAAGTCCAGCATCACGTCAGGCTCGATGCTCAGGGTTCGCACGCCATTCTCGTTACCGTGCGATCGGTCAGTGACGGTCAGCGTCTCGCTTCGGCGGTCACCAAAGACCACGTCCGGATGCTGACGGTCGAGCCACATCATTCGGCTGCCGCAGCAGGCGTCCAAAACTTTCTTTTCAACCGCTGTTTTGCGTCCGATGCTCACGCGGCCTCCGCTTGCGCGACCTTCTCGCGCGGGATGTCGTTGAAGTAGGCGTACAGCTGGTCGTATCGCTCTTCGCTCTCTCGCCCGACCGTGCGCAGCATGTCCTCCATCCACTCGCCCGGCCCTGCCGCCTTGAACACCCGAACCTTGAAGTGCATGAACGTCTCGCCGTCCTGTTGCTTGATGCGGTGTTGGGCGCCGCACGCCGCGATGCCGGTCGAGCTTTTCCACCAGTCGGCAGCCACGCCAGCCGAACTGGCCGCCGGCGAATCGCCTTTGACAGGGAACAAGCCGGTCCAGCCGCGCAGCACCGCTTCCTCGATAACCGCCTTGGCCTCGTGTCCGAGATCGCGCAACTTCGTCAGACGGCGGATCGACACGATCGCGGCGCCGCGCGTCCAAGGCGCATCCTTGGCTTTCGCCTCACGATGCTCGCACCACATGTCCCAATCCTCGAACGACAACCACTCTGGCAGGTCCATGCTCTGAATTTCGACATGCAACGCAACTCGCGGCGCACGCCGCGCAGGTTGACGGTTCTCTGACGGTTCTCTTGATGGTTCTTTACGGTTAGACGGCATCTGGTGCGGGGGTGTGGTGCACGGCGTGCGGGGGTGTGGTGCATCTGGTGCGGGGGTAGCGGCACCTGCTGCACCGGTGCATTTCGTGCGGGGGTGTATATCCTGCTGGGGTGCATAAGATGCGGGGGTTACCGTGTAGCTGGTATGGCGTCCGTTGTTCCGGTTAGCCGTCACGATGCCGGCCTGCTCGAGCCACTTGATGGCGTTTTGCACAGCGCGCTCAGACGCGCAGCAGCGCTTGCTGATCGTCGGAATCGACGGCCAGCACACGCCGCTGTCGTTGGCGTTGTCCGCGAGCGAGATAAGCACGACCTTTTGCACAGGCGACATGCCCTGCAGCGGCCAGCACGCGGCCGAGATCATTGTGCTCACGCATTGACCTCGATCGACAGACCCACCGTTTCATTCAGCACGCCGGTCGCCGCGCACTTCTGCTCGCCGCGGACCTGCAGCGTTTCGTCGTCGAGCAGCTCGCGCACGCGACCGCACACGCTGGACAGGCGAAGGTTCGTGCGGTCGGCGATTTCCTGCCGCGTGAGTGTCAGGTGCTCGCTGTAGAACAGGTTGGTGATCATCTGCTTCTGCGTGCAGCGTTTCGTGCCGGTCACCGAGTCATAGCCAGCCAGTTGCGTGTGTGTGGAGCGCATCAGGACACCTTGCGGAGTTCGGGTTGGGTGGTCTCGCCAGTCTTCGAAATCGCCGATTCAACGACTCGCAGCGTGCGTTGCTTCACACGGATGTCATCGACCAGGCTGCCGTGAAGGCGAGGCAACTCGCCGGGGTCGACGCCGTCGAGTAAGGCGGCCGCGTCGGCTTCGGTGCGGTGGTTGGCGTGCATGACGGTCTGCACGAGGTCGTGAACGTCGAGCTGCGCATTGATGTCGTTGTGCCGAGCGCGCGCCGCGCAATCGATCTCCGCGAGGATTTCATTCAGAAGATCGACGCGCCGCTCGATAGGGAGTGCGGCCAGAATCGAGTTCTCAAAGTTCGCCGGCATCAGGTTGTTGTCTTTGGACTCGTCGTCCAGCCAGCGCCAGATGCGATCGGCGTGGTTCTTCTGCGTGGTGTAGACGTCCGCGCTGCGTTCGAAAACGATCACGCCGGAAAGGTGGCCGCCGATGCGCTCGTGCGCCGCGACGATCTCCGCCGCGGCCGTTTCGCGACTCCAGCTTTGCGACTTGCGCCACGCTGCGACGTGGTCGCGGATGATTTGGATTCTGGACTTGTGCGAACTGTCTCGCATGCTCTGGCACTCTTTGTTGGCTACAGTGTCATCGTGCGATTAGTACTGCTTATCCGCCGCACAGACCTCTGGGGAAGGAAATGAAAACAACTCTGTTTGACATCTACGCTACGGGAACCACATCGAAGGATCGCGCCTCGGTCACTTCGCTTTTGCTGCTAGCGGCGCTGCAGCCGCTTTCAGTGCCTCAAACTGCTTCGTCAGTTCATCGCGAGCAGTGTCGTATTCGCCCGGATGGCGCGCGCCGCGCACGGCAATCGCGCACAGCGCATCGCGGATCTGCTTCTGTTCGGTTGCTGTAAGCGCCATGCTAAGCAGCCCTCTCGGCAATCGCGTTGGTCAGGAAGATGTCGGGCCGAGCGAGCCGGACACCTGCGGGAATACCCCGCACCTTCCAGTTTTGGACGCGCTGGGTGCCGCCGTCTGGATCGAATCCGAGCAACTTGGCGAGTTTGGCGGGACCGCCGAGGCTCTCAATCAGCCGGCGGTCGGCATCGACAGTGAAGGTGGCGGGGTTCATGGGTTGCAATTAAACACCACGTTTAGTTTTAACGCAAGCAGTTCAAACACCTTGTTGAACAACAAAACGTTTACTTCAGCGACCATTGCGCGCATGCACGCGACAATGGAACGGTTATATGAAGCCGCCCGTCTCCTCCACCAAATAGAGGGGCCGGCGAAGCTCGCCAATTTTTTAAACATTTCGGAGCAACTGGTTAATAACTGGCAACGCCGCGGCATCTCGAAAGGAGGGATGCTTGAGGCGCAAAAGAAGATTGGTTGCAGTGCCACATGGCTAGAAACCGGCGAGCCGCCGATGATGGCCGCGAGTGTCGCGGCACCCCATCATGTCCGCACCGAGTCTGATTCGCCGAAGAGCGACCGAAAGAAAGCAGTAATCAAACCGCAGACTGAATCAGGCCGCGATACACTGCCTGCCGGGGAAACTTCCGTGCACCGTCTGCGCAGGGCTCTCAGCGATAAGGAAGTGTCGCCGCCCGAGCTGGCGTCCGTTGCGGGTATTGGCGTTGAAACGGCAGCACTCTGGCTCGGCGGTATTGGCCCCGATATTTCAATGGTTCAAGCCGTCGCGATACAGAATACCTATGGCGTGAATTCGGTGTGGCTGCTTAAGGGCAAGGGAGAGCCCGGCGTGGCCGTACGGTACGCGGATGCGTTCGACCCGATCACGAATCTTAAATGGCAAGGCGTGCCAGTGGTGGGGTTTGCTCAATTGGGCGATAACGGACATTTTGTTGACATCGATTACCCCGTCGGTTATGGCGAGGGATTCGTTGCCGCACCGACAGAGGACAAAGACGCGTATGCTCTACGCTGCGTCGGCGACTCAATGCGCCCACGAATTAAGGACAGGGAATTCGTGGTTGTTGAGCCAAACCATATGATCGAGCCAGGCGACGAGGTTCTAGTCAAATCAAAAGATGGTCGAGTAATGGTGAAGGAGTTTCTTTACGAGCGCGCAGGCAGGGTTCACCTCATCTCTGTTAATGAAACGCACGCACCGATCGCGATCGACAAAGACAATATCGAGAAGATGCACTACGTGGGCTGGATCGCGAAGCCGTCCGCGTGGAGACCAGGCTAAAAATTTCTGTCCTCGTGGGAAAGCACTACGAGACCACTGATTCGGGGAAGTTATGCGCGTTGACTCAAATTTGGGCGGAACTCCCGCGACTCAGACCGCGCGCGAGCGAGGCGGCCACTATGCCGGTGGTCCCGGTTCTTCCCACAACAGCGATCATCCACCAGCGCGCGCGCCTAGGACCACTGTGGCAGGCGAATCCGCCTGGACGCGCGCCGCGCCAGCACTCGACGAACTCCATGCAAAGTTCGGTAGTGCACATTGGCGACAACCCGGCTCAAGTTTCGCCTTGAAGATCCGATAAACCAATATATATACTGTGTGATATAGTGCCTGGCCTCTCATACGTCGAAGTTGTCGACCGCGACCTTGATCTGATTGAGGCTTCGTCGCCGCAGGATGCAGACGACATTCGGGCATTTTTGCAGCATCTGGAAGAGTCGGAAGAATTGTTAGATCGGCTATCGAGTTGGCACTACGAGCATACGCACGCGGATCCGCAGTTCGATTGCAAGGCTATTCGTTCGTTGCAGGAACGCGGGTACAACGTGTACCGCATGAAAGCTCTGAGATTGGAGTGGTCTCGACGTTACTATCGGATCATCTATGCGTACGACGTCGAGTATGACGATTTCATCGTGCTAGCAATCGTTCAACGCTTGACTGATTGCACGCCGGCGAACCAAAGAGAACACAGCTACGACTATGAACGTAATCATCCAACAACACGACGAATCTGCGACGAGTACGAACGGCTCGGCCTTCCTGTTCGGCATTGACGCGCGCGATGTGGGCGCGCAGATTGAGACGTCACCGGCCCTTGAAGTCGCCCCTGCCGCGGAAATGAAGACCCTGCGTCCGAGGCGACCGGGCACCAACTCGCTGTCTGAGACGATCGGCCGGCGCGAACACACGGACCCGGGATTCGCACGACGGATGCATGCAGCTCGAATTCGAGTCGGATCACAGATATATGCTGATCAACCGGACTCGCTTGCGGCGCTTCGACTCGCGCGAGGTCTCTCGCAGTCTTCGCTCGCGGTGACTTTAGGTACAAGTCAGTCCCATGTGGCAAAGATCGAGACGGGAAAGGTAAAGATTCAGTTCCTGACTGCAACGCTGCTCGCCGATGCGCTCCGTGTAAGTCTGGACCAACTAAGGCCGCTTATCGAGAACGCACTGGCGGCGCCAATGGCTCAGGGCAAATGAACAGACACGCCTATTCAATATTTTGCGATGACATCCGCTTCGAGCAAGGCGGGAAGACATCGTTTATGGGAATCTATAACAGCGATTTAATCGTTCCGCACAATCCTTTTGTTATTCCAAAACTATCGATTATCACGTCCGTGGTAACGCCAATTGAGCGGCCGTTTTTGGACCTAACTGTTCAAGTACTGCAAAATGGCGTAGTCATTCAGGAACAGATCATGCCGGACAACGCAGGTGTTGCTCTCGCGGAGCAGATAGTTGCAAACAACCAGAGTGACGAGCCGTATATAGCGTATTCCATCGGTGTTTTCATCGCGCTTACGTCTTTTGTGATCGGCAGCAACTCAACACTTAAAGTAATCGCCAGATCAGAAGGCGAAGAAATTAACGCTGGACGCTTGAACGTGCGGGTCGCCAAGCATGGCGAGCGGCCGCCGGGGTTATAGTTCAAGAATTACGGTAGCCAAGCCCGCCTCACGCGGGCTTTTTTTCGCCCAATAAAGAGCCATAGGCACAGCTGCGGCTCAAACACAGGTATTCGCCTGCATCAATCGCCACATAAATCGCTCATGCAAGAGAGCGGCGGCGACCGAGGTCAGCACGGTGAAGTTCTGGTCCGTGAACCTAGCTGCGCTTGCGCCAACCGATCTCTGAAGCCGGCGCACATCTCGTCAAGCGGGATGTGAATTCCCCAGAATAAACAAAACGTTTGACTCGCATATAAACATAGTGTTTAATTCATCTCATGCACTCACCGAACTACCGGGAGACTTTGAGATGGATGTCCAACAGCAACTGCTCGCCGAACTACGGTCTGCTCATCAGATCATCCGCAACGCGCTAAACCTGACGACCGCTGACCAGAAGCCCGCATGGGCGAAGGCCAATGAGCGAGACGGCGTGATCGGCGAAGGGACCATTCGCGCTAACGAGCGCCCCGATGTGATCGCTAAGGCGACGGGTGCGGCATGAACCGCGCTGCCTGCGATAACGATCTTCTCGCCGCCTGCGATCACGTGCACGGCCGCGTCCTGAAGGCGTGCGGGATGATTCTCGCCTACGGTTCCGCAATCGGTTGCGTGTGGTTTCTGTGCGCCGCCTACCGTGCGGGGGGTACTGTCGTGGCCGATCTGAAATTTTTCCTGCGCGTCGTCGCTGCTTTCGTCGCGATCGTCCTGATCCTTGGTATCGCCCAGGAATGGGACGACGCTGAGACCGAACACGTCCGCGTTTCAATGCGCAACACGTAATCCCGTAAAGGCTCACCAATGAATACCTTTCCCGTGATTTTAGTACTCCTGTTCATGGCAATGACCGTTGGCATGTTCGCGGGATTCATTCTCGGAAGCCTTTGCACCACCGCAAAGCTCGCGGATGAGGCCGAGCCGGTGTTCGAACACGAATGCGACGCGCCCTATCCGCGCGTCGGCGAATAGCTGGCACTGCGAGACCTCTGACATGGCCTGTACCGACACCACGGTTCTCCTGCTCATTGGCGCCGTCATCCTCGCGGCCGCGTCGGGAGTGCTGCTCGGCCTTCTTCATCTGCGCAACCGAAAGGATTGATATGCCTGCGCCGATCTTCATCACCGATGCCATGGTCGCTCGCGAGTTTCGCCTGCAGCGCTGCCCCGGCTCCGCCGTTGATGCGATCACCAACCCGGTCGTGCGGCGCTGCCTGGAAATGGGGGCTCGCGTGCGCGCCGCTCGTGAATCCACGAACGATTCCAGTAACCACCGCGACGCGAAATTGCGCGCGGCCAACGATCTCGACTGACCATGGCTCGCTGTCACGTCCGCTGCCGTCACTGCGCAACCCGCCGCTGCTTGCGGCGCAACCCGCGCTACTACGCCCGCCTGCCGGCCTGCACTGTCTGCGGCAAGCGCAACTATCGCGTCGATCGCTGGATGAACCGGCGCGACACCGGCAAAACGCGGTGCGACTGCGCCGGCTACTGGTTCCCCCACCGCCGCGGCTCGCTGTTCTGCTGGAACCGCGCTGACGGTAGCGGCCGTTATCCCGGCGACGCGGATTTCGCCGATCGCAACTATGACGGCCTTGCGGCCTGAGCGAGCAACCATGGCCTCCGTATCCCAGCTTGCCGGCATGCTGCCCCGCGACCCGAAATTCCGCGAGTGGCTTTCATCCGCGACGCAAGTCGAGCAACTGACCGCCGACGAAGCCGCGGAAGTTATCCGCACCGTGTGTCAGATCGACAGCCGCCGAGACCTCGCCACCGATAGGGCAGCGGCAGAGCGTTTTCACAACCTCTTGCGCCGCCCGTTCGCCGAATGGCGCGCAAAGCAGCACCAACCTCACCTTTAATGGAGAAGCAGATGTCCCTCTTTGCATCGCTGTACCCACTCGCGAAACGCACGACGCTCACGCTACTGATCACCGCCGAAGGCGACCAGCTGCGCGTGAACGTCACACCGCGCGCCAACGACGACACGAAGGGCGAAAAGCCGCTCTACCCGCTCTCGATCCTCGCCACGCCAGAAGAACTCGACCGCGATTTCGCTGAAGCGGTTTCGATCTACGAGCCGAGCACGCTCTCGGTGCTCGACCAGGCGCGCGCCGCGAGCGCTGCGAACGGCACCGTCGATGCGGTAACGAAGGCATTGCCCGCGCCGGCGGCCGCTGCCAAGGGCAAAGGTACCCGCAAACGGGCCGCAGAGCAGCCGGCATCGACGGATAACGAAGACGAGGGCGGCGGCGCTGGCGATACGCCGCCGGCCGACCCACGTCAAACGCAAATCCCCGGCATCGATCCCCACGCCGAGCCCGCCACCGCCGAAACGCCTGCAGTAGTCGCCGAGCAGGATTCCAGCAACGCGCAGCCCGCCGCCGAGGATGACGGCGTCGACCTGCTTTAAGGGGCACGCGATGAAAACCGAAACGCTCGCTCGCGAATTCCGCTACAACGGCGCCAAGCTCACGGATCCGTCGCCGACATTTTCGCTTCAGCAGGTTCGCGACTTCTATGGCAACACCTATCCGGAGATCGTCAACGCCGAGATCGAAGGGCCGGAAGTCGTCGGCAACAAGAACGTTTTCACGTTCCGCCGCGCCGTCGGCACCAAGGGCGCAACCGATGAACTGATCAGCGTGCGCCAGAAAATCGGCCGGGTCCTGCAAAACTGCCGGCGGCTGCCGCCGTCGATCGTCACCTATCTCGTCGAGGTTGAACGATTCGCGGGCGCGCATGTTTGCCCGCTGCTCGACGAAGAAGTCAGCTTCATCGACGCGCTCTACGCGCGCTACGTCGTGCAGGCCCGCGTAATGGAGACGGCATCGTGACGCTCGACGATCTCCGCGCCGAGCTGGAACGCGGGCCGCTCATCCAATCCGGCGAGCACCGGATCGACGTGCTGGCCGCCGACGACCAGCTCGCGCGTCGCCTGTGCACCCTCGCATCCCGCCGCACCGCCGGCGTGCGCCTGCAACTGCCAGTTTCCAATATGCCGGTGCTGCCATGAGTTTCGCGCCGATTGCCCTGCCCTCGCTCACCGATATTCCGGGCGTGTACACCATCAGCTCGGGCGAGTCGTTCGCGTATCCGCTCGTCAAATCGTTGCTCGATTCGGGCGTGATTGAGGCCGAAGATGTGGCGCGTCGCCCGCGCTCGGAACTCGCGCTTGCGACGGCCGCGCTCACCCGACGCTGGAATCGGATCACCGACGGCATGCAGCTGTTCGACTGGAATCTGAAGCTCGAACAGGCGCTCGACGGGTACTCGCACGACTCGTTCAAGCAGACGGATCAGGTGTGGGCAATGGTGCAAACCACGCACGGCCCGGTCTCGTGCCGGCAGGTCAGCATCGGCGGCGCAATCAACGCGCTCGAACAGGTGCGCGAGGGGCTAGGCCAGACGGTGCTTGCGGCGCTCTACGACGCGTGCGACATGCTGCCCACCATCTGCACGCCCGCTCACGCCTTTGGCCTTGCCCAATACACCTACTGGTATGGCGAGTCCGACGAGTCTTTCGCGATTGAGGAAGCAATGAGCCTGCACGACTGCCAGTCCCGCGAGGAATTGATCGAGACGTTCGACTTCTTCACGCAAGACAAGTTTTTCCGCGACATGCCGAAGTGGGCAGCATCGCCGAAGCGCGTTCTTACGCGCGCCAAGGTCAAGCGCGCCGCAGCTCTCGATGAATTCGCCGCCGAAGTGGTCGCCGCGATGGACACCGTTTGGAACATTGCGCGCTTCTATGGGCCGTTCGCGGACGTCGGAACCGGCGGTGCCGGGCTCGACGCCATCGACCTCGCCCTCGTTGTGCGTTGGACGGAAGACGATGTTGTCGGCCGCGTGGTTGACGATTTCCTGCAATACATAGCCGACGGCGAATTCCTCGGCGCGGCGTCCGCAACGCCGCTTGCGATCGTCGGCGGCGACATTGCGACATGGCTCAAGCAGATGGAAGCAACCGCCCTTCTGGCAAAGGCCGTCGAGCACCTTCTCAACATACTTGGCCGCGAAGAATACCAGGCCAAGACACTGGTGCGGGTGTTCGCATGAAATCCGTCGTGATCAACCAGGACAACGACGTGGAACTGCAGCTCGACAGCGCGCTGCTGTTCTACCGCTCCGAGAGCAGCCAGCACGTGTACGCGACGCAGCACGCCGCCCGAGTCGTCGACGGCCGGCCGACACTTCTGCCCGGCGTGCCGATCACGCTCGATCAATTGGCCGAGATCGCCGAGATCGCCGCCCGCAAAACCAGCTATCGCGGTTTCGTGCATGAGCGCGTCGTCTATTTCGCGCCGAACATGCTCGCCTGGTGGATTCCCGCGTGCACTCGCCGCGTGTGGTTCAAGTCCGCCGACAAGATTGGCGAACGCGCCGGCGACGCCAAGCACCCGCCGCTCGTGTTCATCGTCAATCGTGACAGCTGGTCGATTTTCGCAATGCGCGAAAACGCGCGGCCGGGCCCGACCACGAAGCTCTACACCGCGCCTTATTACAACGTTTGGGATAACGGCGAGATCTGCGTCGGCAACGTCGCGACTCCTGATGCCGTCAATACGGCCAGCATCAAGCCCTTCGAGGATGCATTTTTTCGCAGCCGTTTCACCCACCCGAATCACGAACGACTTATCCACAGGCGCGGCGGCGCTGAACGTCTGTGGCTCGACCTGCTCGACGGCGCCGAATTCCCCCTTGACCGCCTGATCGACACGAAGCGAACCCTCGCCGACGTCATTGGCAACCTCACCACTCTGGACTAACGCCATGGAAAAGCTACTCGCCCTGTTTCAAGACGCAACGCAGGCAGGCCTGCGCGACATCGCAACCGCACTCGACCAGTTTTCGAAAGGCGTCGCCGACGAGATCGCTCGCGCCAAACCGCGCGCGATCGCCGCGGCCGAGGATGACGAAGCGCTCCCGCTCGACGTCGCACTGTTCGATAGCGCGCCGACCGTGGCAGTCCCGAAACATGCCCAGTTCGCGCCGTTGCTCGAGGTCGGCCACCGTTTCCTGATGACAGCCGAAGGCGTGTTCGTCGAGGTGCGCCGGCCGTGGCTCCATGTAATCCAGCAGTTGGCGAAGCACAACGAGACAGGCCCGCGCCCGCCGTATGGCCTGATCATGCCGAAGATCGAGCTTGCGTTCGGCCGGCTCGGCGTCGCGCTGCCGTTCGTGCAAGCGTTTGCGGAAGAAGCGCAAAGCGCCCTGCCCAACGAGCATGCCGCGTGGATCGTGTGGGACCAAGACAAAAAAGAATTGGCCTACAAGGCGCTGCACGTCTCGACCACTTCGCCCGGCGCAATTACCTTCGAGCGTCCAGAGCTGCAGCCGCATGAATCGCTCGCGATCGACTTGCACAGCCACGGCGCTGGGCCCGCATTCTTCAGCGCGCAGGACGATGCCGACGACGCCGGCGAAGTGAAGATTTCGGCGGTACTCGGCGGCCTCGGCGATGGCGCAACGCCGAGCGTTGCCTTCCGTCTCTGCGTGCTCGGCATGGTCATTCCGCTGAAAGTGCCGGCGTCCGCCGTGTTCAAGGTTCCGGAGCCGGCATGACCCACATCACGCCCGCGCACTTCCTCGATCGGCGCGTGAATATGGCGCTGATCGGCTGCGGCGGTAACGGCTCGCAGATGCTGACAGGCCTCGCGCGACTCAACCACGCATTGACCGCGCTCGGACACCCCGGCTTGCACGTCACCGCATTTGACGGCGATACGGTCAGCGAGGCGAACATCGGCCGCCAGATGTTCAGCCCCGCCGACGTTGGCATGCATAAGAGCGTCGTGCTGGTTCACCGGCTCAACGCATTCTTCGGCCTCGACTGGCACGCGCGACCGATCCACGCCGGGCCGTCCGAACTCGTGAACATTGGCGCCGGCATTGCGATTCTGTGTGTCGACAGCGCAGCTGCTCGAGCAAAGCTTGCGACCACGATTGCGCGGACCGCGACGTACGTAATGGATCTCGGCAATCGCGCCAGCGACGGGCAAGTGATATTCGGTGCCGCACGGTCGCCGACGCAGGAAGGAAGCGTGCCGCTGCGCTGGCCGTACGACGTTCTGCCGGAACTGATCGACACAACGGTGCCGGAAGACGACACGCCCAGTTGCGGCCTCGCCGAAGCGCTCGAGCGCCAAGAGTTGTTTATCAATCAGGCGATCGTGACGCCGGCGCTCGGGATCCTGTGGGAGTTTTTCCGGCATGGCCGCATCAGCTGGTGCGGCGCGTTCGTCAACCTGAAAACCGGGCACGTGCGCCCGCTATCTGTGGATAAGTCATGAGCTTCGATTACATCAACTCCTATTACAACGTCAACGCGAAGCGCGGCCAGCGCGTCACGGCGTATGGAAAAGCCGGCGTCATCACGGGCGCCGATGGCCAGTACTTGCGAATTCGACTCGACGGTCAAAAGCACTCGGACAACTATCACCCTACCGACGGAATCGACTACGCGCCAGCGGCCACCGGGAGCGCGTCATGACCTATCCGCGATTTTTCTGGATCGGCGAACCGTCCGAAGTGTTCGTTGCCGAGTCGTTTGAGCAGCTGGTGGCCGACGAAGGCCAGTGCGGATCCGGACTTGAGCGCTTCGAGAGCGGCGTACCAGTCGACGACTTCGGCGACCCGATTGAGTGGGGCGAGATCAATGGAAATAGCCGCCTGACGATTCGAGATTGCGACGATGACGAACGTCTGAAAGGGACGCTCACCGGATCGATGCACGACATGTATGCGTGGCTCGACGGCGGCCGATACAACATGCCGGTCATGCTCTTTACGCAATACGCCTAACGATGCCGCTCGATCTCATTGGCGGCCAGCACGCCGGCCCGCTATTCGAGATAAGCGGACTGACGGTGTATTGCGACAACACGAGGGTAATCACCTGCGTGATGTGACCGATGTCACGGCGTGGCTTGACGTCAAATCCTTTCGCCGTCGTTGCATCGGAGCCCTCTGGATAGAAAAAGATGTGCCAACCCGGCTTGTAAGCATGATGTTCCGGGAGCCGCTTATTCACCTCGACGATGAACTCTTCCGGGGAAATAACTTGCTTCGCCATAGCGGCCTCCGTCGTGGCTCGGATAAATCCTAGTATGCCGGCGATCGCACAACGAATAATCGAAACAACGCGCGTGATGCAAGTCGCATTAAACGTTGCCTTGATCGATCTCGGATTGGCCGATGGCAAAGCCGTGATCGAATGCCTCAGCCTGCGAATCAGCACGCCATTGCCCAGCGATCTTTTTCATGGCATTGGCCGACTCGCCAACGTAGATGTGAATGGGCCACTTGTCCGAACCGATTTCGTAGCCAGTAACGACCTCAATGCGTCGCCCTTTGTAAATGTCGTATTGAACGTTTCGAATACCCGCTTCGGTTTGAATTCTCGCCATGATGGTCGCCGTGGTTATTACGAAGGAATACTAGCATGAAGGAACGCCCAATCCTTTTCAGCGGCGCAATGGTGCGCGCGCTGCCGCGCAAGACGCAGACGCGGCGCGTGGTGAAAGGCTTCGCGCTCGATCTACCGAAGCCTGGTAACTTCACGCCCGAATACGTCGCACTGCCCGAAAACGGAAATAGTCCGTATGGGTATGCGGATGACCGGCTTTGGGTGCGCGAAACGTTTTTCGCCTATGGTCGCTGGAAGACCCGCTTCAGCGAAAAGAAGGGCCGCGACGAGTGGCATTTCATAGACATGACGCTCGAATGCGATCGCGCTTATCAGTACGCGGCCGACGATCCGGACATTCCAGTCACCACATCGCGTCACGGAGGCGTAACGCCGGCATGGTGGAAGCGGCCAGCGATCCACATGCCGCGCGCCGCCTCGCGCATCATGCTCGAAGTGACCGGCGTGCGCGTCGAGCGGCTGCAGGACATCAGCGAAGCAGACGCTATCGCTGAGGGCGTCCATGCCGGCTCATGGGAATACGACAACGGCGAAGGCACCGAGACCGCGCGCGAGTCATTTCAATGCCTGTGGGACAGCCTCAACGCCGCGCGCGGCTACGGCTGGGATGCGAACCCTTGGGTGTGGGTTGTTGAGCTTAAAAAGGTAGACCTGTCATGACAAATTATGTGGCCTCGTCATCAAAACGCCTGATAGACGCCAACACCGGCAATCACAGCTCCGCCGACGAGTGCAACCAACGACGCACCGGAGCAGAAGAACATCGCCTGCAACATGAACGCACCAATTTTCGAGTCGCCGTTAAAGGCGCGCCGAGAGGCTTCAACGCGGAAAAAGAAGGACAGCGGTCCACAAGCTGCGCCGACCAGAAAAAGACACATCGCGAACAACGCATATTGCTTATAGCAGGTCCATCCGGTCGACTTTACCAAAGCCTGTGTAAAGCCAAGCATCGCGACCATCGCGCCGCTATTCAAAAGAATGAGCGCCTTCACCATCTCCTTGCTGGTATCGCGAATCTCCTCTCGTATGCGATCTTCAATCGCGTGCGCGCGGTCCTGGGCCCGAAGGTTGTCATCTCGCCAATTAGTGTCCCGCATCGTAACCCCTTCCTTATTTTTTGCAAATCCTAGCATGATCGCAGCAGCACAACGAATTCTGGAAACCACGCGCTAATACGGGGGTGTGATATGGACATCACTAAGGGCAAGCGCGTAAGCGCGACCGAGGCAGCCGAAATCCTCGGCGTGCCGCGCTACGCAATAAGCCGAATCGACCGCACTGGCGAGATCATCCAGCGGTACAAGATCGGCCACAAAACACACGTCTACGAACTCGAATCGCTCTACAAATTTCTCGCATTATGCCAATCGAAACCATTACAAAGGCCGGCCGCCGCCGCTACCGCTGGACGTTTGAACGCGTCATCGAAGACACTCGCGTTCGAAAAGCCAAGCTTCTCCCTGCGGGCATTTCTGCCAAGCAAGCGGACGAGTTAGGGCGAAAGTGGGACGCGGAGACGTACGCGTTTTACACGGGCGTTACCAAAGCGATTGTCACGATCGGTGACTGTGTTTTGGCTCACGTGACTGACAAGAGCGCCGGCTGGAAGGATGGCAGAAAACGGATGCTCATTCTGGAGAAGTGGGGCCCGGAATTTGCCGACCAAGACGCGAACGACTTGCATGCGTGGTCTCTTCGTTTCATCGGCTACATGCGTAGTAATGTGGATCATCAGGGGGCGCCGAAGCGACCGCTTTCGGATGCCGCTATTCGGAACGTGCTTGCCTATCTCCGGGCGGCGATCAAGTACGCGCACAAGATCGGCCGGCTTGATGTCGATCAGACCGCTCGTATGGTAATTCCGTCGGTCAACAACGAGCGGCATCACTACCCTCAGAGGAAGGAGATGCTTGAGATTGCGCGAGCGTGCAAACATCGCGAGGTCCGAGCTGCTATCCGGATAGCGTTCTACTCGGGGATGCGCCGTGGCGAGATACTGAGGGCCAAAGTATCACGGCAGGGGTACTCCCTTGACGACACGAAGAATGGGCGCCCGCGCATCATTCCGATCCACCCGCGTGTGGCGGTATTGGCGCGGCGAGTGCGCTTCACTTTGACGGTAAAGCAGTTCGAGGAGGCGTGGAAGCGCGCGCGCGCGGCGGCCGGCTATCCCAACACGAAGTTTCACGATCTACGGCACGGCGCCGCGTCCGAGATGATCAACGCCGGCATTGACCTTTTCACAGTTGGAGGCGTGCTCGGGCATAAGTCGGTCGTGTCGACGAAACGCTATTCGCATCTGGTCACAGAACGACTTGCTGCTGCCGTCGGCAAGATTGGGCAGAAAAGGAAGGAGCCGGAGATTCCGCTTTAAGGCAGAAAAACCCACACCCCTAGGGGCGGGCGATCGACGTGAATTTTGGCGAAACCACTGCCGGAATTGCTGGTGCCGGGGACCGGACTCGAACCGGCAAGCCGTGAAGCGGCGGATTTTAAGTCCGCTATGTTTACCAATTTCATCACCCCGGCAGGGTGCGATCGCGTGGACGCGAATTCTACCATTGCCGGGC
>Ga0255336_100838_pt1 | contig 33440 bp, 32 predicted proteins | sample MeOH1_35cm_T3_17_FD_189102 | JGI IMG/M metagenome (GOLD analysis project Ga0255336, IMG submission 189102) | Sandy soil microbial communities from University of British Columbia, Vancouver, Canada - MeOH1_35cm_T3_179 | ecosystem: Engineered > Artificial ecosystem > Sand microcosm > Unclassified ...
GATTCCTAATGAGTGATAAGGAAGTAGCTCGATATTCCGAACCTGTGGAGACAAAGCGTGAACGAATTCTTTTAACTTTACTCTATGCGGATCTGAATCATTGATCCCGGGTAAGACGACATACCGAAGCCAAAGATCAGTTTTCCATTCTTTAATCTGGGTAAAGTCTAGTAGCTCTGATAAATAGCTTTACGCTGCTGATTCCTTGCGAAAACAGATAGTGCATAGTTTAAGACAAAATACGTTAAGGCAATCATTCCAAACAGGGTAAACACCTGTACAGTCGATCCAAACTGCCCCATGATGATTAATCCTTTTCCCGTCAGCTCCTCCACTCCTACAGCCCAGACAAAAGAAGTATCCTTCAGTGTCGTGATAAACTGGGAAACCAGAGGGGGAATCATTTTACGTAACGCTTGAGGCAAGATAATATGAACCAGAGTCTGTACATACGAAAAGCCTTGTGACCTAGCTGCTTCCCACTGCCCTTTATCGATAGATTTCAACCCGCCCCGTATGATCTCAGCAATAATAGCTGAGGTGAAAATCGTCATCGCAAGAATCCCGGAATTGATCGGTTTTAACGTCGTCGCAAAGCGCATCACTAAGATAAACAAAAGCAAGGGAATGTTACGCACGATCTCAATATAGACAGTAGCAATTTGTGAAAGGATCGGTTTTTGAGAATAACGAGCAATCCCCAGGATTGTTCCAAAAACAAAACTCAATATAATTGTCATGATAGCTAGGTAGAGGGTCGTTACTAACCCTTGACCCAAAAAGCGAAAGACATACGGCTGAAATACCTCCTGCATTACATCGACACCTCCGTCTTACGCTCGAGATATCGAGCGAATTGAGCTAAGGGGAAGCATAACGCAAGATAAAGCAATCCCACCGTAACATAAGCCGGACCATAATAAATATTGTCCGCAGACCAAGAATCTGCACGATACATCAGATCTCCACCGGCTACCATGGCTAAGACGGAGGTATTCTTAATCAAACTGACGGCTTGATTCGTCAGCGGGGGTAAAACGACCCGAGCAGCTTGAGGTAAAATAACATACCGCATCGCTTCCCAAAACGAAAACCCCTGAGCTAAAGCGGCTTCCATCTGCCCACGGTGAATTGACTGAATGCCAGCCCTCACTACTTCCGCAATATAGGCTCCGTGATAAATTCCTACAGCCAGTACCCCAACGGTTAAAACAGGAATCATAACTCCCAAATGGGGTAATCCGTTGTAAACAAAGAATACTTGGATGACTAGAGGAGTATTTTGGATAAATTCGACATAAACGCGGTTAATTGCCCTTAAAATCTTATTATGCGTCGTTCCCAACACCCCAAACACAATGCCTAAAGCTAACGCTAAGGCTAACGCCAGGATGGATGCCAATACTGTATACCCAAAACCCTCTGCAAAAACATGCCAATCTTGGAAGAGTGCTTGCCATTTAAACCAGGCAAATGGTCCAACCACTTTTACAGACCCCACTTCTTAATGAGTTTATCGAGCTCACCGGATTTTTTGAGTTCACCCACGGTATCATTCACTAATTTCGCCAGTCCGTCATTGCCTTTTTTCGTGGCAATTCCGTACTCTTGAGGACTAAATTTATCCGCTAACAGAGCCGTTGAATCGTCTAAATAACCGGATAAGATCGACCGGTCAACCGAGAAAGCATCCACCCGTCCAGAGTCTAAGGCTGCTTTAATTTCTGGGTAGGTCGCAAACTCTTGGAACGTAATCTTAACCCCTAGCTTATCCGCTTCGGCTTGAACAGCTGCTTTACTGGTAGCGCTCTGAGCTACCCCAATTTTCTTTCCGTTCAAATCCTTCAAACCCTGATACCCAGGAGCCTTTTTGACCAGCAAGCCAACACCGTCGGTATAGTAAGGATCCGTGAAATTATAGCTTTTTTTACGTTCTTCGGTAATCGTAAACGTTGAGATATCCATGTCAACATTTCCATTGTCCAGAAGCGGACCACGCGTTTTTGCAGTCACGGGTGATAATTCGATTTTCGCCGGATCGCCCACGATTTTCTTGGCCATTTCCCGGGCTAAGTCGATTTCAAAGCCATCAATTACACTCGTTTTAGGATCTTTATACCCGAAATTAGGCACATCAACCTTTACTCCAACCTTAAGTACCCCGCGATCCTTGATCGCTTTGACGTCGGCAGAAACATCTGCAGCTGCATTACCTGAAGGAGCAGCATTGGCACCACACCCAGCCAACAAACTCCCGACCAGCAGAGCACTAACCATCAGAATACCAATCTTCTTCATAAAATATCCCCCTTCGTATCTCTCTATTTATTTTCTGCGTATTAAGAACGCAAAATACGACTCAAGAACTGTTTCGTCCGTTCATGGGTTGGTTTTGAAAAGAAATGTTCAGGAGTCCCCTGTTCTAAAATTTCCCCATCGTCCATAAAGACGACGCGGTCAGCAACTTGACGAGCAAATCCCATTTCATGGGTCACCACGACCATTGTGATTCCTTCATTAGCTAGGCCTGCCATGACATCGAGTACCTCTTGAATCATTTCCGGATCCAGAGCTGAAGTTGGCTCATCAAAAAGCATAATTTTCGGGTGCATATTCAAAGCTCTTGCAATCGCGACCCGTTGTTGTTGCCCGCCGGAAAGTTGAGAAGGATAGGCATTCGCTTTCTGCTTCAATCCGACACGATCTAAATAGGCCAGCCCCGACTCTTCTGCTTCCGCCTTTGGAACTTTTTTTATCAAAATTGGAGCAAGGGTAAGATTTTCTAAAACCGTTTTATGGGGATAGAGATTAAATTGTTGAAAAACCATAGCTACGGATTGACGGACTTTAGCTACTGGAGCTTTATGCGCCGTGATTTCTATCCCGTCGACGGTTACTCTACCAGAGCTTGGCTTTTCTAAGAGGTTCATGCAACGAATAAGGGTGCTTTTGCCTGAACCACTGGGACCGATCACGACTAATTTTTCTCCAGATGCGACCTTTAGATCGATTCCCTTTAGAACATGCAATGAGCCAAAATGTTTGTGTAACCCTTCGAGTTGAATCACCAGTCCGTCCTCCTACTACACTCGTGTTAAAATGCTTTTTCTTTATAAAACCTTGTTTTTTTCCATTATTAAATCATAAGTAATTTAGTGTAGCATTTATTCTATAACACGACAAGATGTTCTTTGAATGAATATTGTATACTCACAAATGCATGAACCCTAGACCTACCCGACAATGTTCCGAAAGAACGTTTACCGAAGTGCGTCCAAACATGGCGATTGCAATCCAGTCCCTATCGGTTACAATAGCAATCTTCAACGCAAAACTAGCGTTACTGTTGGTATGAACAAATATGCTATTACTGGCTTCGAGAGTTGCATGGACTACAGCATGAATCTCTTTAGGATCCTTCTTGATCACTCCCGTATTTAAAGCTGCAGCTATGATCGAATGCGTTAATTTTCCAGTCGGTTGAAGCGTTGCTACCGTCCCCCCAATTTCGGTAACTGCACAATATAAATTCTGAGAAATAAGCGCCTGTTTTAACTCATTCTCTTTTTCACGAGTATCGGTTAAAACGAGGAAGAGTGCCTCACGTTCCAAAGAAGGCTTAGCACTATGATTATTAACACGTTCTTGCATAATAAAGCCCCCTTATAACATAAAACGCCGTACAATCCTCTGGAAAAACCAGATCATTGTACGGCGCCCTTGCCTTTTTGTTGATTCATTCTACTACACTTCCTGCAGAAGTGTCTAGTCGTTTTCGGGAAAAACACTGTATACTTCTATTTACTCAGATCTAACATCCTATTCAAAGCCATAATCGCATCAGCAGTTATCTTCTCATCCACCGTAATCTGATTAACAACTTCTCCCTTATTAAGGTTATCGAGTGCCCAAAGGAGATGGGGTTGACTGATTCGGTTCATCATAACACACCTGCAGGTATTTTCATTGAGACTGACAATCTTCTTGTCCGGGTTCTCTTGAGCTAATCGATGTACTAAATTGATCTCTGTCCCGACCGCCCAGATACTTCCCGCTGGAGCTTCGGAAATTTGACGGATAATAAAGTCTGTAGAACCGCTGAGATCCGCCTTTTCAACTACTGCATGACTACATTCTGGGTGAACGATCACCTTGATTCCTGGATATTTTTTTCTGACCTCATCCACCTGTTGGGGTTCGAACTTCTGATGTACCGTACAATAACCATCCCAAAGAATTAGTTTCGGGGCTTCTTTCGGGAGTTCAACCTCTTCCAGGTTTTCTCGATTCCAGAGCAGGATATCCTGGTCGTGGAGTCCCCATTTAAGGCCGGTGTTGCGTCCAAGATGCTCATCAGGCAAAAACAGAATGCTTTTTCCGTTCCCCAATAATTGTGTAAAAATCTGGGGGGCATTCGAAGAAGTACACGTCATTCCACCGTTCCGTCCACAAAACGCTTTGACTTCAGCACTCGAATTGACATACGTGACCGGAATGATGTCTTGAGTATACTGAGTTGTGAGGAGATTCCAACACACTTCCACATCCCCAAGCTCCGCCATATCGGCCATCGGGCAACCAGCTCCTAAATCCGGTAAAATAACTTTCTGCTCAGATGACGTTAGCATATCCGCAGTTTCTGCCATGAAATGAACGCCACAGAAAACAATATACTCTGCCTTTTTTTCTTGAGCTGCTAGTTGCGCCAGTTTAAGAGAATCTCCCCGGTAATCGGCATAGCGGATAACCTCATCCCGCTGGTAATGGTGACCGAGAATAACGAGTTTTGAGCCTAAATCCGCTTTAATAGTGCGAATTCGTTCGTCTCTTTCCTGCTCACTCATCACGATATATTCATCCGGTATCGGTTGCTGGCTTTTATACATCTCTTTTCCCTCGCTTGATCTTATTTAATAGAGTAGACATTCATGCCGCTACTCGGCACCTTCAGAGAATGAAAAGTTTTGGATCGTGCAGCTTCTCGACTTATCCTCGAAGGGGAGAAGCTACGCTTGCGGGTCAATCTTCAGGCTATTCTTCGAAGCAAGTTACGATTACAGTAAACGAGGACAACTTATTTTTTTCAGGGCAGTTTAAACTCTTCCCTCGACGATATTCAAACTGAGATCTAAAGCTTGCGCTGAATGTGTTAACCAGCCCAAAGAGATCAGATCCACCCCTGTTGCTGCTACCTGAACTAAGGAATCTAAAGTAATCCCGCCTGATGCTTCGGTTAGAACTTTCTTATCAATGCGTTGAACCGCTTGCTTCATCAGTTCAGTCGACATATTATCGAGCATGATAATATCGATTGGAGTGCGAAGTGCTTCCTCGACCTGCGCTAAGGATTCCGTTTCAACTTCAACTTTAACCATATGACCCACTTTTTCATGAACTAGACGCACCGCCTCGGTAATCCCGCCCGCTGCAGCAATATGGTTATCTTTAATAAGGATCGCGTCAAAAAGTCCGAAGCGGTGATTATACCCGCCCCCCATTTTCACTGCATACTTTTCCAGTCCTCTCAAACCTGGCGTCGTTTTGCGGGTATCAATCAGATGACAGTCAAAAGCCTTGACGCACTCCATTGCTTTATACGTGCCCGTTGCGATTCCCGATAGACGTTGGAGAAAATTAAGTGCCACTCGTTCTCCGCTTAGTAGAGCGCGAGTTCTCCCTTTAATTACGGCCACAACCTGCCCAGGAGAAACGCTCTCCCCGTCCTGGACTTTTGCCTGGAAGCTCACCTGTTCATCGAGCAAAGTAAACGCCCGTTTAGCAATATCCATCCCGGCCAGAATTCCTTCAGCTTTAGCTGTAATCTCGGCCACTGACCACTGCGTCTCCGAGATAATCGCTTCTGTCGTCAGATCCTGAAACCCAATATCTTCACTTAGGGCCCGTCTAACAATCTCCTCATAATATAAGGGATTCATGCGGAGTACCTCCTTAAGCTCAAATGTTTCGGTTGCCAAGCGGGATCAACTTCAGGATAATCCAGACGATAGTGACTTCCTCGGCTTTCCAAACGTTGCAGCGCCGATGAAGTAATCAGTTTCGCAACCAGGATCATATTCTTAAGTTCAACTTCACTTGAGTCCACTTCTTTTTCGAGTTGGCCAAGCTCTTGATAGGTTTTCATCATTCCCGCTTCGTCGCGGATAATCCCAACAGAGGACCACATGAGTTTCTGAACTTCCTGCACCCGAGGATCCTTTAAGTCGATTAACTTAATCTTTTCGGGGATCTGCTTTTCTGATGGATTGAGTTCTGATGAATGAACACTTAGGGAAGCCGAATCCCCGCTTTGAGAACTTAGGGCCTGAGCCACCCGTTTCCCAAAGACCAGCCCCTCTAACAAAGAATTACTGGCTAAACGATTGGCCCCATGCACACCCGTATTGGCACATTCACCACAGGCGTATAAACCGTCAAGGTTTGTCCGACCAAAGCTGTCCGTCTGAATTCCCCCCATAAAAAAGTGGGCTGCTGGGGTGATCGGAATCAAGTCCTTCCTCGGATCAAGATCTAATGTTTGGATTTTAGCATAGATATTGGGGAAACGATGTTCAAAACGGTCCCCGAGTGATGAGGCATCAAGATAGACTTCATGACCTTTCTGCTGCTCAGCAACAATGGCTCGAGTCACAACATCCCGGGGAGCTAAATCAGCCCGCGGATGATAATTCGGCATAAAGCGCTCGCGTTCTTCAGTCACGAGTACTGCCCCCTCACCTCGAACGGCTTCGGAAATAAGGAAAAGCGGATTATCCTCCGAAGCCAAAGCTGTAGGATGAAATTGAACGAATTCAAGATCGCTTAAAACGGCCCCGGCTTTCCAAGCTAGAGCCAAGCCTTCGCCTGTACTCAGCAAGGAATTTGTCGTTCTCCCATAAATTTCACCGATTCCTCCCGTCGCCAAAACGACACTTCGGGCCAGAATCCGCTGAACGCCTTCTGAATTTCTTACTAAGGCCCCGTAACAGTGACCCCCTTCAACTAAGAGAGCCTCAGCTCGGGTCTCCGGTAGAAAATGCACGTTTTGTTCTTGAACCTTATGAAAGAGCGTCTCCCAAACCGCTGCCCCAGTATCATCCCCTCGATGAATCACTCGGGCCAGGCTATGGGCACCTTCTCTGCCTAGAGCAAGCTCACCCGAATTTGTTCGGTCAAAGCAGGTTCCAAGTTCAATCAAACGGCCAATAACCTGAGGTGCTTCCTGCGTTAAAATTTCAACCGTCTTTTCTTGGCAAATCCCGGCACCTGCTGCTAGTGTATCCCGTGTATGCGCTTCAGGAGAATCATTTTTCCCCACTGCAGCAGCAATCCCGCCTTGAGCCAAGGTTGAATTACAAATCTCAGGCCGATCCTTAGCTATGACCATAACCTCTCCGTAAGGGAATGCCCCTAAGGATGTAGACAGACCCGCAATACCACTGCCAATGATTAGAAAATCCGTCCTCATATTTTGCATCTTTTTAGCCCAACTCTCATTTTGATATATATCAGTTGTACCACCATGTCAATACATGTGTCAAGACACTTATATTGACAGTTCTCCATTCTGACCGTAGAATCGTATTAAAGTAGGTGATTAAATGCCAGGCAAAAAAAGTCAATCCGGACCAGAACGTCGCGAATTTATCCTTAATTTATTAAAAAAGAACCAAGAACCACTCAAAGCGGCCCATCTTGCCGGGCTTACCGGGGTTAGTCGTCAAGTTGTCGTCCATGACATCTCGCTTCTTCGCGCTAAAAAGGAACCGGTAATTGCGACCTCTCAAGGATACATCTATTTGAAAGACTCCCCAATTCAAGGGGTACAAAGAGTCATTTATAGCCGACACTCTGCCGAAGATACGGAACGGGAATTAAATCTCCTCGTCGATCTCGGAGTTCAGGTTCTCGATGTTGGAGTTGAACATTCTATCTATGGAAAAATCTTTCGTCCTCTTAAATTGAAAAGTCGCTTAGATGTAAAAAACTTCATCTCCCAAATGATGCAAAAAGATGCCAGCCTGCTCTCTTCCCTTACAGATGGCCTTCACCTTCACACTTTGGAAGCTTCATCAGCCGAAGTGTTGGATAAAGCTTGCAAGATCCTTGCCGAAGAAGGCTTTTGGGTTGAATTATAAGCTAAATGCAAATTACCTCCTTCCAAATTGTGGCAAATAGTAAGACCACGCGTATGATGTAGTATCTTAAACGAAGGGGGAATTTTAAATGGCATTTGGCGGCGCTGACGTAGCAGGTTGTGGTCCTAACTTCTTACCCGGTATTGCTATCGTAGTCGTAATCATTCTTCTACTGATCGCAATGGGTATCGTCTTTTAAGTATCATCTTGTAAATCAATAAAAGGAGGATGAAGTAATGTACGGAATGGGTGGATACGGAATGGGCATGGGCTATGGCGCTTGCGGTGGCGGTTTTGCTGGCCATGGCGTAGGAACAGGAATTATCGCAATTGCTATTTTGATTCTTATCGCACTTGGCGTAATCTTCTAATATAGAGTAAAGGGTGCCCCAGAATCTTCTGGGACACCCACTTTTTCCTACCTATTTATTTTTATAATACCTACTTACTTCGCAGCAAGGTCTCTCATCAATTTTTCATGTTCCACCCGTTGTTCGGTCATGCCTTTTTTATCCGCAATCATCTTGAGCCATTTGCGCCCGGCATCAAAGACAATCACCAAACAAAGTACCGCCAGTAAAACGGAGATAAAGACGTTAGTATACATAGCTTTTGGAATATAAACAACGGTCAGGTTGAAATAAGAGGCATATAGGGTTGTTATAAAGAGGAATACGAACGGCAGAAAGGTTATTAGCGCGTAGTCAATTCGGCCCGTATTTTTTAAGATAAGGGTTGTACCCACGACTAAAGCTAACGAAGCCAGCAGTTGATTCGAAACCCCGAATAGCGGCCAAACGGTTGAAATATCCCCGCCGTAGAGCATGTATCCCCACGTAACGGAAACGAGTGCAGCCGAAATAAGTGCACCCGGCATCCAGTTGATTTGTTTGAACGGCTTGTACACAACACCCAGCATATCCTGCACAACATAACGGGCAGCCCGGGTTCCAGCATCGACTGCTGTAAGAATAAATACGGCTTCAAACATAATCGCAAATTGATACCAGTAAGCGATTAGGCCTTTCAGGCCAGGAATACTACTGAACACATAAGACATACCCACAGCCAGAGATACAGCGCCGCCTGGGCGACCCACAACATCCTGACCAATGAGTTGGGCTAATCCCGGGAGTTTATCGACTGACATACCCAGCGTAGCAAAAACTTGAGGCGTCGTATTGATGGCAAAATAGTCCCCTACAGGAAGAACAGTTGCCGCAATTAGAGCCATGACTGCTACGAAAGATTCAATGAGCATACCACCAAAACCGACGATTTGAATATCTTTCTCGTTATCAAGTATTTTTGGTGTAGTTCCCGCAGCAATCAAACTGTGGAAACCAGATATTGCACCGCAGGCAATTGTAATGAAAACGAAAGGCCAAACTTTACCCGCGATGATCGGGCCACCGCCGTCTACGAATTTCGTTACAGCAGGCATTTGAAGCACAGGATTAACGATAATGATTCCCAAAGCTAGTGCTCCAATGGTACCAATTTTCAAGTAAGAACTCAGATAATCCCGAGGGGCAAGAAGAAACCAGACAGGCAAGGCTGCTGCAACGAAAGAGTAAATAGGCAGCGCAAGTTTTAAGACTGTATCACTGTAATCAAACAAGGGAGCCAGCGCAGAATTCTGAATGGCTGGTCCAAGCGCAACGGCAAGAAAAATTAATGCTACCCCGATGACAGAGCCTTCACCCAATTTACCTGGGCGCAGATAACGCATATAGAGTCCAACAAAAATCGCGATCGGAATCGTCATTGTAACCGTAAAGGTTCCCCAAGGATTGTGTTTAAGCGCATTCACGATAACAATTGAGAGACCGGCCATGGTAATTAAGAGAACGAATAAGACCGCAATACCTGCTGCCACACCCGTGACAGGACCGATTTCTTTTTTGGCGATTTGAGCCAGGGACTCACCGTCATGACGTACTGAGGCAAAGAGTACAACCATGTCATGGACAGCTCCTCCAAGTACTCCACCGATGAGAATCCAGAGAAAACCGGGAAGATAACCAAATTGAGCCGCAAGAACCGGACCAACTAACGGGCCAGCTGCTGCAATCGCAGCGAAGTGGTGACCAAAGGTTACCCAGCGATTAGTCGGTACAAAGTCGTGGCCATCTTCATAGCGATGAGCCGGTGTCGGAAGTGCTGGATTAATGCCTAGCACTTTGCTGGCTAAGAATGTTCCGTAAAGGCGATAACCGATAAGCAGAACACACACAGCCACAATGACCAAGTAGAGAGCATGCATTTTTCTCCATCTCCTTCTCTTCTTTTAAATAGTTCGATTTATTCACTATATTAGTATGAATTATGATTTTTTTAATAAGATCGACAAAAGATACAAGAAAACGTGCCTAAACTGCACGTTTTCTTGTTTGACTTGTCTAACTTGATGAGATTTAGATTGGCAAGCTCGCTTTATAATCAAAAATTAACTGACTAAACTTTCTCACTTCCAATATATTCCATATTATGACAGGACAATTTCTTAAAGTACCAGTACCCAATCCACAAAGGTTAGAACATATTAACTTTCTTAACATATTCATATTGAAGTAGGTCTGCAAATATCTCATTAGCTACTTTGTGTTGCGGCAAGCTTAATGTCAGATGGAATATCACATTGCTCTTATCTTCTGCATTTATGTTAGTGTTTAAAATTATAAACTCTTTCTGAGTAATAGTATTAAGGACGATATTGATTTTATTCTTATCATCTAGAACCCCATTTAATATAATTTCCAGTTCGCACATATTGTCATTATATCTTTTACCGCCTATTCTTTTATCTAAATTAAATACATCTTTAAGAATTAAATAAATTACAAGTGTAGCCATTACTGCCGGAATATATAAACCACTTCCAACAGCTAAACCTACGCATGAAATAAACCACATACTTGCTGCCGTCGTCAATCCCACAATAGTTCGACCATCTTTAATTATGCTTGCCATTCCTAAAAAACCGATTCCCGATATGACTTGAGCACCCAGTCTCATTACATCAACATTAGAATTATTTAAGAAATTATAGTCTATAGAGATTATTTGCACCAAAGTAGCACTTACGCAAACTACTATATGTGTTCTTAGTCCAATAAGCATTCCTTTTCTTTGTCTCTGCTGACCTATTAATCCTCCTAATAAACAGGAAATCATTATCTTTACGAAATCATATAAATATAGAGACATATATGCTCACCTTTCACTTATTTTCTTTTTTACTTGATATAGATTTAATATTCTACTTAAAAATTGTCCATGTCCCAATTTTTTCTGCGTTCCAAGCTATTTTTTGTTCTACCTGCATGATATATTACTCTTCCCTGATACGACTCTAAAAAAATGGGCGAGCTGTTAAGGGAATCTTAAATTTTTGTTAGGTTTATTATATCCATTAGAAAAGTTGCCTCGGTTATTATTGGCAAAAAAAGATAGGCACAGCAGTCTTTTTACTGCTGTGCCTATCTTCGTATTCCCACCTCACTTAAGACGACTCAATCCGGCAACAATCATTCAAAGCCGCCGGGTGTGCCCTTAGACGGGTTTATTTGAAGCGTCGGAACGGTTGGACAAGACCGCCTGAATTCAAAAAAGGTGGTCTAATACCAACATTGACGGATAGCGTGACCACTTTCGTTGGTGTGAGCAGTGGGTACCATTTTGATCCGTTAGCATGAATGAATTTACATTTTATAAAAGTCATCAGTGACGGCTATCCATACGCAGTGAGTAAATCCTAATGTATTGTTAAATATTCTCAAAGGGTTTTTCTGCTAAGGTAGCCGGCTATACCCGTGTCTTATTTTCCAGAGAAAGTATTTTTCAAAGGCTCGCTTGCTCACATCATAGATGGGGTTGGGGATCATGATAGCAAATTTCCGTGGTTTTAACAAACTGCTGGAAATGATGATGACTTCTTTTTTACCTGCATCCATCATGCAAAGTCCCGGAATTCGACCCATCGGCTTTTCTTTAAGGTCATGCCGTCCATGAATCAAACGCACAATATTTTCAGCAGCCGTCTTAGCCATTTCATCTGCAGGGTAACCGGTTTTAGGCATTCCTAGTGGAACCCGGGTTGTAAACGGCACCGGATAATCTGCGGTAATCCCTACTCCAAAGATATTGGGGTATTTTTTATGCTGATACGTATCATGAACAGAAATATATCCGTTTTTCGTCCCCAACTCCGGTGAGTTTTTAATCGCATTCACCCCATGGAACGCCGGCATAATCATAGCAAATTTATACGGAAGCTTTTGACCACTCTTTAAAATAATCGCATCCTGAGTGGCCTCTTCAATCTCTGAATTCGTGATGTACTTAATATTGTAAGCCCGAAGGCTCTTGTGAAGCAGGAGGTAGAAAAAACGGGAGGGAAATCAAACTAGGGTCGCACTAACTCTTATGGAGCTTGTGTAAGGGCAGGAATTGAGCTATTAGCTTTCAAGCTTCCGATACCTGTTACCAAATCATAGCCGGGAAGAGTAGAATAGCCGCCATTACTCCCCTGGGTAATATCATGGTAGTTGGTAGTGTAGCCAGCACTTCCAGTAGCCCCCGCGATATTGTAAAGGTCCGAAATGGCATTAAAACTGGTTAAGGGGGTGGCACGCCCTTGGTTGGCTAAGGCTATCATAGCTGCCCAGGCTGGAGCACCGAAACTTGTTCCGCCGACTTGAAACCAGCCAGATTGCCCGTTGTACAAAGTGCTGTCATAAACGGCCACACCGGTATTCGGATCAGCATCAAGGGCAACGTCTGGCACCCCCCTTTTGGAACCGACAACGCTCGTCCAGTTGGTTTCGTAGCTCGGAATAGACATATAGGCGCTTACACCACCACCGGATCCGGACCAACCGGTCTCACTTAGATAATTATTATTTGCATCGAGATTCAATGTAGTACCTCCGACAGCCAGCACATTAGGCGATGATGATGGCCATGACACGCCGGATCCGTTATCCCCGGTTGATGCCAAATAGACAATGCCAGAGTGTTGAAAATGACTTTCATAACTTGATTCGCTGGAGAATTCACTTCCACCCCAACTATTGGAAACAACCTGTGCGCCGTGGCTGGTTGCGTAATCAATAGCTGTTACCAAATCCGTAATAGAAGCCGATTGGGCAACTACAAGAAGGATATTGGCATTCGGTGCAATTGCATGCGCCCATTCCACATCCAAAGAGGTTTCGAGTGCCCAACCGGCGTTCGTCCTAGGTTTTTTACCCGGATAAGCAATAGTAAGGTTCGCAGTGGGTAAGCCGAACTGTTGATTAAAGGTTTGCAAATCCGTCGCTATCGTTGGACTCCCGTAAGCATCCACAATGGCAATAGTTTGGCCACTTCCGGTTGCGCTCAACTGGTTAAGGCCATACGCATTTCCGATTTGTGCCGGATTGTATCCGGTGGGGATGGTCGATGTCGCTCCCCCTTTAATATGAATAGGAGGGTGGGCTTCCCACACTGGCTTCTGGGGTGTTGGTGCAAATCCAACTGCGGTAAAGAGTACTAGGGTTAGCGCGATTCCGATGGCAATACTTCGCTTTGCTTTCATATGTTTTTGCTCCTCTCTTCTCCTGTTTTCTCCCGTTTCTCCTCCATGGGATAAATAATACGTTTCGATATATGTTACTTTTTATATGATTTAATTTTATCCTTCTATGATAACGTTATAGTTTGTTAATTAGTTAACTTTCTATCTACTCTCCTAAAATTACTTTTATTACTCGCTTATTCGTGATTTTCCAACATTAAACCAAATTGTTATGCATAAGGAATTAAGTCTATAATGCTACAGCAAAATTCTCAGCCCAATCGAGAAGTCTTGTGGGAAGTCCCGCATGTCTCATTTCAAGTTGGGGTAGATCAAAGTACTAGTTGAAAATTTCATAAATACCAATAACAATAAGCAACACCCCGGATACCCCCTGAGCCCAGCGTTCGAGTCGATTGGAGGCTGTACGCCAACCCGTCCAATAACCAGCACTGATCGTAACCATACTAAAGAAAAAAACGAAAAGTGCCACTGACAGAGGAGACATGCCTGTAAGCCCGGCACCAACTCCAGTTGCTATACAATTAAGAGAAAGGGTAAGCCCCAATGCCATAGATTCTTTGGCGGAGATGAATCCATTGGCATCGATATCTGCTAGTGAAGGGTTTTTAATAATTTGTACTACACAATGAAGAGGTTTTAAAGAGACTAAGTACGTCTTCTTTAAAGTAACAGTCACTGGCACTGCTGCCGGTTCTGAAGAAGATTTATGAATAGCTACCCACATCCCAATAGCAATGATTAGAAATGCTCCAGCTAGATTAGCCACCCCAACGAAATGGCTAAGAAAATATCCTGCCGAAACAGATAAAGCCACGATTACACCTGAAAGAAGGGCAATGAAGAAGTTGGATAAAAAAGGAATTCGAATTTTTTGAATACCATAGCTTATCCCGATTCCAAAGTTGTCAAGGTTAGCGGCTAGCCCAATCATAAGAGCAGAAAGAAGATGCATAAAATAACCTCCGTCTCTATTAAGTGTCTTTATGTACCATCACACTCTATTCTAGAGAATGAACTTTTGCTATTTTTCTTTTAATAACATACCACCCCGATTAAGATTGTCCAAAACAAAAAAGACAGGCAAATTTCCACCCATCTTCCATATTAATCTCGAACAAGCATTTAAGCTCATAGCCCGAAGATACCTTATCAACTTGTGCCATGAGGTGAGAAGCAGATGGCTTCTACTTAAACGATTATATTATTTTTGTTTAAGGATCAAATATCAAGAAGAGATGAAAAATAGATTGGATTAGTAAAGGCAATCATTGTCTCGCACTCTTGCATTCTTCCATAAAGCTCAGAACGGATCCAAAACAATCCTGTTATTTCCAACTCAAAGATTATCTTTGGAGTGCCTGCTTTCATGATAAATTCAGTTAGATAGCCTAAATTGCTATTTAATGCAACCCTTAACGCTTCTCCGTTCAGCTCCCAATAGTTGGCTCGAGCGGTCACATCTAAATCAATCACGATTTTGAGCTTTTCCTCACGGTTCATCAATACAACGGTTTCACCGATTTCCCATTTCATCTTTTGCGTGGTTGACGTTACGTGAAGCAAGAGTAAGGGACCTAATGATACACTGACCCTACCCCTTTTTAGCGCCTCGATAACCCTATCCTCAACGTCCTTTTGGGTTTCACTAATTGCTAGATAAGTAGCTGCAAGCGGCTCAATAACTCGGCCTGGATTATGCCAATCTCTTCCTGCTACAGCGGTTATCCTGTATCCTTGATTGAGCAAATCTGTCCAAAATTGAAATGCCCGTTGATTGCTCTTTTGAATCGGCGGGAATACTCCAGACCAAACTTCAATATAATCTATCTCCGACCAGTCCTGCACTTGATAATGCCAAAAGCACCCTGTACACATGGGACTACCCACTCTAAACGGGTGAGCCACGCCAATGAGACCACCCTGATCATGGATTTCCGCGGTTCGTTTCTGCAAATCAACCGGACTTAAGTCGCGCCAATCTACAAATTGATCCACACCTAAGAGCAATACATGACCATAAAACGTCGTCCACTCCATGCCCCTAATGATTAGGAGATGGGTAGCAGCCATAACACCTTCACGTTCCCGGATTCCGCTCATTGTGCTGTGATCTGTTAAAGCAATACCTTGGTATCCTAATTCTTTAGCACTTTTAGCCAGCTCCATTAAAGTATGCGTCCCATCACTATGCTTTGTATGAGTATGAAGTTCATAAGGTAACCATGTTTTCAAATCCCTCATCCCCTTCCCATACTTTTAAAGCATAATGACACGTATTGGTTACCACAGCATGAAGGCTCAAGGTAATTCGCACTAAGCCTGCCGGAATCACTCCTGGCAAAAATCCTAGTGAGGCTTCGCACTCGCCAATCATCAACTGCTGTGCAGGATCATGTCTGTGTGCACAGCCACGAAAACCTGAAGCATCATCAATCGATAGCGTAAGCAAATTCTTTAATGGTAAAAATCTTTCCCAATGGTCTGAGTACTCTTCCCGCTCATCTTCCAGAATAAATTGTCCTAATTCCTTTAGAATGATCTCTTTAGCCGCGTGTAGATCTTCCATTTCTTTGGGCTCATAGTTGAATTGAATGTTAATTTTATTACTCGGTTTAGGTAAATAAAAAGTATATTGAATATGTGTTTTGCTGCAATTTGGGTTAACTATTCCCTCGGCTTGAAGCAGAGGCTCCATTTCTTTTCTCCTTGCTATTTAAAATTTAAAGTGGCCAATCATATTTTGGTGCAAAATTATAGGCTAGAAAGTGTTGCTGAATGACAGCATTAGCCCAGCGAGATTTGATTAACATTTTCTTACTCCTCAGAAAATCCTCCGTTCGGACTTCCTGACTAAAATCAAGATAGTCTTCAAAACTCCCTTCAAATCGTTGCGGCCATCTTTGCTTGATAGGATGTTCTGACATTCTTCCACCCTTTATGGCATCAGCATAGGTGTTTTTTATGAACTCAGGAAGTGTTAAACCGATTTCCGACACCTGCAAACTTTCCCAGTGATGAACCAACGATCCATGAATACCCCACTGTACACGAATAATAGGGTGACCTTGATTAGAATTGGCTTCCTCAACGGCTTCTGGCGTCGTAAGAACATAACTATGAAAAAACGACCACACTCCATCGACTTGACCACTCTCAGGATTATAACTAACCCAAATCTGTTCATGGTCACATGGATCAAAGTCATCAGGAAAATTAAAATCATCTTCCCAAAATAAATGGTAGGCAATGAGCGGTTTGTCCGGGTGGTGGATCGCAATAACATCCATTAATTTGAAATATTCTTGAGGATTTGTTCGAAGGATCGGTGCATAGCGGTATACCCTATCAATCTCAGCTTCACTTAAAGATTGCGGAGGATCCATGGCTAAGGCTTTGGTATAATATTCTCCAGCTTCATATAGCTGTTTGCGATAATGATACGCTTCACCTAATCTTTCAATAGGTTCCGGATCATCAGGAAAACTCTTGCACAGTAATTCATGAATAGCGATACTCAAACCACTAAAACTTCTATCATCCATCCTTTGCCAGGAATCTGAGGTTACAAGTTTGTTGATGAGTTCTGGATATTGACGCTTTAAAGCCTCTTTTAACATTTAAATAACCCTTCCTTTCGCTGCTCCAATGTATAAAGCACTCAGTACATGATGTTTAGTCTTGAATATTCCATTTTTCATCTTTCATCGATGTATAAATATAAACGGCACCTGCAAAAGCACTTACGATAAACATAAATACCGCCATGGCTGCTGCTTGAGGTAAATCATAGAAGACCCCAAACTGCTGATAAAGTGCAACTCCTAGCATTCTGGGAGAATTGGCTCCTAGGAGGAAGGGAGTGGTAAATTCCCCCACATTCCCCATAAAAACGAAGGTCGCTGCCACTAAGGCTGATTTATACGAGAGAGGAAAAATCATTTTTCGGAAAATCTCCAGTCGCCCGGCCCCTACATCTCGAGCACTTTCAAGAATAGCAGGTTGGATACCTGCGAGAGCTGCACCTATAATCATCGTAGCAAATGGGATATTAAACCAGAGATTCATCGTGATAATTCCTCCGGGAGTATACAGGAGATTAGGCTTAAAATTAATCCCAAAAATCAGCAGGAAGCGGTTGATAGCCCCCGTATCCCTGATTACTCCCATGAAAGCATAGACTGCAACGATGCCGGGAATAAACCGAGGAATCATATACAATTTTTCTAGCACCGTGGCAAACCAGCTTTTGCTAAAGGTGATATAGAGAGCCAATAGATAAGATAGAACAATAGCCAAGATAACGGTTTTAACTACAATATCTAATGTATAGATGATGTTGTTAAAATAATTTTTGTTTGTAAATAAATTATAATAGTTAACAAACGTAAATCCTCCTGTATTACCCGCTTGAAAGCTAATTAATATGGACTGCACGATGGGAAAGGCGATAATCACAGCAATAATTAAGAAAGACGGTAGAACCATCACAAGCCCCATTAATTTTTGTTTCTTTTCCTTCTTCACAATAGTTCACCTCTACTTTGGAATGAAAAAACGTGCGCTAGCACGATTATCCTGAATGACTAGCGCAGTTTTCTAGGCAAAGTTAATCTCGCGATGCTGTTTTATTTTAGAGTCGCGATTGTCTCCTGCCACATTTTTTTCTCATCGTCGTTGAGCTTGCCAATAGAGTAAGAACGGAACTCTTTAACGTCTAAGCCCGCCAGCATAGCCAGCGTTTCTTTCGGGAGCTGGCTGTTATCAATAACTGGGATCGCTTTTTGTTTTTCTACAAAAAGCTTTTGCCCTTCTGGTGAAGCGACAAAATCCAGGAGCTTATAAGCGGCTTCTTTATTTTTAGAGAGGGAAGGTATCGCCAGTGTCTGAACGCCTCCGGTGAAAGCCGGCGTAATTTGGGTCAGCTTAATCGACTGAGGCAATAGGCCTCTTGATTTCTGGTCAAGGATCATATCCGCCCAGGCTGGAATAATGTCCACTTCGCCACTCGCCAAAAGGTCAATTGTTCCTTGATTTTTGGCTGGATATTGAACCTTCCCTGAGGCTTTATACATGTAAGAATGTAATTCTTTGAGTTGGTCAAAGCCTGGCTGCCACTGGTCTTTCCATTTCGGATCAGAAGAAGTTAAGGCTTCGGCAGGTAGCATATTATAAAGGGCAGTGAATACAAAGGAATCACCAGATCCGCCTGTCGTCGGGTCATTATAGGCAAACCGTCCGGGGTGACTCTTGATCCATTCATAAAGTTCTTTATCGGTTTTAGGTGGAGTCGCTACTTTATCAGAATTATAAGCCAAGAGAACCGTCGATCCCCGGAAGACCATGGTTCGGTCACCCCCGACTGTGGACTTGGAGTTGATATTTTTTAGATTAGGAATTTTATCGGCTGGGAGTTGACTGAGGATATCCTTGCCGCCTTCACTATCTAGGCGCGAAATATCATTATCGGTCGTCTCCATGATGTCAATATCGGTATCCTTTTGTCCCGCCTTGGTAGCTGCAATTAAGCGATCTACAGCGCTTTGTCCTCCTGTTCCAGAGGAAACAAATTGCAGTTTGACGTCAATATTCGGATTTTTGGCTTTAAAAGCCTCTAAAACGGCTTCCCAAGTAATCCGCACATTGTCCGATCCATTAGAGTACAGATTAATTGTGGTTTTACTGCCTGCTGACGCACTGTTACTCGTTGCACTACATCCTGTCAGCAATAAGGAGGTTGCGGTCGCTAAAGCGACTAAGGATAATCCAACTTTTTTTAGTTTCATTTTTAAATCTCCTCCCAATTCTATATTCTAGGACAATAATCGAAAATCAAAGCCATAAAATAGCCAGATGAAATTAATCCTTGGGGAAAGTGCAATGCTTATTGATAGTAAGGGTTACTTTATCCCCAGTATCAAATCCTAGTGCCTGCTCGCGCGGTAAAAAAGCTTTAATCATTCCTTTGTCACTCTGAACATTCATCTCGATAAAATGCCCAAGCACCATAATTGTCTGAATCCTGCCCTTGGCAAAACCATCGCCCTCTTTTGCAACATAAATATCTTCCGGTCTTACCGCCATAACACCATCGATCTCATCACTCTCCATAAAGTTCATATCGCCAATAAAATCTGCCACAAAGCGCGTCCGCGGATGGTCGTATATTTCTGCAGGTGTACCCACTTGTTCGAATATCCCTTTGCTCATGACTATAATACGGTGCGATATGGACATGGCTTCTTCCTGATCATGGGTGACAAAAACAACGGTAATGTTTAATTCTCTTTGAATTTTCTTCAGTTCTTCACGCATTTGGGATCTGATCTTGGCATCCAAGGCTGAAAAGGGCTCGTCCATGAGCAGTAGGGACGGCTTAAGCAGTAAGGATCTAGCAATGGCTACCCTTTGCTGTTGCCCCCCTGAAAGCTGCGCAGGGTATTTTTGTTCTGCCCCTTCCATTCTGACCAGTTTAAGTGCCTTGCTAATTTCTTCTTTGATCAACTGCTGGGGTGTTTTCCTAATCTTCAAACCAAAAGCAAGATTGTCAAATACCGTCATATGTGGCCATAAGTTATAACTTTGAAAGACCATGGCCGTTGGTCTTTTTTCCGGTGGAAGCTTTTCAATATTGACCCCATCGAGTATAACTTCCCCAGCATCCGGTTCCAAAAAACCACCTATAGTTCTTAAAATTGTGGTTTTACCACATCCGGAAGGACCTAGCATGGTCACCAGTTCTCCTTCTCTTACTTCGAAGTTGATATTTTCCACACCATCTCCGTTTTTGTATTTCTTAGTTAAATCTTTTAAGATTAGTTTTGGCTCCTGGCGATACGTTTCTACCATTATTGAATACCTCCATCTGAAGAAAAAAGATCATTTCATTTTAAAACTCTTGGCTAAAGCATTAGTTCCCATGGATTTGCGTAATAGCAATAATAAAATAATGGTGGGTAAGATAAGAATAATCGAGAATACGGCACCTGCTGTAGCTGGATAATCAAAGATTACAGAATACATGACGACGGGTATTGTCTTATAGTTAGGTACCCCAACCAACAAGGTCCCCTGAGCTTCTTCCATGGAAGAAAGGAAAGTAAAAATCCCAGCGACAAGAATTCCTGGCATTGCCATCGGTAAAGTAACATGAAAGAACGTCTGTAAGGGTGAAGCACCCATATCTCTGGCAGCCTCTTCCTGCTGCTGATGGACATTACTAAAAGCACCAGCCGGAATCCAAGTCATATACATCATGGTATTGATGAGATGGATGATAATAACCCCGGCAAAGGTCCCCATGAGATGAAGCTTATAAAATAATATTCCAATCGTGACATAGAGACCCATCTTGGGAAACGCATTGGTGAGTAGAAAAGAAAAGAGGAACATTTTTTTTAAAGGAAACTCATAACGAGCAAAGGCATAGGCAGCGGGGAGGCAAATCAGCATCGACACAACAGTCGTTGTAATGGCCACGATAAATGAAAGCACTATTGAGCCAACAAGATTTTTTTGAGACAGTACAAACCCCCACCATTTCAGAGAAAACGTCGAGGGAATAAACGTGGGATACATATATGAATCGCCAAAAGCCAGCATCACCAAGTTCATCAGCGGGCCAAAGAAGAAGAATAGAAAGAAAGAAAAAAGAATAAACTCTAGAAATTTCTTTTTACCCAAAGCGTGATAAAAGCCTTTAAAATTGATTAACTTCACTTCTAAACACCTCCTCACTTTATAAAGCAGCTGATAATCATCCTTAGCCCTAAAAATTTTACCCTTAAAGAAGTTCTGCTTCCTTGACTGCTTTGACCACTATATCGACATTCCTCGACGTAATAGAATCTACACCAAGGAGAATCATTTTTTTATTGCCGCTTCATCATCCACAGTCCACACACACACCACTTTTCCCGCCTCATGAAAAATATCGACTAGTTCATGTGTGAGATACTCATAATATAGGTTGATTCCGATCGCCTTAAGTTGATTTACCTTCGTCACTAACTCACTGAGATAGTCCTGATTATTCAACCGCATCATATCAGGTGTATAATTCATCAAATAGGGAATATCTAGGAAATAAGAGATATCCATGTTCTCAAGATTTATGGCTTCAATTAAGTCGGGTTCTAGCCCTGTTATAAAAACACGTTCTTTCATATCCGTTTTTTGAAGTACTTGATCCATAAACCGAATCCCTTTAATTTCTTTGAGATCAATGTTGAGCATTATATTAGGGTAACCTTTTAAAACAACCAGAACCTCTTCTAGTTGAATAAGATCCTTAGCTTGTTCGGGATTAATTTCGTCATGACTCAACACGGGGATATTTTCTTCTGTAAACCTTAAATCAATCTCGATAATGTCCGCACCCGCAGCTATTCCTGCGATTACGGATTCAAGGCTATCATCCTTAGTCTTCATGCAACCAGCATGTGCTGTGATCCATATTTTGGGATCTACCATTGATTTCCACTCCTTGTCAATAGAAAACTTATCGAATTTTCCTATTGGCTTTCTACCCGATACGGGTGGATTCCCGAACGACTAATTGAGGTGTAAAAAGTTCCTCTTTTGGCAAATGAACTTGTCCACGTATCAATTGATCAAGAGTTTGAAGCGCTGCCTTTCCCATTTTCGTTTTTGCGATGTGTACTGTTGTCAATGCGGGATTAGATATAGCAGCATAGTCGATATCGTCAAATCCCATGGCCGCCACATCACCGGGAACCCGATATCCTTTTTCAATCAGCCCTCTGATTACACCAAGTGCCATCATATCATTGGTCGCAAAGATGGCTTTGGGAATTGAAGCTCGTTCCCATAAGCACTGAACCGCTCTATATCCTTCGTCAAATTGAGTGTTTTCTGCATAGTAGATATCTTCTTCAGCAAGAGAATAGCCACTTTCCACTAACTTTTCGCGAAATCCTTTGAGTCGCAGGTAATGACTCCTATGTTCCTGAGGCCCGGCAACCACATAAAGCGGATGGTATCCCTCGGCAAGTAGATATTCAGCAGCAATTTTTCCTCCTGCTAGATCATCATTTGCGAAATGGGTAACCTCAGCATCTTCAATCGAACTATTGATCATCACGAACGGAATATCGAAGCTCTTTACATATTCGAGCAATTCATTGTTTAGCCGACTGATCAAGATTAAACCATCCACTCTTTTTTCGAGCAGAAAATCAGCGGAACGATTGGATATCTCCATGTCAGTCATCACAAATATTGCATACCCAAGCTCAGTAGCCTTCTCCAAAATAGCATCCAGAACTTTACTGTAAAACGGGTGCGAGGCAATGGGATGATGTTGGCGATAAATGATCACCCCGATATTGCGGGTAAAGCTCGATACTAAGGAGCGGGCTATGGCATTTGGTTTATACTGTAATCGTTGGACAGTTGCCTCGACTTTTTCCCTGGCTTCCATACTGACATAACCCTTCCCAGAAATAACCCGTGATGCGGTTGATTTTGATACTCCCGCTTGATACGCAATATCTTTAATCGTATAATTCAAGGCAAACTCCTTTTACTGGGAACGTTCCCATATTTGAGAAAACTCAATTAAAATTGATAAATTCATTATAAATGATGAGTATTAATGGGAAATTAGAGATTTCTAAAAAATACGTAAAGAATTCTAAAGAATATGTAAAGGATTTCTAAGAGTTATGTAATTATTTTAAAGAATACGTTAAAATTCCCTATAATTATGTAAAATGTTCAAATTTTCCTTGACAGACTTCCTTTAAATTTCATACCATTGCGTTAAAATCATAATCTAAATTACCAGGAAGGCGGCGAAATCATTACGTTTAACAACTCTTTCTTTAGCATTATTCTCGCACTTGGTGCCGGACTATGCGGAGCCGTACAAGGAGCCATTAATTCGCAAATCGGAAAGAATTCCAGCCAACTGGCAATGATTATCGGTGTTTCCTTGGCACAAGCCTTGGTTGGCATCCTTCTTCTGTTACGCAATGGCTGGGGGGCATTTGCTGCAATCTCCTCACCCTGGATGCTTCTCGCAGGGACTTTAGGAGTTATCATCATGTTTAGTGTTTCAGTTTCAATCGGATCGCTCGGAACCCTTTCCGTCTTTATTCTGGTCATGCTAGGACAAATGATCACCTCGTCGGTGATTGACCATTTCGGTTTATTCGGTTTAGCTCGAATTCCGATGACGCCCCAAAAATTAGGCAGTATCCTGGTGATTGTTTTAGGAATTTGGGGATTGATGCGATCTTAAATTATTTCAGTATCGCATTTTATACACCAGTAAAAAAAGAAATACTCACTTCATCACTTGAAGTGAGCATTCGCCGGAACTTGTCGTTCCGCATAAGTACCAGATACCTTCGCGAAACGGCAACATGTAACAACTCATAAGTTTGTTCAGCCAAGTATAACCTCTTAGGTGTCTAATGTGTCCTCGCTTGTCAAGACACGGATTTAATTTTTCTAAGATAAATTCTCAAGGTTCAAGGTTCAATGTAAAATTAAATGCAACGGCACAAAGTAATAAAATTACACAACACTCCTCGATAACTTCGCCTTTCCTAGTGTTGCACCTCAAAACGGAACCCGCTATCCCCTTTATACAAGTCTATACCCAACCCCTGGTTCGGTAAGGATATGGCGAGGCCTTGATGAATCAATTTCTATTTTCCTCCGCAATTGCCCAATATAAATACGAAGGTAATGCCCTTGTGTCTCAGTATGGGGACCCCAAACTGCTTTTAAGAGGAAACTGTGGGTAAGAACTCTCCCGGTATTAACCGCTAAGGTTATGAGTAACTCATATTCAGTCGGAGTTAACTTAACCTCTTTGCCATCAACAGTAACTATTCTTTTAACTCTATCAATCCGCAAATCATCGAATGTCATTATGGGCTGCTCGACCTGTTCCCCAACATGCCGCAAACCTGTTCTTATGCGAGCGAGTAGTTCACCCATGCCAAAGGGTTTCGTAATATAATCATCAGCTCCCAAATCAAGTGCTTTAATTTTTTCACTCTCGAGTTCCCGGGCAGAAAGAACAAGGATTGGTGTTTTAGACCACTCTCTTACGGTTTTAATGACATCTAAACCATCTAAATCAGGAAGCCCTAAATCAAGAATAATTAAATCCGGTTTAAAACTGACCATACTATTTAACCCATCGATTGCATCTGATGATTGTTGTACCTCAAAACCATGAGCTGTTAAGGCAACTTTAAGGAGCCGCCGTATTTGAGCTTCATCATCAATTACGAGGATTTTTTTTCCCGTCTGCTCCATTACTAAACTCCTCCATGCTTACAGGAATCTTTGGAATAGTCCGATCTATAGGTAGAACGAAAGTAACACTGACGCTATCTTGCGACGCGTTTTCTGCCCAGATCCTGCCCCCATGGAGCTCGATAATTCCCTTGGAAATTGCAAGTCCCAGACCTGTGCCGCTTATTTGTCTTGGAACCCTCACTCGATAGAACTTATCAAAGATATGTTCTAAGTCCTCTTGAGGAATTCGGGAACCCCAATTCTGTACGGTGACCTCAATTTCCTGATTATTATTTCTTACATCGAGCAGAATTTTGCCGTTAGGATTTGAATATTTCATAGCATTGTCTAAGAGATTAACGATCACTTGTTCAATCAAAACAAAGTCGACATAAATCAAGGGTAATCCTTCTCTGCATCGGATATTAACATCATGTATTTGTAAAGCCTTAGCTAAACGTTCTACAGCAGACCCAATAATCTCCTCTATTTCACACCAATCTTTGTTTAGTTTTAACATACCACTTTCTAAACGGGCCATATCCAAAAGATTATTAACTAAACGATTCATACGCATAGCCCCTTGCAGAATCGTTTGGAGCAAATCATTCCGAGAAACTTCATCATAAAGGTGGTTATCTTCTAATAAACTGGTCACGGCTCCAATCATCGAGGCCAAAGGAGTTCGGAGATCGTGAGAAATTGAATTCAGTAAAGCCGTTCGTAGTTTATCCGATTCGCTTAACAGTTGCACTTCACGTGCCTTCTCGACCAAGGAAATCCGAGTAACTGCTAAAGCCGTCAAACTGGCAAACGCTTCAAGCAAACGTTGCTGTTCGGGTTGAAGATATCGCTCTTTATTCTTAGACATAATTCCCAATACTCCACAAGTTCCTTGTTCTGAGTCTAAGGGGATATATCTTCCCTCGGCACCTCCTAACGTATCCGTTCCTTTTCCAGCGATTTGCTTATGCTCAAAAACCCAAGTAGCAACTGCTCTTTCACTTTCATCCCACAAATGTTCATCGGTGGAAGAAGCACGCACCCGTAATTTCCGATTATCATCGGGTAAGAGGATAACGACTTGTCCATCGGAAATCTCTGTTACTTTTTTCACCACACTGTCCAAAACCGTATCTAATTCCGATACGGCTGCAATTTCACGACTGAGTGAATAGAGTGCATTGGTCTGAGCCTCGCGTTTACGTGAATTATAAATTTGCTCTCTTAGCCGAGAGGAAAGATTACCCGTATAGCTCCCTACCAGCAGGTAAATTGAAAAACTGATCACGTAGCGTAAATCAAAAATTGTAAAACTAAGCACCGGTGGAACCACAAAAAAATCATAGAAAATAATTGCCATTATGGCTGAAAGGATTCCGGCACTCAGCCCCCATCTTACTGCACCATATAAAACAGGAAGGAGAAAAAGCATCGCCATATTTACGAGTCCTAGATAGGATTCCCAAGTCCAACCAATTAAAGTAATAAGAACGATAAGGCCGATTATTTCTACGTAAGGCAGAAGATGGGTCGGCCTTTTGAAACTTCCTTTAGGGTTTCGTTGACCTTCCACCCTTTGAGTGTTTCCCGGTATGACATGTACGCTAATATTCTGGCTTTGTCTCACAACCTTATCGACGATTGATCCGGTCAGCCTTTCACGCAAACTGAGTTTTCCTGGCTTGCCAATAATAATTTGGGTAACATTTCTTTTCTGCGCAATTTCTAAGAGTTCTTCGGCAATATCCTCCCCATTCAAAGAAATAATCTCTGCTTCAAGTTCTTGGGCCAGATGTAAGTTTTTACTGAGTTGATCTTTTGCCTTTTCCTTTAATGAACCTTTCTTTGGTGTATCAACATAAACCGCAAGCAGTTGTGCCTTAATTCCTTCAGCAGTCCGCCTGGCAATGCGTATCAACTGTTCAGAAAATGGACTTGAACTTATACAAACCATAACCCTCTCGCCTGCTGGCCAAGGCCCCGCAATCCCATGCATTCGCATATAAGTTTCCATCTGACGGTCTACTCGTTGCGCTGCAAATCGCATGGAGATTTCACGTAAAGCGTTGATATTTCCGGGCCGAAAAAACTTATTTAAAGCTTTAACCGCTTGGTTAGGAACATAAACTTTTCCTTCCTTTAATCGTTGAATAAGTTCCTCAGGTGGAATATCAATGAGTTGAATCCTGGCATTTTCCAAAATCGAGTCGGGAATAGTCTCGCGAACCTTCACACCCGTTATTTGAGCAATGATATCATTATAACTTTCGACATGTTGAATATTGAGCGTTGCATAAACGTCTATTCCTGCCTCTAATAACTCCTCTACATCTTGATACCGCTTGGTATGACGTGACCCAGGTACGTTAGTATGAGCCAGTTCATCGACCAATACTATTTGGGGCTTTCGCTTGAGGATAGCATCTAAGTCCATTTCTTTAAGTTTCCGATGGCGATATTCAATCTCCCGGGGCGCAATTATTGGCACACCTACCATCAGGTTTGCTGTTTCTGGCCGGTCATGGGGTTCAATCCAACCGGCGACAAGATCTACTCCTTCTGATAGTTTATCTCTCGCCACTTCAAGCATTCCAAAGGTCTTGCCTACTCCAGCTGCCGCACCTAAGAAAACCGTGAATTTACCTTTACTCTCTTTTTCAATATCGGCTAACAAATCATCGGGATTGGTTCGTTTTTCTTCCTTTGGCAAAGCGTATCGACTCCTTCAGCAGTAAATGAGATTCGATGTCTCATCGAGTATAAACAAAAAGCAAATCGACCAAACGTTCAAAAATCGGTCTGAGAACGTTTGGTCCCTGTTATATATACTACTTTAATCGATCTAAGCCCATGTTTAACTGCAAAACATTGACCCGAGGTTCACCGAAAAGGCCTAATTCTCTCGGTGTTATATTTTTCTGCACCCACGCATGAACCGTCTCTTCCGCTAAACTTCGTTCTTTCGCTATTCTTGGAATCTGGAGCATTGCGGCTTCTGGTGTGATATCAGGATCTAAGCCACTTGCTGAAGTGGTCACAAGATCAGACGGCACCGCTTGATTTTCCGAGAGACCATTCTCTCTGCGCCGAGTCTCCACTCGTTGACTAATTTGGTTTAATAAAACGTCATTCGTGGGCCCGAGATTAGACCCTCCGGATGCCGTAGCATCATATCCGTTTTGACCGGCAGCAGATGGCCTTGGATGAAAATATCTCGGATCATTAAAATTTTGTCCAATAAGCATTGACCCAACAGCCTGCCCATTTTTATAGAGAAGCGATCCGTTGGCTTGATGGGAAAAGAGAAGTTGAGCTAGACCCGTCGTAACTAAGGGATAGGCAATGCCTGTTAACAATGTCATCACAATAATCATCATAAGCCCTCTGCTCCATTGTTTAAGCATATTTTACATCCTTTCTCGTGTACAAGAAATATCTAGGTTCGATTACACCCTCTTAAGCCAATCCTAGTGCAACGATGATTAAATCAATGAGTTTTATACCGATAAAAGGAACAATCAATCCCCCCAAGCCATAAAGAAGAAGATTTCTGCGCAGAATAATATTTGCTCCAAGGGGTCGATACTTCACTCCGCGTAAAGCGAGAGGAACTAAGGCGACGATAATCAAAGCATTAAATATTATCGCTGAAAGAATTGCGCTTTGTGATGTTGCTAAATGCATGATATTTAGAATTTTGAGTTGAGGATACGTCGCCAAAAACAAAGCAGGAATAATCGCAAAATATTTGGCGATATCGTTCGCGATACTAAAGGTAGTCAAAGAACCCCGGGTCATGAGAAGCTGTTTCCCGATTTCCACGACTTCAATAAGCTTCGTCGGGTTACTATCCAAGTCCACCATATTACCCGCTTCTTTCGCAGCTTGGGTGCCACTGTTCATTGCAACTCCAACATCGGCTTGAGCCAGGGCAGGAGCATCATTCGTTCCATCACCCGTCATCGCAACGAGATGTCCTTTACCTTGGTACTCGCGAATGAGCTTAAGCTTTGCTTCCGGTGTCGCCTCAGCAAGAAAATCATCAACACCTGCTTCTGCTGCGATAGCAGCAGCCGTCAAGGGGTTGTCCCCGGTGATCATGACTGTTTTGATGCCCATTTTTCGGAGCTGGGAAAAACGCTCTTTAATACCACCCTTAACGACATCTTTAAGATAGATTACCCCTAAGGCTTGTGCCCCTTCGGCTACCACGAGAGGTGTCCCACCCTTTTTGGCAATCTCTTCGACTGCTGTTCTTACGTCAGGGTGCATGATTCCACCTTGTTCTCTCACATATTTCTCAATGGCATCGGCTGCCCCCTTGCGAATTTCACGGTCTTTAAGGTTGACACCGCTCATACGTGTTTGTGCACTGAACGGAATAAAAGTTGCCCCTAAACTTTGGATGTCTCTTTCTCTTAAATTGTATTTTTCTTTCGCAAGAACAACGATACTCCGTCCTTCTGGGGTTTCATCGGCCAAGGATGAGATTTGGGCGGCGTCAGCCAGTTTTTCTATAGGTACGCCCGACGGAGGAATAAATTCCGTAGCCATACGATTCCCAAGTGTTATCGTTCCTGTCTTATCCAGTAATAACACATCGACATCCCCAGCCGCCTCAACGGCACGACCCGACATCGCGAGTACGTTACGTTTGAGCAAGCGATCCATACCCGCTATGCCGATGGCACTTAACAGCCCTCCAATCGTCGTAGGAATAAGGCAAACAAGGAGTGCTGCGAGTACGGGGACTGATACAAAGGTTCCAGAGTAAATGGCGAAAGGTTCTAGTGTTGCAACCGCTAACAGAAAGATGATGGTTAAACCCAGAAGCAAAATGGTTAACGCAATTTCATTCGGCGTCTTTTGCCTTTTAGCTCCTTCTACTAAATGAATCATCCGATCGAGAAACGTTTCCCCTGGATTAGCAGTTACCTGAACTTTAATCCAATCCGATAAGACTTTTGTGCCGCCGGTAACAGAACTACGATCCCCACCTGACTCCCGAATAACTGGAGCTGATTCGCCCGTCACTGCGCTTTCATCAACTGAAGCAATGCCTTCGATGACTTCACCATCACCGGAAATGATCTCCCCGGCTTCCACTAAAACGATGTCACCTTTCCGGAGTTCTGGGGCAGGAACATTGACCACCTTTTCTCCATCCCATTTTTTCGCTATAGTCTCACTTCGCGTCCGTCGAAGAGCCGAAGCTTGCGCCTTTCCACGACCTTCAGCTAAAGCCTCCGCAAAATTAGCAAACAGCACGGTGATCCATAACCAGAAGGCAATCTGTCCATTGAAGCGCAGAGTCTTTGCTCCCAAGATTAAATCTCGCAAGACAAAAAATGTACTTAAGACCGCCACTACTTCGACCACGAACATCACCGGATTACGCCACATAAAACTTGGATTGAGTTTACGAAAGGCGTCTTTGATGGCTTCCATTAACATGGCCGAGGTGAACCCGCCCGTTTTATTTTTAACTTCTTTATTCGTATTTTCTTGCATTAATACAGGCCTCCAACCTTGCTCCTGTTTACATTTTAAGCATCAAAAGCTGCTCAACAATCGGTCCCAAAGCGAGCGCGGGGAAGAACGTTAAAGCCCCTACCACGATCGCGACCCCTGCCAGTAGTCCTGCGAAAAGTGCACCCGTCGTCTGAAAGGTCCCCGAACCCACAGGGGTGACTTTTTTGGTCACCATACTTCCGGCGATAGCCAACATCGGAAGGATAATCCCAAAACGTCCGATGAGAATGGCAAGGCCGATCGCAATATTATAAAAAGGGGTATTCACATTCAGTCCAGCAAAGGCGCTGCCATTATTCTCAGCACCAGACGTAAAGGCGTAAATAATCTCACTTAAACCATGTGGACCCGGATTTAGAATCGATGAAGTTCCGGCCTGGGTCACGCTGGCAATTGCGCTTCCGACTAAAATAGTTACGGCGGGAACGAGGATTACTAAGGTAGCCATCTTCATTTCTTGAGATTCTACTTTCTTACCTAAATACTCTGGGGTTCGTCCAACCATTAACCCTACAATAAATACCGTCAGAATGACGAAGGCCAGCATTCCGTAGAGTCCAGAACCAACTCCGCCAAAAACAATCTCTCCTAACATCATCTGAAGCATGGGAATCAGACCTCCCAGAGGAGTAAGACTATCGTGCATCGCATTAACTGCCCCGCATGAGGCCGCTGTCGTGACAGTAGCGAAAAGGGCCGAGTTAGTAATACCAAATCGGACTTCCTTTCCTTCCATCGCTGAAGGACCGCTAACGCCTAGTGACGCCACTTGAGGATTCCCGTAAATCTCACTACTATAAGTAACCCCTAGAAAGATGATAAAGAGGAGAAGCATGGCTGCAAAGATCACTCGTCCTTGTTTAATATTCCCAACCATTCGTCCATAAGCAAAGGGTAAAGACGCTGGAATAATTAAGATGGATAGCATCTGCAGAAAATTAGTTAATGGGGTAGGATTTTCAAACGGATGAGCTGAGTTGGCATTGAAAAAACCACCCCCGTTAGTTCCTATTAATTTAATGGCTTCTTGGGAAGCAACAGGCCCCATAGCGATCGTTTGTTTTCCACCCTCAAGAGTCGTCAGATTTAAATACGAACTCAGATTTTGGATCACCCCTTGTTGGGTAAAGACCAGTGCAACTAAAATGGATAACGGAAGTAAGATCCATAAAACCGAACGAGTTAAGTCGACCCAAAAGTTACCGATGGTATTCGCGGTTTTTCTGGCTAAGCCCCTTGTTAAGGCAATAACCGTGGCAAGACCGGTGGCCGCTGAAACAAAGTTCTGAACCGTTAGGCCGACCATTTGAGTTAAATAGCTTAGTGTTGACTCACCAGAATACGCCTGCCAGTTCGTATTCGCTACAAAACTAGCGGCAGTATTAAACGCCAGATCTGGCTTAACAGCGCCAAAGCCTTGGGGATTCAAGGGCAAATGTCCCTGAAGAAGTTGCAGAAGAAACAGGAAAAGAATTCCCCAAGCATTGAAAATAAGAAGGGAAATTGCATATTGTTTCCATCCCATTTCTTGCTCTGCATTCGTTCCTGTTAAACGATAAATCATTTTTTCAATAGGCCTTACGAGGGGGTCCATGAAGGTCTTTTCCCTGCTAAAAACCTTAGCAATATAACGTCCCATCGGTAGAGCAAGCACCGTAAGCAAGACAATAAAAAGAATCATTTGGATAAAATCTGTACTTTTCATTTTTTGTCCTCCATCTGATCGAGCAGACTTTAAATATTATTGGCCTTACAATTGTTCTGCGTTTAGTAATGAATATCCTAAATAAGCTAACAGTCCTATTGTGACCAATGCACCTAACCATAAATCAATCATTATAAGCCCTCCCTCGCATCAATTGTTGGTACTCTGCAGCAAATTCATAATAGGTTATTTATCTGTAAAAGGGATGTAAATAATACCGATTTAGGTGTAAATAAAATGTAAAGAATACGCAGGGGAAAAATAAGTAATAAAAATAGAGCTCAAAAAAGAAAACAATATAACTTTTTCCGTTTCTCAAGTTATCGTTTAACTTTTCAACTTGATCTATAGATATTTTTAGGTACGAACACATTCTCAAAAACGAATATTTATAAGACAAGTGCCAGCGTCCATATCGGACCTGGCACTTGTCATTTTGTTTGTTCAATTCAGTAAAATACCGCTGAATAAACTGGTTCCAGTTGTTTTCTAAGTCTTTGGAGATGTCCCTGAATATATCCGCAATTGTATTCTTTCTGAACAATGTTTTTTTCTACCCAAGCGATAAGCTTCGGAAGGTTGTACATCGGGGTGTGGGCTATATTCATTTAAAAACAGCACTTTAAAAAACTTCCTACTTCCTGAAGTCAATTGCAAAATTAAACAATTCGTGGCAGCTACATGCACACGCGTGCAGTTCACACTCTGGCTGGGAATACAGTAGGTTCTCGCATTCGTCGAACCAGGATCGCTAAGAATATGACGATCAAAGATCTCGTAAGTGCTAGTGGATTCAGCGAGAAACATAGTTAACAAAAAATTTAAGGTAGAAGATTCCCGCCCTGACTCTGGGACTGTAGATATGCGGTATATGCCTTGCTAATATGTGCAGTTAAAGAATTCGGAGACTGAAAGCGAGTCAGTATTGGCCAGTTTTCAATCTGCTTTACGGGTAGGATACCCATGAGGGCATTGGTCAAAAAGATTTCTTGGGCCTGTTCTAAGAGTCGTGGCAGAAACTCCCCTTCTTGGTATGGGATTCCGAGGGAACGTGCACATTCCAACACCATAAAGCGACGCGTTCCAGGCAAACATCCTGAACTGAGAGCTGGAGTATATAAGATTCCGTTGAGAATAAAGAAAAGATTACTCATCGAACCCTCAGCGATATACCCCTGAGAGTTCAGACAAATTCCTTCGAGTGCCC